>Ga0209577_10002344_pt1 | contig 18293 bp, 14 predicted proteins | sample GraSoiAngelo_109_FD_185874 | JGI IMG/M metagenome (GOLD analysis project Ga0209577, IMG submission 185874) | Grasslands soil microbial communities from the Angelo Coastal Reserve, California, USA - 14_0903_12_20cm (SPAdes) (version 2) | ecosystem: Environmental > Terrestrial > Soil > Grasslands...
AAATTCCGGGTGCGCCTCCGCCATTTCGCCATCGAGCAGAAATGAGACGTAGGCGTTGAACCGCTCCTGCAAAGCCAGGAGTTGCTCATCCGAGCCGTTCCACGCGCCAGGCTCACTCATTACGAGAACGACCTCGCCTGTTTTGGGGTCCTGGGCGATTAAATCGATCACCCCGGCTCGATCTTTCGCCTTTGCTGTTTGCTCTTCAGTGCCCATCAATTGACTTCCATCAGCGCTTTGCGTTGTAGCGGTGCTTGTGTCAAGCACCGAACCTTCCAGGCGTTCGCCGCGGCGAACGCCTCTACACACCCCTCATAGCTTCCGCGGGTTGACCTCAAACGGCTCTAACCGAGTTTAATCCCGTGACAAAAAGGAAACGTACCGGCCAATTCACGCTTCTCGGACGAAGCGAAGCGCGAATTCCCGCTTCACCAGCTGAGGCCCGTCTTGAGACATTCCCGAATCCTGCGCCACGCCGGAATTACTGGATCCATTTTGAAACCGATGATTTCACTTCTGTTTGTCCGGTGACCGGCCAGCCCGATTTCGCCAGAATCGATATTGATTACGTGCCGGACCTCCTGTGCGTCGAGAGCAAGTCCCTGAAATTTTACCTGGCGTCCTATCGGAACGAGCGCGCGTTCAACGAAGCGGTCACGAATCGGATTCTTGACGACTTCGTCAAAGCGTGCGCGCCTCGCGAAGCAATCGTCACCGCGCAATTCTCCGCGCGCGGTGGAATCGCGCTTACCGTGCGCACCGAGTATCCGGACAAAGGCATCGAGCACGGTGCGCGATGACGACGCCGTCATTCCGAGTGAAGTCGAGGAATCCCGTTGCGAAACCGAGCGGTTATTCCGCGGGGTCCTTCGACTTCGCTTCGCTTCGCTCAGGATGACATTGGCTCCTAATGAAACGCGCGATTGTTCTCCTCAGCGGCGGAATTGATTCGACCACGACACTAGCGATTGCAATCGCGGAAGGCTACGAGACATACGCGCTCTCATTTGATTACGGCCAGCGTCACCAGATCGAAACACAGGCTGCTCGCCGCGTGGCGAAGTCGCTAGGCGCAAGAGAGCATCGCGTCGCAAAGATCGACCTGCGCGTCTTCGGCGGCTCGGCGCTTACCGACGATGTCGCTGTGCCCAAGCAGCGTTCGGAAAAAGAAATCGCGCACGGGATCCCCGTCACGTACGTGCCCGCGCGCAACACCATCTTTCTCGCTTACGCGCTCGCCTGGGCGGAAGTGATTCTGGCGAATGACATTTTTCTCGGGGTAAACGCGATCGATTACAGCGGCTATCCCGATTGCCGGCCAGAATTTATCGAAGCATTTGAGATCCTGGCCAACCTTGGAACAAAATCCGGCGTGGAAGGCAAGCGTTTTCAAATTCACACACCGCTGATCAAATTCTCGAAAGCCCAGATCATTCGCCGAGCAGTCGAGCTCGATGTCGACCTTTCGCTGACGCACAGTTGCTACGATCCGACACAGGAAGGTCTCGCCTGCGGCGAGTGCGATTCCTGTCTCCTGCGTCTCAAAGGCTTCCGCGAAGTTGGAATAAAAGACCCAATTCGTTATGCCGAGAAATGAAGCGCCTGTTCTTGTCATGTTGAGTAAAGCGAAACATCTCTGGCTATTGCTCTAGTGAGCGGGCGCAAAAATGATCTGAGATTCTTCGCTCCGCTCAGAATGACAACTTTGCAGTCCGCCACACTAAAGTGAAACGACTCCTCAGAATTTTCGAACTCTCGAAAAACGAACAGCGCGTGGTTCTGATCGTGATGCTCGCGCTCGTCGTGATCGCCCTCATCGGATACGAACGCCGCGTTTATCGCGTCCACGTTCGCACTCCGAGCGTGCCGGAGGCGAAAGCATCGCCCACTCCCGTGCAAGCCCATGACGAGCAATAGAGTTCAATCCGCTAAAGATAGTTCCGCCGATTAAAAGGAGCCTCGAATGCTATTATGATGATTCATATCAATTCAGTCTTCGTTTAATCCAGGAATTCGTCCGTAGCCGACAAAGACCGGACTAATTTTGGCGTCGCCGCTTTTGGGCGGTGGCGGCAATTTGAAATCGAAAACGCTGACGCCCCAGCGTTGTTTTCCATCGTACGTGCGGCCGTCGCTCGATCCGACCATGACGCGTTTGTTCGTTCGTTTTTCGCGGCCCAGGTAAATCATGCTGTGTGTGATTGGCGGATCGCGATCAATGTTGTAGGTGCCGCGCCAAAAGAGCAGGTCGCCGGGTTTAAGATCATCAAGTTCAAATGAGTCTTCCTTACGGCTCACGACCGCTTTGAAGTTGCCACCTTTGCGCACCCAGACGTATTGCTGACTGGAATCGCGCGGGACATCAGGGAACCCGTTTTGCTTAAGAACGTAATAAACGAAACCGGAGCAATCCATGCCGCCATTTGCGGGATCGGCGGAGCCGTAGGTGTAGCCGAGATTTTGTTTTGTTAGCGCCAGGCCGGCGTCGATGATCTGGCGCACTTTCAGCGGATAACTGTCGGAATCCTCTATTTCTTCAGGCGAAAGACTGACATTCGGCCAGGCTTTTTTTCCTTGAGCACGCTCAGAAGACGAAGGGGTCGGCTTTTCCGCCGGAGTTGGAGATGGAGTCTCTGTCGCAGCCGGAGATTCAGTTGGTGCAGGCGTCGGAGATGCTTGCTTGCGCTTTGATTTGCTTTTCGGGGTTGGGCTCGGAGTTGGAGTTGGCGAGGCTTTCTTTTGTTTTCGTTCGGCCGCCGGCGATGGAGTGGGCGTGGCTTTCTTCTTGCGATGCTTACGAATCGGTGTTGGCGATGGCTCGAAAACTTTCTTGATCTTTGTGCCTAACGACTCTTCGGCTGCATGTGCCGCGCAGACTTGCCCAAGGAAGATCGCAAGGATTAAAAGCCATTTCATGATGGGGCAGTGCCCTTAAGGTTGCAGTGTCCGCTGTCCTCAGCGGAGAATCGAATGCGCGATCCGTGTCGGATGCGCTGAGAGAGCGCACGCTACAACACCGACTGAGAATCAGCGCGCCAGCTCCTGAAGAATTGCCTTATTGAGACGGATGCCCCCGTCGAAATTTTCGAGGGGAAAATTCTCGTTTGGTGAGTGCGCGCGGCAATCGGGCAACGCGAGTCCCATCAGCAGTGTTTCGATGCCGAGGATGCCGCGGAACTGCGAGACAATCGGGATGCTGCCGCCCTCGCGTATGAGCGCGACGTCGCGATCGAAAGCCTTGCGCAAGGCGCGCTGGGCTGCTTCGCCGAGCTTCGAGTGAGGGTCAGTGAGATACCACGGGCCACTATGGCCGGTCGTAATTTCCATCGTGACGCCTTTCGGAAGATTCTGGCGTAAATGTTCCTTCGCCAGTTTCAGAATTTCATCGCCTTCCTGTTCGGGAACGAGACGAAATGTCAATTTCGCCATCGCGTGACTGGCAATCACCGTCTTGGTCCCCTTCCCCTGATAGCCGCCGCCGATTCCGTTGATCTCGGCGGTCGGCCGTGCCCAAATACGCTCCATCGAATTGTAACCGGCTTCGCCGAAAAGTTCCGGCGCGCCCGTTTCCTCGAGAATCAGCTTGTCGCCATCGACTGGAAGTTTGCGCCACGCTTCACGCTCCCAATCTTCGAGTGGCTTGACGCGATCGTAGAATCCCGCGATAGCCACGCGACCTTGGCGATCGTGAAGTGTAGCGAGCAATTGCGCGAGAGCGGTGATCGGATTGGCGACCGCCCCGCCGAAGACTCCGGAGTGCAAATCCATCTTCGGCCCGGTTATTTTGATTTCGAGAGCGGTCACTCCACGCAAGCCATAACTTAAGGTCGGGACACCGCGGGCGATCATCCCTGTATCCGAGACAACTCCGACATCGCACTTCAATGCATCCCGATTTTGACTGAGGAAAGGGCCGAGATTCCCGCTGCCGATTTCTTCTTCTCCTTCGATCACGAGATGCAGATTCGCCGGCAACTCGCGATGTTCCTCGATCGTTTCCTGAATTCCGAGAATGTGCGCAAGAATCTGGCCTTTGTTGTCCGTCGCGCCGCGTGCAAAGACGTAGTCATTCTTCAAGACGGGCTCGAACGGCGGCGAATCCCAAAGCTCCAGTGGATCCGGCGGCTGCACATCGTAATGTCCGTAGATCAGAACTGTGCGGCGTCCGGGCTGATGTTTGTTGCGCGCCCAGACGATCGGGTGCCCCTTCGTGGGAACGAGCTGCGTCTCCAGCCCGATACTCGTGAGCTTTTTAACGAGCCAATCTGCACATTGCTTCAGCTTTTCTCTGTATTGGTCATCAGTCGAAACACTTGGAAAACGCAGAAACGAATAAAACTCTTCGAGGTAATTGTCGCGCATGGCCACAAGAGTAAACCCGGATTGCCGCAAGCGTCCACCAATCAACCCGCACGAACCAACTGTGGGCGGGCGCTTCGCCTGCCGGGCGCAACCCTGGCAAGCGGAGCGCTTGCCCTACAACGACAATACTCACGCGTTTGCCCGTTCGGGACGCGCAACGAACTTGCGCACGAAATATATCACCGACGCGAGAGCGAGCACGATTCCGGTCACCGCAAATTCCCGAGCCGTGGCGTGCGCGAGAATCCAAAAGATCGCGACGATCGCCAGCGCGGGCACAATTTTCATGCCTGGGAAATTGAAGGGTTGGCCATCCGATCGGACATCGCGTTGCACTAGGATCCAGCAGGCAGCACAGCAAAGCAGGTACATCAACAACACGGCGACGTTCGAAAGCACCGCCAGTTGTTCAAACGTGCCGCTAAGTGACAACGCAAAGGCTAGCGCCGCATAAGTAATGATTGCCACGTCCGGTGATCGATAGCGCGGATGAACGTGCGCGAAAAATTGCGGTAACGCGCCGTCGCGGCCGAAAGCAAAGATCATCCGCGGCGAACTCAGGATGTCGCTCGTCACAAATCCAAATGCAGAGATGCTGGCACCAGCCAGAAGAATCGTGCGGCCTAAATTGCCGAGAAATTCTGCCGCCGATTCGGCAAGTGGCGCGTCAGGATGATTGGCGAGATCGGCGCCGAGGGTACCCTGCGCTACGAGCTGGATCATGAGGTAGATGATTGTCGTGGTGACCAGCGCGAGATAAGCCGATCGCGGAACCGTGCGCGCCGGATTCTTCACTTCGCCGCTCGGAATCAACGCCACCTCGATTCCGACGAACGCAAAAATCAGCAGGATAACGGCATCGCCTAACGACTTGCTGCTGGGCCAACTGCTCCAGGCAAGATTCGGCGCGTGGATGAAAAATATTCCGACGCCAATGAACAGCAACAGCGGCAAAAGTTTTGCGACCGTGATCACGGTCACCGCACCCGCGCCCTGGCGCACGCCGCGGATGTTGATCAACACGAGCGATGCGTAAACGGCGAACATCACCACGACGCGCATTATCGGACCGCCAAGAAACGGAACCACTAGCGCGACCGAGTTTGCCAACACGTTCACGACGCCGGCAACCGCGCCGATCGCGGTTAGAAAATAAAGCATACCAGCAAGGAATCCGACGTAACGACCAAACGCGACTTCCACATACGCGTACAAGCCGCCGGTCAATGAGACGCGGCTGCCGGCAATCGCGAAGCAAGTAACGAACAAGACCATCGCAATCGCACAACAAACAAATGCGAGCGGCGCAGCTGAGCCTAATCCTTTCGCAACCGTCGCTGGGATCACGAAAATTCCCGCACCGATTGTGGAGCTGACAATATTCGCGGTCAGAGCTGGAATCCCAATGCCGCGGACCAACTGATGATCGATGCGCTCTTCCTGCTGTATCCACGCAGGCGATTTCTCTGCCATTGGCGCATCCTGAGTGATGGAGTTGTCCAAAGCAAGAATTCGGGTTAACCTTGGCGGTCAGTGCGTCATTCCGGTCGAACGCGTAACCGAGCTGAAGGCCCAATATAGTGTGGCTAGACCGGCCAGAACCCCTTCAAATTGTGTGATTTTCCGCTTGTAACCCCCAAAAGGTTGCTGTATTGACGCTGCCGAGGCCCGGGGTGTGGCCCACAATGCATCTACAATCACTCGAGCTACTCGGCTTCAAATCGTTTGCCGACAAAACAATCTTCAATTTTCACGAAGGCGTCACCGCTATCGTCGGGCCGAACGGTTGTGGAAAATCCAACGTCCTTGACGCCGTCCGCTGGGCGCTCGGAGAGCAATCTGCGAAGTCACTCCGCGGCGACGAGATGGCGGATGTGATCTTCAACGGCGCCGAAACACGCAAGCCGGTTGGATTGGCGGAGGTCTCACTCACGTTCACCGATTGTAGCGAAGAACTCGGCATTGAATGGCACGACGTGCGCGTAACGCGCCGGGTGTATCGCGACGGCAACTCCGAATATCTGCTGAACAAAACGCCCTGCCGCCTTCGCGATATTCAAAACCTCTTTGCGGACACCGGCGTCGCACGTGCCGCTTACTCGATGATGGAGCAGGGCAAGATCGACATGATCTTGAGTTCGCGCCCGGAAGATCGGCGCGCAGTTTTCGAGGAAGCGGCCGGAATCACCAAATACAAGTCACAAAAGCGCGAAGCGCTGCGCAAACTGGAAGCGACCGAGGCAAATCTCCTGCGCATTAGTGACGTCATTAAAGAGGTAAAACGCCAAATTGGGTCATTGCAGCGACAGGCGGGCAAAGCGCGTCGATACCAGGCACTGCACGCGGATTTGCGCGTGCTCGAGTCCCATTATTCGCGCAAACAGCTTGATATTCTTGAGCGTGATCTCTCCGACTGTCACAAAGAAATCGCGCGTTTGACTGAGTCCGAGGCAGCGATGCGCCAGAAGATCGACAACAGCGAAAATGCGCTAACCGACGAGCGGCGGGCGTTGGACAAGATCGACATCGAGATCGCCGATTCGCGCGCGGAGGTGCAACGACTGGAAAGCGAAATCGCAGCGCACCGCAGCCGAATTGAGTTCAATCGGCTGCGTGCGGAAGAATTCGCCGAGTTGGTGGAACGCGCACAGCGCGACATTGGCGACGCGGAGAAAAAACGCAAGCAGCACGCCTCCGAGGTCGAGCAAACCGATAACTCGATCTCAGAAATCGAACGCCAGTTGAAAGAAAAAGAAGCCGAACTGACAGAGCTCGCGAGTCTGGCCGGACAAATTCAGAAAAATCGTACTAAGCGCGGGACGCAGTTGCAAGAGTTGCAACTCACGCTGTCCAAATCCGAAAGCCGCATCGCGACAGTCGAGGAGGAACTCTCAGGAACCAAAACGCGCCGGGATTTGACCGGCGCGCAAACCGAACACCTCGCCAAACAGATTCGAACACTAACGGCGGCGCGCGACAAGCTCGCCAGGCATATTGCTGTCTCAGGCAAAACCAGCAGACGCGAAGCGATCGATGTCGATGCCAGCCTGCGCGAAAAAGAACGACTGCTCTCCGAAGCGGAACAGAATCTTGCCGCGACCGAGCGGACGCTCGCGGAGAAACGATCGCGTCTGGACGTTTTGCGTCAGCTCAATGAGGAAGGCGAAGGTTTGGCTGAAGGTTCGCAAGCTGTCCTCAAAGGCCTGGACGATCCCGACAAATTTCGTGAGACGATTGCCGGTTCACTCGTCGCGCACCTCGATGTCGATCCGAAGTTCGTCCCGGCGATCGAAGCCGCGCTGGGTCGAAATCTGCACGCGGTGGTTCTAAAAGACCCGAGCGTTGCTCCCGAGATCATCGCGCGACTGAGAAAAAAGAAGCTCGGGCAGGCTGCGTTGCTCATTCCGCAGCTGACAGGCTCGGCGCAAAAACCAGCACTGAAAAGTCTGCCAGCGGGTGCGCTCGCCGGGGCCATGGACAAACTGATTGCGCCTTCGTCGCTCGAGCCGCTCGTCAGGCAGTTGCTCGGCAACGTGGTCATCTTTTCTGATTTTCAGCAGGCACTTGAGTGTAAGAAGTCTGAGCCTCCGCTGGCGATAGCCACGCTCGCCGGTGAATTTATTTCCACAGAAGGGATCGTCTTTGGCGGCAGCAGCGAAGTGCGCGCGCCGTCATTGCTGGAGCGCAAAGCGCAAATTGCCGATCTGGCGAAAGAAGAAGCCGCGCTGGCAAAAGAGCGCGAATCGCTTTGCGCGAAACGCGACGAAGCAAGAGCAGCGCTTGAAATCGCTTCGCGGCTCCAGCGCGAATTGGGCGAGGCCGAACGCAAGATCGACAATCTGCGATCCGACAAAAATGCGCTGGAGCAGCAGATAACCACGGCCGACGAACGGGTCACGCACTTGGAGCGCGAACTGCAAACGATGCGGGATCAACTTGCAAAAGAGCAGACCGATCTGACCGCGCTCGACGCCGCACAGAAACAGACCACAGCGAGCGAAGAAGAGTTGACCGAAAAAATGAATCAACTGCGGCTGGTGCTCGCGACCGAGCGCCAGCGCCATGAAAATTTAATCGCGCGACACGAATCAATGCACGCGAGAGAGGCCGAATTGGTGGAGCTGATCTCTGTGCGAAAAGCCGATATCGCGACGTACGAATCCAAATTGACTGCACAGGCTGAGGAGTCCCGTGAATCGGAAGGCTTAATTAAAAGGCAGATCGCGCAACGCGAGGAAACCAAAGCGAACGCAGCGAAAATCGTCCAGCAACGTGCTACACGACTCTCCACGATTTCCGATCACGAGAGCGAATTGCGGCGGCTGCGCGATTCGTTAGGCCAATTGCAGGATCGCCATGCCCATCTGCGAGTGCGCGAATCGCAATTGCAGATGAAGATCGACAACCTCGCGGAGCACGTTTCGCGCAACTACCAGATTGATCTCCGTGCGTTTGTAGTGGATCAGCCCGTGTTCGAGAAAGTTTTGTGCACGCAACTGAAAAGGTGGATCGACCGCTCTGCAGGCGATGCTACAAACGGCGGCGAAGCCGCGTCGAATTTACCATCGTGTTCGGAGACTGCGATCCACCTTGGCGACGCAGACCTCCAAAAACTGATCACCGATCTCCAAACGCAACTCGACAACATGGGTCCGGTAAACCTCGATGCTGTTCATGAGTACGATGAGCTGGAAGAGCGATACAAATTTCTTGAAGCGCAAAATAACGACCTCACCAACTCGCGTCGCGAGTTGCTCGACGTAATTGCGCAGATCAACTCGACTACCAGAAAGTTGTTTGGCGACACGTTTGCCCAAGTGCGAATCAACTTCCGGGAAATGTTCACCGAACTCTTCGGCGGTGGGCGCGCGGACCTGTCCCTAGTTGATGAGAACGACCCGCTCAACTGCGGAATCGAGATCATCGCCAAGCCTCCTGGCAAACAACTACAAAGCATCTCGCTGCTGAGCGGAGGCGAACGCTCCATGGTTGCAGTGGCGTTGTTATTTGCGATTTACATGGTGCGCCCGAGCCCGTTCTGCATTCTCGACGAAGTGGACGCGGCAATGGACGAAGGCAACATCAACCGTTTCATCCGTGTGCTGGAGCGCTTCGTAGAGCAGAGTCAGTTCGTAATAATCACACACAACAAACGCACCATTGCCAAAGCCGACATTCTTTACGGCGTGACAATGGAGGAGCGCGGCGTGAGCAAGCTGGTCGGAATGAAATTAACTGCGCCACAGCAAATCTCCGCCGAATTACCGTCGAACGGAGGCGAGCAGAGTCCGAGACAAGGTCGCCTCGCGCTCGCGATGCGATAGCCTAGCACAGGCATCTTGCCTGGGTGGCCAGCGGGCTTCCAGCCTGCTGAATCTGAAACAGCGCAATAATTGTCGGGAGGCGAGGCGCCCGCCTGCCACACAGGCAAGACGCGGTGCTACAAAATTTTTTGCGCGCGATCGTCAATCTCGCGTAAAATCTCCAGATGCTTCAGACGGCGCAGCGCACCGTAAAATCAAAAAAGAAAAAGGCCGCGCCGCCTCATGGGCGCTTTCTCGAAGCATTTCGCTGGATGCTCCTGACGCGGACGCTCGAGGAAAAACTTGTCAGTCTTTATCGCGGTGGTCTGATTACGGGCGGAGTCTATATCGGCAAAGGCCAGGAGGCGGTGAGCGTCGCATGTGGCTTATTTTTGCAGAAAGGCGATATTTTTGCGCCGTTGATTCGCGACCAGGCAGGACGATCCGCATTCGGTGAACCGCTGATCGACGTCACGCGCACATATCTGGGATCGCGCCTCGGCCCGATGCGTGGGCGCGACGGCAATATTCATCGAGGTCATCCGCGTAAGAACGAGCTCGCAATGATTAGTCATCTCGGAGCGATGATTTCGGTGACTGTGGGCACGTTGTTGGCGAAGCGATTTAAGGGCGAGAAAAACTTCGTCGGCCTTGCGTGCATCGGCGAAGGCGGGATGCAGACTGGTTCCTTCCACGAAGGAATGAACATTGCCGCAGTCGAACAAGTGCCGCTCGTGGTCGTCGCGACAAACAACCATTATGCCTACTCAACGGCGAACGACCGCGAGTTCGCGTGCCATGATTTGGTTGATCGCGCGATCGGTTATGGCTTTGAGGGCTACAGTCTTGATGGCACAGATCTTGGCGCATGCCTGGATGTAATCGGTAGCGCGGTGAAACGTGCGCGCGCAGGTCGTCCACCGCAGTTGGTCGTCGCCTCGGTGCTGCGCTTGTCCGGCCATGGGGAGCACGACGATGCAAGCTACGTGACGGAGGAGATCAAGCAGCAGCCGTTCGCGCGCGATTGCCTGAAGGTGGCCGAGCAGACAATTACCAACCTTAATCTTGTTGACGCGGAGACGCTGACCGAATGGCGCAAAGATGCAGTCGCGCAAGTGGAAGAGGCGATTGCTGCCGCGCAAAAAGAGCCCGCACCCGAAGGCGACAAGGAGGAATGGTGTGCCTTGTCGACACGCGACCTTCTCGATCGAGGGAATGACGAATGACGAATGCCTAATGACGAAGGAAATCCTAATGACGAATGACGAAACAAAGGCCTGTCATTCCGAGCGCAGTCGAGGAATCCCGCGGCAAGACCGAAGAGTAATTCCATGGGGTCCTTCGACTCCGCTTCACTCCGCTCAGGATGACATTCCATCATTCGAGCTTCGTCATTCGGTCGTCATTGGTCATTCGTCATTTTCCTCATGAGCATTACTTATCTCGAAGCGATCCGTGAAGCGCAGGCAAAATTGTTGCGCGATGACGAGCGCGTTTTCATCTACGGGCAGGACGTCGGCGGAAATTTCGGCGGCGCATTTAAAGCAACAAAAGGTCTGGCGAAAGAGTTTCCCGGACGCGTACTAAACACGCCGATCAGCGAAGACGCGATCGTGGGCACCGCGATTGGCGCCGCGATTCAGGGAATGCGGCCGATCGTAGAAATGCAGTTTGCCGATTTCTCCAGCATTGCCCTCAACCAAATCCTAAACCACGCCGGCACGCATTATTGGCGAACGGGCGTGCCCGTGCCAATAACCGTGCGTCTGCCGTCCGGCGGAACAAAAGGAAGCGGACCGTTTCACAGTCAATCCATGGAATCCATTTACGCGCATTACCCCGGCCTAATCGTCATGACTCCAGCGACGGTGGAAGACGCTTACACCATGCTCATTGAAGCCGTAGCGATTGAGGATCCGGTCATTTACTGCGAACACAAATATCTTTATTACCATCTCAAAGCCGACAAATTGCCGGACAAAAGTTTGCCAACCGGTCGCGCCCGCATTGCGCGCGAGGGGCGTGATCTGACCATTGTTTCCTACAGCGCAATGATGCAGGAATCGCTCGCGGCGGCAGACGAGCTCGCGCGTGAAGGTCTCGAAGTTGAAGTTATCGATCTGCGCACGGTTAAACCGCTCGACACTGACACCGTGCTGGCGTCCGTCGCACGCACGGGACGTTTGCTCTGCGTGGGTGAATCCTTTCCATGGGGCGGTGCTACCGCGGAAGTTATCGCGTGCGTTACGAGCCAGGGTTTTCATCTGCTCGATGCATCGCCGCAACGTCTCAACGCGAAAGACACGCCGATTCCGTATCATCCAAATCTTTGGAGCGCGCATCGGCCGAACGCAAAAAATATTGTCGCGAAGGCGAGGCAACTGCTTCGAGAATAAAGTCTATGCCGCAAGTTCCGATTATCATGCCGCAGCTGGGCGAATCGATCGCTGAAGCCACAATTGTCGATATCAAGGTTAAACCCGGCGACGAGATCGTGGACGATCAGGAAATTATCGATGTCGAGACCAACAAAGCGGTTATGGGCGTGACCACGCCGTGCAAGGGCAAGATTGCCAAGATTACCGTGCAATTAAAGGAGACTTACCCAGTTGGCGCAGTGCTTGGTTATGTAGAAGCAAGCGAGCAAGACGCTGCGCGATTTGCGAAACATGCGCCACCTCCTCCGCAGCGCGAAGTCGCGGAAGAAATTCCTGCGCGTGCTGATCAGGAAGTTGCTCCGGCGCGAGAGAGAAAAATCCCGACACGTGGTCGGGACGGCGAAGGCGCACGTGTCGGCGATCTACCGGTGCCTGCGATCACAAAAGGCGCGACTTTCATATCGCCGCGCGTGCGCGCGCGCATGGCCGAATTGCAATTAACAACGGCCGACCTAGCGGGAATCATGGGGACCGGCGCAGGTAATCGCGTCACGATCAGAGATCTCGAAAATTTCGTGCACAAGATCGAGAACCAAACAACACACGAAGCTTCTGCTATTCGCGCGGGCGTGGCCGACGCCATGCGGCGGAGTTGGACGCGTCCGCTTTCGACCATTGGCTCATCGGTCAATCTCGATCCCGTTTTACAAAACCGGCAATCGCGTGATCCAAAGCCTGGACCAGGTCTTTACGCTCTGCGCGCGGTCGCGCTGGCGCTGTCGGAGAATCCGGGCGCAGCAGCGAAACTGATCGGCAACCGCGTAGTGCAATCAAACTCGATCGACCTGGGTATCGCAGTTGAAGCGGAGGACGGGATTATGGTACCGGTGATTCGCAGCGCAGACAAGACCTCGCTTTCCGATCTCACCACGAAATACAAGGAACTCGTCGAACTCGCGCGACAACGACGAATTTCGCCCGACATGCAAGCCGGTGGGATCGCAACCGTATCCAATTTCGGAACCTTCGGAATGGAATGGGGCACGCCGATTCCGTTGCCAGACCAGACATTGCTGCTCGGCCTCGGAGTTGGGAAGAAAGTTCCAGTGTGGGATGAAGAGAAAAAAGAATTCGCTCCTAAAACCGAAGCGCAGATAACGTTGAGTTTCGATCATCGCAGTATCGATGGCGGCGGCGCAGGCCGCTTGCTCAAACGCGTGATCGAGTTGCTCGAACACCCGAAAGAATTGTAGAGGCGTTGACAGCTGCCTTCAGGATCTAGCAACGCTATATACCGAATCGGCGACGAAGATATTTGGCGACATGTCCCGTATAGCGGACATCGCTAAACTCAATCATCCCGTTCTCAGTCGGAGAAGTGACCACGCCGACGCTAATGACATCGCTTGCCGCAACACAAATCAGCAGACGACCTTTGAATTGGCGCGTGAGCTCCGCATATCGCTGTTTGTCCTTTTCGTTTAGAACAATCGTAACGCCCTTTCCATCTCGATTAGGGATTAACTGACGGACGGACGTTATGGTGAGCAACGGCTTTCGCTGATCGAATGTGAAGTTTGGTGCATCCTCATGGCCTGGCCTGGGAGCCATTTGAACGGGCGCGAAGTATTGCAAGACCGGAGCACTCGAATCGACGGGCTTGAGATCTCCGAGCGCAGCAGTGAGGGCGGCGAAAAATATGGTGAGCGCTACGAGTGACCTTTTCATGATTTGATAAAATCGAACCAAATCCTCACAGTGCAACATCATTGGATCCTTACGCATGCTTTTGGCCGGCGTAGCTCGAAGAAATCGCGGCCACAAAGCTTAGTGCGATAATTAGACCAGAGGCGATGGCGGCGGCGCCTCCCCAGATCAACCAATTTGGCCGATAGAAGAGAGCGAGTCGTCCATGCGTGCCCGGCGAGATTTCCAGCACTGGAAATAATCCTCGATAGGAAGTAACGGCGAGTTTCTGATCGCTCAAGCGAGCCTGATATCCGCGAAAATACGGCCGCGAAAAAGTCAGCAATGCAGGCCGATCGCCATTCGGCACATCGACATCAACTTCCACTCGATTTCGCGAATTATCGATGTGCGAAATTGTTGCGAGCACAAACTGCTCGTTAGGTCGCGAATCAATCGACGTGACTGAGCGCACACGCTCCAATGGCGCGCCGCGCCGGTGAAACACGCGTCCTTCATCTGTTGAAACGATCTGTTCCCAATCCGAGCTCGGCTGAGGCGTGATATCTACTTCTCGTGCAACAACAATTCCATCAACGCCTATCGATGTTAGTTCCCCATCCTCGCCAGCTTGGTGATTGAGCAAATATTCTCCCACTTCCGGATTGATTTCACCGTGAATCGATGTCCCGAATTTGCGCGCTACGCCAGCGGCTCGGATTGGGCTGTAGCCGTTGATGAAATGCAATCCGGCCCACATCGAGGTGCTGCCAGGTCGCAGAGTTTGGCCAACTGGCTGCGGCTTGTTTGCCACACAATAGGTAAGTTCTGCCCAGGGATAGACGCTCAGATAAAGCCTGCGTGGATCGAGCGGCGCAGGTTTAAGCAGCTCCCGAGAAAAATTGTACGTGGGAACGCCGCAGTTCGTCGGGAGGCAGAAATATGTAGCGAGGAATGCGAGAAATGTGACGGACACAGGGATCCATCTACGAAATTCAAAATCGCGGAGCACAAGTTCAGAAAAAGACCAACCGGCAGCAAGAGCGATAAAAATCCAAACGAAGAAAAACGCGTATTGTCCGCTCGCGCGGAGAAGCAACATCGCGATGGCCGTCAAAACGACGAGACCGAGCGCCGTTGTGGCCACGGTTGTTGATCGGGGCGCCATTTGCAGTGCTTCCCCAGCGCAAATTGCCAGTACCAAATGGAAAAATGGAAGCCAGCGAAAACTCCACCGGAAAAGACCAGCCGTTGGGATCATGCACAGCAAGAGCACGATCAAGAGCAAGACAAGCTCCCACTTGATTTGCCTCATGACCACACGCCCGCGCCAGAGGAACCCGGCGACAAGTGCTGCGGGAGCGACTAATCCGGATGCTAATTCGGTTGCTGTATGTGACTGATAACGGCTGGAAAAATCCGCCCAATTGGCAGTCCAGGATGGCAAGATCAAACCGGGCAACGCAGCGGGCGGAACGAGCCATTGCCAATGCGCCGCTGGCGACTGCAATTCGCGTGCCGAACCCTGAACGAGATCGAGAATCGCGAGCCACGCAGGGGCGGACAACCCGAAACCGAGCACGACGCCAGAGAGCATCGGCAAAATTGCGAATGTGGCAGGGACCCCGGTGTCACGACCGTCGCGGCGCGACCACATTGTTTTAACGGACAACCAGGCGATCAAGAGAAGCAACATCAGAACCGTGTAGGGGAATCCGCCTGTCACGACGAAATAAACAAACGGCGCTGGCCATAGAAGTCGCCATTTCGTTCGTTGTGGATCCAGTGCGCGCTCCGCTCCCCACCATGCCCAGGGCAGCCACGTGAACGCGCCGAGCGCGCCGAACCAATCGGTCGCGCCCCAGCAAATGATCCAGCCGTTTAGCGAAGCGACCAGCGCTACAAGGATTGACAGTGGATTTGAAAATCCACGATCGCGTGCGAGCAAAAATGCGCCGATCGCCAAGACAAAAAGGTGCGTAATCGAGAGTGCGGCGGCCTGCTGCGGAAATGTCAGTGGAAACTTCCAGATGAGAATGACAGCCGCATTTATAAAGACGGAAAACGTGCCGTACTGAAATTCACCCGCCAGATTGCCGCACACCCAAGAGTACGGGCTCAAGATCGGCCAATGACCCTCGGACCAACTGCGCGCTACATCGGCGAATACCGGCAGCACCGACAATTCGTAGTCGTCATTCCAAAAGAGCAGCGGATTGTGCCAGAGGAGAATAAGGCAAAAGACGACGGTCAGTAATCCGGCCGAAAGCGCAGCAAGAGAATTTCGCCACAGATTAACACCGATTTTCACAGATGCTGGAAAGCGAGTCCGCGAATCTGTGTTTCATCTGTGTTCATCTATGGCTAGAACAAATTTTCACAGCACAACCGGCTTGCCCTCGGTCATCACGAGGACTTGCCCCTCGACACCATTGGCGCGAGCGGCTGCGATCAAGCGTTGCGGCGGTTCGTGAAGCGGCTCGAAACCAAGGGGAAAAGTTCCGTAATGCATCGGGATCAAAGTATCCGCACGCAATTCAAGAAATGCTTTCACTGCCTGCTCTGGATTCATGTGAACCTCGCGACCGGTTGGCGCTTCGTAAGCGCCAATGGGAAGCAACGCGACCTCGATATTAAAGCGGTCGCCGATTTCCCTGAACCCCGGGAAATAGGCAGTATCGCCGCAGTGAAAAATGGTGCGGCCATTCGAGGCGATGACAAATCCGCCAAAGTCGCGGTGCAGATCCGCGAGGAACCGGGCTCCCCAGTGGTGACACGGAGTAAGAGAAATTTTTAGCGGCCCGAGCTCGACCGTCTGCCAATAATCCAGCTCATGCACGATGTGAAACCCGAGGTCGTGCACTAAATTTCCCACGCCCATGGGCACGACGATCGGTTGATCGGCGGCCACGCGCCGCAAGGTGCGCCGGTCGAGATGATCGAAGTGAGCGTGCGTAACGAGGACAAAATCAATCGAAGGCAAATGATGAATTTCAAAGCCCGGTTGCTTCAATCGCTTAATCACCTTGAGCCATTTCGACCAGATCGGGTCGATCAGGATATTGACCTCGTGAGTCTGAATAAGAAACGAGGCATGACCAATCCAGGTAATGCAGATCTCGCCTTCGCGGATTTTTGGGAATTGAGGTGCCGCCGGCCCGCCAGCGCGTTTAACAAAAAGCGAAGGGATAAGGACGCTCGTGAGAAAATTGCGCTTATGCCAGTCCGCTCGCGGACGCAGCCGGACGCGAGTGGAATCCCGCATTGGCGGGACGCCATCCCGCGACGTCTGGCTAACTACGTTTCTTCGGCTCCTTTTTGCAAAACGAATCGGCACAGTGCTTCAAGGATATAGGTGCGCTCCAAGTAAGTAAAACCCTTTACAGCCCCGAAAGCTTTGGGGGCTGAAATGACGAAATCCGAATGACGAATGTCGAATTAATGTCAAAGCCCGAATGATCAAATTGGCACCGCGCCCCCCTGGTCATTCGTCATTGATCATTGATCGAAGCCAAATTCCGGCTTGAGTTGTGCGGGTTATGCGAAGTTGGAGAGTTTTGGTTCCTCTGTTTTTGGTTTGCTCGGTCGCGTTGGCGTACGAGTCGCGATTGCCATTTAGCACGGTTTTTAAAGGACAAGACCAATTCAATCGGCTGGTGGCAAAGGCCAAGGCGGAGAACTGGAGAGCGCTGCCGATTGGCGAACGCACGGCTGCCATCGGACAAGTTTTGGTCGGGACGCGCTACAAACATTTCACTCTGGAGATCGACAACCGGATCGAGTCGCCTTCGGTGAATTTCAGTGGGATGGATTGCTGGACGTTTTTCGAGATCGCGCTCGGTTTCGCGCGGATGCTAAACGAACCGGAATCGAACTGGACGCCGGAACGCATGCTGTCTTACATCGAGCAAGATCGTTATCGCGGCGGCCAGTGCACCGGCGAATATCTTTCGCGCCTGCATTATTTGGAAGACTGGCTTTACGACAACGATCGCCGGGGTCTGGTCGAGGATCTGACGCGCGACCTCGGTGGCCGCAGCGTCCCGCATTCCGCACGTGAGATGAGCGCTGGCTGGCGACATTACCGTTATCTCGCCGCGAACCGCTCATTGCTTGGGCCGCTTGCGCGCATGGAAGCGAATGTCTCCTCGCGACCGCTATATGAGATTCCGAAGAGCAAAGTCGCAGGCATTGAATCGAAATTACGCAGCGGCGACATCATCGGGATCATTTCGCACGACAGAACTGGGCTTTATTCGACCGCGCACGTCGGCCTTGCGTTGCGTACAGGGGATGGCGTCTTGCATTTCATGCACGCTTCCTCGCCGAGCAATTACGGCCACGTCACCGTGGATGCGCAGCTTTCGAAGTATCTGTATCGCTACCACTCGGACAGCGGGATTCTGGTCGCTCGACCGCTGCGATAAATTCGATCATTCCTTTCGGCACTTCATTGTTGCGCCGAATTCCGCTCCCGAAACCTCTTTAATTTCTCAAAAAGGTACGCGCCCATTCGTTTAGCACCCAGAGGTTCCATAATCGCTGGGCGTGATTCGCGCGTCCG
>Ga0209577_10002345_pt1 | contig 18292 bp, 22 predicted proteins | sample GraSoiAngelo_109_FD_185874 | JGI IMG/M metagenome (GOLD analysis project Ga0209577, IMG submission 185874) | Grasslands soil microbial communities from the Angelo Coastal Reserve, California, USA - 14_0903_12_20cm (SPAdes) (version 2) | ecosystem: Environmental > Terrestrial > Soil > Grasslands...
CATAGAGGAGGACGGCGGTGCCCTTGAACGGGATGGGACCGTTCGCAGACCCGGCGGCCTTCAGGGCCTCGGCGATCTCTTCGGCGATCCCCCGGGTGACGTATGCCCACGAGCCGCCCTCGGCGATGTAGAGGCCGCAGATCGTCCCGACCGACGCCACGGTGAAGTTGCCCCCGAGAAAGCCATAGCGCTCGAGGAGGCACACCCGGGCGCCCTGCCGGGCGGCCGCCAGCGCCGCCCCCAGGCCCGCCGGACCACCACCGGCGACACAGACGTCGACGTCGGCCACGACCTCGGCATTTCGAGCGCCCACCTCGACGGTCCCTGTCACTGGCGGCAGACAGTACAGGTGGGCAGGAGAACTAGTACCGGCTGACCATTTGAACCCCGGCCCGGTCAAGCCCGGGGCGTCGCCGTCCGATCCTTCGCAAGTGAGGATCAAGTTCTTCCGCGTCGTCGCCGTCTGGCTGGCGACGCTCACGGCCTTTGGTGGCATGGCCGTGCTGGGCGCGTCGGCGGCCCACGCCGACACCGTCGACGAGGAGAACCAGTTCCTCGCCCTCACCAACCAGCTGCGCTCCTCGCTGGGCATCCAGAGCCTGGCCCCCCAGGCGCAGCTCACCTCGATCGCCCGCTCGTGGTCGGCGAAGATGGCGGGCGACGGCACCATCTCCCACAACCCGTCCCTCCCCAACCAGGTCACCGCCAACTGGACCCAGTTGGGCGAGAACGTCGGTATGGGCGGCGCTGTCCAGGCCATCCAGACGGCGTTCATCAACAGCCCGCACCACTACGAGAACCTGGCGAACGGCGCCTACAACTTCGTGGGCATCGGCGTGGTGCACGGCGCCGGCGGCACCATCTTCGTGACGGTCGACTTCATGGCCGCCGCGGCCGGCGCCGGCGGCGGTTCGGCGGCACCGAGCGCAACGGCACCACGGGCCGCGTCCCCTCCCCGCACCGCAGCACCAGCCACTCCCCGGGCCACGACGCCTCGAGCGGTGACCCCGGTCCCGGCCGCCCCGCCGGCCACAACCCCGCCGCCGTCGGCCGCACCCGCACAAAAGCCGGTCACCGTGAAGGCCTCGCCGGCGTTCCCGCAGATCCTCGAACAGCTGCGCAGCGTCGACACCCACTGAGGACCGGGCTGAACGGCGTCGGCGCGAGAAAGCGGGCCCGAAGGCCCGCTTTCTCGCACTCCAAGAAGTGATCGCCTGTTGCCTAGAAGTCTTCCATGCCGCCGCCGGGCATGGCGGGGGCACCCTTCTCCTCGGGCTTGTCGGCGATGACGGCCTCGGTGGTGAGGAACAGGGCGGCGATGGACGCTGCGTTCTGCAGCGCCGACCGCGTCACCTTGGCGGCGTCGATGACGCCGGCCTTGACGAGGTCCTCGTAGTCGCCGCTGGCAGCGTTGAGGCCCTGGGTGCCCTCCATGCCGCGGACCCGCTCGACGACGACGCCGCCCTCGAGGCCGGCGTTGACGGCGATCTGCTTCAGCGGCTCCTCGAGCGAGCGACCCACGAGGCGCACGCCCGTGGCCTCGTCACCGTCCAGTGAGCTGGCCGTGCTGAGCACCTTGGCCTGGGCCCGCAGCAGGGCGACGCCGCCGCCCGGGACCACGCCCTCCTCGACGGCGGCCTTCGTGGTGCTCACCGCGTCCTCGATGCGGTGCTTCTTCTCCTTGAGCTCGACCTCGGTGGCGGCCCCGACCTTGATGACGGCCACGCCGCCGGAGAGCTTGGCCAGCCGCTCCTGCAGCTTCTCGCGGTCGTAGTCGGAGTCGGTGTTCTCGATCTCGGCCTTGATCTGGTTGACCCGGCCCTTCACGTCCTCCTCGTTGCCGGCGCCCTCGATGATCGTCGTCTCGTCCTTGGTGACGTTGATCTTGCGGGCCCGGCCCAGCATGTCGAGGGTGACGTTCTCGAGCTTGAGCCCGACCTCTTCGGAGATCACCTGGCCGCCGGTGAGGATGGCCATGTCCTGCAGCATCGCCTTGCGGCGGTCGCCGAACCCGGGCGCCTTGACGGCCACGGACTTGAACGTGCCGCGGATCTTGTTGACGACGAGGGTGGCCAGGGCCTCGCCCTCGACGTCCTCGGAGAGGATCACGAGCGGGCGACCGGCCTGCATGACCTTCTCGAGCACCGGCAGCATGTCGCGCACGGCGGAGATCTTGGAGCCGACGAGGAGAAGGTAGGGATCCTCGAGAACGGCTTCCATGCGCTCGGGGTCGGTGACGAAGTAGGGCGAGATGTACCCCTTGTCGAAGCGCATGCCCTCGACCAGGTCCATCTCCATGCCGAAGGTCTGCGACTCCTCGACGGTGATGACGCCGTCCTTGCCGACCTTGTCGATGGCCTCGGAGATCATCTCGCCGATCTCGGGGTCGGCGGCGGAGATGGCGGCCACCTGGGAGATCTGCTCCTTGGACTCCACCTCGACGGAGATGGCCTTGATGGCCTCCACGGCCTCGTCGACGGCCCGCTCGATGCCCTTCTTGAGGGACATGGGATTGGCGCCGGCGGCCACGTTGCGCAGGCCCTCACGGACCATGGCCCAGGCCAGGACGGTGGCGGTGGTGGTGCCGTCGCCGGCCACGTCGTCGGTCTTCTTGGCGACTTCCTTGACCAGCTCGGCCCCGATCTTCTCGTAGGGGTCCTCGAGCTCGATCTCCTTGGCGATGGACACGCCGTCGTTGGTGATGGTGGGGGCGCCCCACTTCTTCTCCAGCACCACGTTGCGGCCCTTGGGGCCCAGCGTGACCCGTACGGCGTCGGCCAGCTGGTTCATGCCGCTCTCGAGCGACCGCCGGGCGGTCTCGTCGAAGGCGATGATCTTCGGCATCCGTGCTCCTCTCGTGCCTCGCGCCCGTCGGGCAGGACCGTTAGCACTCTTCGTTGGTGAGTGCTAACCATCAAAGCGCGGTCCGCGCCCTTTTTCAAACGGCAGCAGCTGAAGTGAGACAGCCCGCGAGGGGGAGCTACTTGTTGGGGCGGCTGAAGGCCGACTCGAGCCGGTCGAGGAGCTCGGCCTTCTCCAACTCGTCCTGGCGGCGCTGGTGGAGGGTGTCCTGCGACGTGCGCAGGAGGTCTCCCAGGTTGTCGGCCAGCTCCATGGGCTCGAAGGGCTTGGTGCGGTAGTCGTCGGCGCCGAGCTCCCAGCCCCGGACGAAGTCACGCTCCTCGGTCTTACACGTGAGCATGAGGACCTTGGTGCCACCTGCGAGCTCGCGCTGGCGCATGGCCCGCAGCACGCCGTAGCCGTCCATCTTCGGCATCATCACGTCGAGGACCATGGCGTCGGGGGCGTGCTCGGTGAGAGCTTCGAGGGCCTGGAGGCCGTCACCCGCCTCGCGGACGGAGTAGCCGTAGGACTCCAGCGTCAGTCGGATCAGCGTCCGGATATCCGGATCGTCATCGACAACGAGGATCTCAGCCACGTGCCCAATATCGGCTCGCGACCAGGCCGGATTTAGGAGGGTCTGTAGTGACTACCCGCCCGCTACGGCGGGGACTATGGACACGGTCTGCCCGTCCGTCACCTTGGTGTCCAGCCCGTCGAGGAAGCGGACGTCCTCGTCGGCCACGAACACGTTGACGAAGCGGCGAAGCTTGCCGGCGTCGTCGAACAGCCGGCCTCGGAAGCCGGGGTGGGCGGTGTCGAGGGCGGCCAGCACGTCGGCGACGGTGTTGCCCTCGACGCTGACCTCGGCCTGCCCGCCGGAGAGCTCACGGAGCTGCGTGGGGATGCGAACGGTGGCCACGCTCTATGCCTCACCTTCCACATCAACTGCCTCGGCGAAAGCGTCCAGCGTTGGCTTGATCGTGGCCGTGGGACCGAGGTCGCCGATGGCCTCGATGGTCTTGAGCCCGTGGCCGGTGACGTAGGCGACCACCCGCTCGTCGCGGCGCACCACGCCCTCGGCCGCCAGCTTGGCGAGGGTGGCGATGGTGGTGCCGCCCGCGGTCTCGGTGAAGATCCCCTCGGTGCGGGCCAGCATGCGGATGCCCTCGACGATCTCACCCTCGGACACGGCGCCGAAGGCGCCATCGCTGGAGCGCACCTCGTCGAGCGCATAGATGCCGTCGGCCGGGTTGCCGATCGCGATCGACTTGGCGATGGTGTCGGGCTTCACCGGCCGCACGTAGTCGCTTCCGTCAGCGAAGGCCTGGGCGATCGGCGAGCACCCGAGGGCCTGGGCGCCCGACACACGCACGTTCGGCTCCTCGTCGAGCAGGCCCACCTTGGCCAGCTCCCGGAATCCCTTGGCGATCTTGGTGAGCTGCGAGCCCGAGCCCACAGGCACGACGACATGGTCGGGCGCCTCCCAGCCGAGCTGCTCAGCCGTCTCGAAGGCGAGGGTCTTGGAGCCCTCGGCGTAGTAGGTCCGCAGGTTGACGTTGACGAACGCCCACGTGGGGTGCTCGGACGCCAGCTCGGCGCAGAGGCGGTTCACGTCGTCGTAGCTGCCCTCGACGGCGATGAGGTTGTGGCCGTAGACGGCCGACATCAGGACCTTGCCGGCCTCGAGGTTGGCGGGGATGAAGACGTAGTGCTTCATGCCCGCGCGGGCGGCGTGGGCAGCAACGGAGTTGGCCAGGTTGCCGGTGGACGCGCACGCCGCCACCTTGAAGCCGAGCTCGCGGGCTCGGGCGAGCGCCACCGAGACCACGCGGTCCTTGAACGAACCGGTGGGGTTCAGCGTGTCGTTCTTGATCCACAGCTCGCCGAGGCCCAGCTGGGCGGCCAGCCGGTCGGCCCGGAGCAGCGGCGTGAAGCCCGCGCCGAGGTCGACGGCCCCGTCGTTGGTGGCCGGGAGCAGGTTGGCGTAGCGCCAGATCGACCGGGGTCCGGCCGCAACCGACTCCCGGGTCGTGTTGGCGGCGATGGCCTCGTAGTCGTAGCTGACCTCGAGGGGGCCGAAGCAGTAGTCACAGACGTGCAGGGCCTCGGCCGGATAGGTGCGCGCGCACTCACGACAAGCGAGTGCTTCGATGAAAGCCACTTACTGCCTCCTCATCGGTTCGGGCATTGGCACCTGGTGGGATCGACCCACTGGTTGCCGCGGCTTCGTCGGGCCCGTCCCTCCGCCGCTCTGGATGATTGGCCTCCATGAAACCAGGCATCGGGCGCAATATCAAAAAGGGGGGCCGGTAGGCCGTCCGGCCGATTCCCCTTCTGAGGGCCGAGTGTGTCTAGCCTTGCCCTCCGCATGCCCTCCCCCGCCGTCCGGACCTTCAACCACCGCGAGTTCCCTGTCGAACGCCTGGTTGAGGCCAAGGGCAACCAGCGGATCTCGCTGTGCCTGCCCGCTCGAAACGAGGCGCCCACCATCGGGCCCATCGTCTCGGCCGTGCGTCGTCACCTCATGCGCAAGCAGCCGCTGGTCGACGAGATCGTGGTCGTCGACGACGGCTCCACCGACGGCACGCCGGCGCGGGCCGCGGGGGCCGGGGCGCGTGTCGTGTCGGCCGCCGACGTGGCGCCGGAGCTCGGCCCCGGCTCGGGCAAGGGCAACGCCATGTGGAAGTCGATGCTCGTCACCGAGGGCGACATCGTCGTCTGGTGCGACGCCGACGTCCGCAACTTCCGACCGTGCTTCGTCACCGGCCTGCTCGGCCCGCTGCTCGTCGAGGACGACGTGCAGTTCTGCAAGGGTTTCTACGAGCGGCCCCTCGACGGCGTGCGCGGCCAAGGCGGGCGCGTCACCGAGCTCGTCGCCCGGCCGTTGATCTCCCTGTACTTCCCGCAGCTGGCGATGTTCGCCCAGCCCCTCGCCGGGGAGTACGCCGGTCGCCGCGAGCTCCTCGAGCAGGTCCCGTTCGTGCAGGGCTACGGCGTCGACATCGGCCTGCTCATCGACATCGTCGAGCGCGTGGGCCTGAACTCCCTAGCCCAAGTCGACCTGGGGGTGCGCGTGCACCGCAACCGCACGCTCGAGGAACTCGGTCCCCAGGCCACCGCCGTGCTGCACACGGCGCTGTCGCGCGCTGGGTTGCCGGCCCGCCCCGACTCCCTCCCCGTGCTCGCCCGTCCGTGGCGCGAGCCGGAGATCGTCGAGGTTCGTGAGCGACCGCCGGTCGCCCAGCTGCCGGCGCGCACCGCTCGCGCCACGCTCGCCTGATTGCCTGAAGCGCGCGTCCTCTACGTCGATGTCGACGGGACGCTCGTAGCCCCCGGTGGCGACCTCTTGTGGGATGGCTCCACAGTGTTGGTCGATGCTCTCCTCGCGGCGCGCCGAGCCGAGCTCGACGTCGTCCCGGTCACCGGGAGGGGCCGAGTTCAGGTGCGGGAACTATGCCGCCTATTGGGTCTGCCGCGCGGCATTGCCGAGCTCGGGTGCATCCATCTGGAGGGCAACGAGGTCCGCTACGAACTCGGCGCCTTCCCCTACATGGGCGAGACACCGATCGACGCCATGGCCAGCCGCGGGCCACTCGATCTCGTTCGCGTCGTTGCACAGCTGGAGCCCCACGACCCCTGGAACGAAGGCCGGGAGGCAACCTTCATCCTGCGCGGGGCGGCCGATGTCGCAGACGTCAACACGACGCTCGTCCACCACGGCTTCGACTGGTGCGAGCTGGTCGACAACGGGGCGCTGGCCCGCCGTCCCGGAAGGCATGCGTACCACCTGGCACCCGTGGGGACCGGCAAGGACGCCGGCGTCGCCGTCGACCGAGCCCGCCACGGCATCGACAAGGCTGCGGCGTTCTATGTCGGTGACAGCGCCGCCGACCTGGCGTGCGCCCCGGAGGTCGCCGAGTGCTGGCTCGTCGCCAACGCCGAGGTCGACGTCGACTGGCCGCTGCGGACGGCGGCGCCCTACGGCGGAGGCGTCGCCGAGGTGATCACCCGCCTGCTCGCGTCCTGAGCGCGTCACCGACGACCTCTTCGACGCAGGCGATCACGTCCTCCCGCGCCTTCTCAGGCCCGAAGCGTTCGACGAGCGACACCACCTCGAGGCCATCCAGGGCGCCGGCGGGCAGCTCGTCGGTGTAGATGTCGCCGACGACCACGAGCGCCGGCACGCCGACCTCGCGCGCCAGCTCGACGACGCCGCCGACGGCCTTGCCGGCGAAGGACTGGGCGTCGAGGAACCCCTCACCCGTCACCACCAGGTCGACATCTTCGAGGCGTTCGGCGAGCGAGAGTGCGTCGGCGACCACGTCGAAGCCGGGCACGAGAGTCGCCCCCAGCGCGGCCAGGCCGCCCGCCAGGCCGCCGGCGGCGCCCGACCCGGGCAGGGCGCGCACGTCGATTTCGTAGTCGCGCTCGTACACCTGGGCGAGACGCTCCAGGCGGCGGCGGAGTAGGGCGACCTGGGCCGGGGTGGCGCCCTTCTGCGGGGCGAAGGCCTCGGCGGCGTCCACGAACGTGATGTCGACATCACAGGCCACGGTGACGTCGATGGCGCGCAGACGGCGGGGGCCGAGGGCGGTGACGCACCCGAGGCCGCCGTCGGTGGTGGCCGACCCGCCGACGGCGACGATGACCCGCCGGGCACCCTCGTCGAGGGCGGTAGCGATGAGCTCGCCGGTGCCGTACGTCGTGGCCTGCACCGGATCGTTGCCCTCGGCGCCGCCGGCCAGGGTCAGCCCTGATGCCTGGGCCATCTCCACGACGGCGCCGTCTTCACGCATGCGCCACTCGGCGTCGACCGGCTCGCCCAGGGGTCCGCGCACGCGCGCCCGGCGCACCCGGCCGCCCAAGGCCTCAAGCGTGCCCTCGCCCCCGTCGGCCACGGGCGCCTCGTCGCACTCCCAACCGGCGGCCCGTGCGGCCTTGGCAACGGCCGCGGCGACGGCCTGGGCTGTCGCTGTTCCCCTGAACTTGTCGGGGGCGGCGAGCACGCGTCCGGCGGGAGTCATCCGCCTTATGGTGGCTCGCGTGGCGGAGAACGTCGTGATCGTCTCCAATCGGGGGCCTTTGTCGTTCTCCCACGACGACGGGGGCAACCTGGTCGCCCACCGGGGCGCAGGCGGCGTGGTGTCGAGCCTGGCCCCCCTCGTCCGGGACACCGGCGCCAGCTGGATGGCGGCCGCCATGAGCGACGCCGACCGGGAAGCGGCGGCCGCCGGCACCGTCGACGCCGAGGGCTTTCGGTTCCGGATGCTCGCCGTCGACCCCGACGCCTACCGGATGGCCTACGACGTGGTCTCCAACGGGACGCTCTGGTTCCTGCACCATGCCCTGTGGGACCTGGCCCGCCGTCCTCGTTTCGACCGCCGGTGGCGGGAGGCGTGGGATGCCTACCGGGCTGTGAACCACACCTTCGCCCGGGCCGTCATCGACGGAGCGCCGAAGGACGCCATCGTGTTGGTGCAGGACTATCACTTCGCCCTGGTCGGCACGTGGCTCGCCCAGGAGCGCCCGGACCTGCGGGCCGTGCACTTCACCCACATCCCGTTCTGCGACCCGGCCGCCATCCGCATCCTTCCCGACGACGTGGCCGGGGAGTTGCTGGCCGGGATGGCCAGCCACGCGTCGTGCGGCTTCCACGCCCACCGCTGGGCGCAGAACTTCGAGGCGTGCTGCCGGGAGCTGTGGGGGTGGACGCCGGCGACATTCGTCTCGCCCCTGGCGCCGGACCACGACGACATCGACGCCGTCGCCGAGTCGGCGGAGTGCATAGAGCAGGGTGCGTTGTTGGACGAGGCGCTCGCCGGCCGCCGCCTCATCCTCCGCGTCGACCGCATCGAGCTGTCCAAGAACCTGCTGCGCGGCTTCCTGGCCTACGACGAACTGCTGCGCACGCGGCCTGAGTGGCGAGGCCACGTCGTCTTCGCCGCGTTGGTGTACCCCTCGCGTGAGGGGTTGCCGGAGTACCTGGCCTACCGCCAGGAGGTCGAGACCCTCGCGGCGCGTATCAACAACCAGTGGGGCGTGCCCGGGTGGACGCCGATCCTGCTCGACATGTCCGACAACTTCCCGCGCTCGGTCGCCGCCCTGCGCCGCTACGACCTGTTGCTGGTGAACCCCGTGCGCGACGGCCTCAATCTCGTCGCCAAAGAAGGCCCGCTCCTGAACGACCGCCATGGCGTGCTCGCGTTGAGTCGAGAGGCGGGCGTGTGGGAAGAGCTCGGCGGCGTCGCCCTCGAGGTGAACCCCTTCGACGTCGCCGGCACCGCCGAGGTGCTCGCCACCGGCCTCAACATGGACGACGCGGACCGCGCCACCCACGCCACCGCCCTCCGCAAGCTCGCCGCGTCGCGCTCGCCGCGCGACTGGCTCGACGACCAGTTGGCCGCGGCTCGGAGCGCCCGCTAACCCCCCTTCCGACTTTCGTGTGTTGATGCCCAATAGTTGGGCTTCAACGCACGAAAGTCATGTGAGGAGGGCGCGCAACAGGGCCAAAGCGCCTTCGGGGCCGTCGACGACGATGTCGGCGCGGTGCTCGAGTTCGTCGGGCATCTCGGGGCTGCGGACGCCGATGCGGGCCACATGCACCCCGTCGGTCGCCAGGCGGTCGAGGGCGTCGAAGGCGGCCAGGTCGCCGCGGTCGTCGCCGAGGAAGCAGACGGCGCCGAGGCCGGCGGCCGCTTCGCCCAGCGCCGTCCCCTTGTCCCGACGTAACGGAGGCCGCAGTTCGATGGCCTTGCGCGCTGGGAGGGCTTCGAGACCTGTGCGATCGGCCTCGGCGAGCGACCAGGTGCGGACCGCGGCCTCGCGCTCGGGGTCGGCGCGCCAGTGGAGGGTGACCGACAAGCTCTTGCGCTCGACGCGCTCGGCGATGCCCGCGGCGTCAGCGCGCCCGGCCACCTCTTCCACGACCTCACGCCACTCGGCCGCCCCCTCGGCCGCTCGTATCTCTCCGTCGACAACCCGCTCGAGTCCGTATTCGCCCCAGAGGTCGACGCCGGACGAGGCGATGTTGTCGAGGAGGAATCGCACCGGGCGTCCGGAGATCACGCCGACGCGCTCGAACCGCTCGTCGGGGTTGTCGACGATCTGGGCGAGGGTGCCGTCGAAGTCGGTGTAGACGCCCGTGCGCTCCGGCCGCGCCGCAAAGACCTCCAGGGGCGGCGGTAGCTCCATGAAGGGCCGACGGTAGCCTCGCCCGGTGCGTCGCCCGAGTCCGAGCGCGCGCCGTCTGACCGGTTTGTTCGCGCTGGGCGCGCTGGGCTGCGGCGTCCTCGCCGCTTGCCGTCCCGACACTGTCCAAGTCGCTTTCCGGCCGCCCGTCGGCGCCCGCTACCGCTACCAGGTCGACGTCACCAAGACCCGCACGCTCCAGCTGAGCTCCGACCAGCCGCAGCGCACCGTCGATGACGCCCGCATCGAAGCCGACGAGACGGTGCTGGCGTCGGGGCCACAAGGGATCCGCGTCCAGGTCGAGCTTCGCCGCGCCGGCTCGGCGACCCGTCTGTTCGTCGTGCGCTTCGACCGTGCCGCCCAGCTGACAGCCGTGGAAACCATCGAGGGCCTGCCGGCGTCGATCCTCGAGCCGTTCGGGTTGTCGGAGATCTTCCCTGCCGCAGCCGGCGCACCCCCTGCTCGTCCCCTCGCCGCCGGCGAGCACCATCGATGATCCGCTCACCCTCGCAGGCTCGGCGCCGGCGCGCCTGCACGGTTCCGGACGTCTGGTCTCGTTCGGCGTCGTCGGCGGGCGCAAGGTGGCGTCGATCCGCTCGTCGACGCGTCTGCCGGTCACCACGGCGAGCGCACTGCAGGGCGGCCAGCTGGCGCTGCATGGCGTCGAACGCACGGTCAGCACCGCCAGCCGGGAACTGGTCGACGGCGCCGTGGAAAAGGCCTCGTCGACCACGAACGGGAGTTACGAGGTCGTGCTCACACCCGCGGGCGGACAGGCGACGCCGGTGACAGGAACACTCACCATCGAGGTGAAGTCGACGACGAAGCGCCTGCGTTAGCGGACGATCTCTAGTGCTTGACGGTCGGGGCCGTCGCCGGCTTCACCGTCGTAGTTGTGTGCACTGTGGTCGCCGTTCGCGCCGCCGTGGTCGCGGTCGTGTGCGCGGTCGTCGCCGTCGAACGCCGCGCTGTCGTCGGCGGCGAGGTAGCCGGCGTGGGGTTGGTCTCCTTTGCCAGGTCGGGACCGACCACAACGACAATGTCGGCGCCGCGGGTGTCGCTCACCGGTGGCGGCGTCGGCATCGGCTGCACGGCCGAGTCCGGGAGGCCGAGGAGCTGGGCGACGACGCGCGCCTCACGCTCGAAGCCGGGGTTGTAGTACACGTTGGACGTCGTGGCGCTGCCCTGGCTGGTGATGTTGGTGGCCGCCAGGACGTTGTACTGCGCCTGCTTGAGGCGGTTGAAGATCGCCGTGCCCGCGCCTGCGGTGCCCGTGCCGTTGGCGGGAAGAACCTTGATCTGATCGGGTGTGCGGACCGGAACGGTGATCGTGGTGGCCGTGGGCGGCCGGACCGTGACCTCCGGGGTCGGGGACGCCACCGTGCGGACAGCCCGTGAATAGGGATCGCCACCGCCGTTACGAAGCAGGATGATGCCGAGGATGACGGCGACGGCGAGCAGTCCGGCGCCGCGCAGGGCGGCCCCGCCCGCCGACCGACCGAAGGACCCGTCGGTGGCCGCGTGGCGGGCAGCCATGTCAGCGCGGCTGGTCGGCTGAACGTCCCTCGAACCGAGCGCGCCGGCGCCGGTCGCGCAGCCTGCGCAACCGCCGTACGACCAGAGGGTCGTACTCGATCGCGTCGGGCGACTCGAGGAGGGCGTTCAGGACCTGGTAGTAGCGCGTGGCCGAGAGTTGGAAGCGTTCGCGAATCGCAAGTTCTTTGGGTCCCGGCTCCGCCCACCAGGTCCGTTCGAAGTCGAGGATCGCTCGCTCTCGGTCGGAGAGTGCCATCCCAGGCAGCCTGCCCCCCTGGACACGGAGGGTCAAGCATCCCCCATCCGCGGTGACCCCTACGCTGTCCGCTACAGGCCCGAGTAGCTCAACCGGTAGAGCACCCGCCTTGTAAGCGGGAGGTCGCGAGTTCGAGTCTCGCCTCGGGCTCTCTGCGGTTCTCGTGATACTGCAGTTCTCGTGATACTGCAGGTTGTCCACAGTTATCCCCAGGCGGTTTCCCCAGCCTGTGGAAACGGCTCTCAGACGAGAAGAGCCTCGGCCTCGACCTCGGCGGCGTCACGCTCGGCCAGGTGGACCTCGAGCTTGCGCTTGATGCGCTGCAGGGCGTTGTCGATCGACTTCACGTGGCGGCCCAGCTCCTCACCGATCTCCTGGTAGGAGCGGCCCTCGACGTAGAGGCGGAGGACGTCGACCTCGAGGCCGGACAGCAGGGTGGCCATCGACTCACGCATGCCGTCCATACGCTCGCCGGAGACGACCTCCTCGGCCGGATCGGCCACGTTGTGGTCGTCGAGGAGCTTCTCGACGCTGCGCTCGCTGGGATCGTCGCCGCCCCGCACGCCCGAGATCGACACGTACTGGTTGAGGGGCTGGTGCTTCTGGCGGGTCGCCGTCTTGATGGCGGTGATGATCTGGCGGGTGATGCACAGCTCGGCGAAGGCCCGGAACGAGGCCTGCCGGTCGTCACGGAAGTCACGCACGGCCTTGTACAGGCCGATCATGCCCTCCTGCTCGATGTCGTCGAAGTCGGCACCGACGAGGAAGTACCCGCGGGCCTTGGAGCGGACGAAGCGCCGGTAGCGCTCGAGGAGGGCGTCGAGGGCCTCAACATCGCCGAGGCGGTAACGAGCGACAAGCGCGTCGTCACTGAGGTCGGCGGGAAGGTCCAAGCAGAGCGGCATTCCTACTCCTGTGGCTGCGTCGAGGGGGTGCGGTTTGGCTCGGTGGTGGTGTGAATCCCTGCGTTCCAAGGACTAGTCCGTTGTAACCATCCTGACCACTGAGTGTCAATGGTCACTCTGCGCCATACCACTGACCATTCACTAGCCAGATTGGCCAAAGAACAGCGGTGTAAATCCCCTCAAACGCCGCGTAGTAGGGCTTGAGTGTGACGAAATGGTCAGCGGCGACGACTGACCTCGAATACCGCAAGGGTGCCCGCGGCCGCCACGTTGAGTGACGGAATTGACCCTTTCAGCGGTATCCGGGCGACCACATCGCAACGTGCGCGCGCCAGGCGCGAAATGCCCGTTCCCTCGGCGCCGACCACGAGCATCAGCGGCTCAGTGGCGACCTCCAGGTCGAACAGGCGCTGCTCGCCATCCTCGTCGAGACCGACGACCCAAATGCCCAGGTCACGGGCTCGAGCCAGGGCGGCGGGCAGGCCGGGGACGACCGACAGCCGCACCCGCTCCACGGCGCCGGCGGCCGCCTTGGTGACCGCCGGGGTCACGTGGGCGGTGCGGTGGCGGGGGAGAACGGCCCCCGTGACCCCCGCCCCCTCGGCGCTGCGCAGCAGCGCCCCCAGGTTCTGGGGGTCGGTGACGCCGTCGAAGGCGAGCAGGAACGGCGACCGGGTCCGGTCCCGGCACAGGTCGTCGAACTCCCACTCGGGCAGGGCCTGGGCGTGGGCGAGCACGCCCTGCGGGCCCCGGCCTCGAGGGCCCGCCGCGCCACGTAGCGCACCGGCACGCGGGCCTTCTTGGCCAGCTCGCTGATCTCCCGAAGCACGGGCGCCGGGTCCAGCCCATCGGCCACCCACACGTCCCGGGCCGGCCGGGTGCGGGCGGCGAGCAGCTCGCGGACGGCCTGACGGCCCTCCACCTGCTCGCCGCCGACGGAGCGCTTCTGGGCCGGCCGCGCCGTGCCGGTCCGGGCCCGACCGCCCGCCTTTACGCCTCGACGAGCGCGACCGCCCAACAGGCCACCCCCTCGCCTCGACCGATGGTGCCCAGCCCTTCGGCGGTCGTCGCCTTGACGCTGACCGGCGCCCCTACGACCGCACCGAGGCGCTCCTGCATGGCCGCACGGTGAGGCGCCAGGCGGGGAGCCTCGAGCACGACCGTGCAATCGACGTTGGCCGGCCGCCATTCGGAGGCGGCGACCTTCTCGACGACTCGGCTGAGCAGCTGCAGGCTGTCGGCGCCCGCCCACACCGGGTCCGTGTCGGGGAAGTGGTCGCCGAGATCGCCGAGGCCGGCAGCGCCGAGCAAGGCGTCGGCCACGGCGTGGGTGACGACGTCGGCGTCGCTGTGCCCGGCGAGCCCTCGTTCGCCCGGCAACTCGACGCCGCCGAGCACGAGGCGTCGACCGGCGTCGTCGCTGAAGGCGTGGACATCGAAGCCCATGCCCACGCGCGCCGCCATGAGGCGACGTTAGGCCTCGTCGATCAGCGAGCGCGCAACCTGCAGGTCGTGCTGGGAGGTGATCTTGGCGTTGGCCTCCTCGCCGGGGACGACGACGACGCGTCCGCCGGCGGCCTCGACCAGGGCGGCGCAGTCGGTGCCCTCCCCCGCCTGCTCGTGCGCCCGCCGCAGTACCCCGGCGGCGAAGGCCTGGGGCGTCTGTACGGCGACCAGCCGGGCCCGATCGAGCGTCTCGACGACCTGGCCGTCTTCGACGACCTTGACCGTGTCGGCCACCTGGACACCCGGCACGGCGCCATCGGCACCCGCCCTGACGGCATCGACGACCCGCTCGAACAGGGCAACCGACGCCAAGGGCCGCGCCGCGTCGTGCACCACGACCACCTCGGCTTCGTGCGGCACGGCGGCCAGCCCGGCGCGCACCGAGCCGGCGCGCGTGTCGGCGCCTGCGATCACCGCGTCGACGCCGGGCTCGGACTCGCCTGCCCGCTCGGGCGGCACCACGAGCACCACGCCGTCAGCGACGGCTCGGGTGCACTCCAATGCCCAGTCGAGCACGCGTCGGTCACCCAGCTGCTCGTACTGCTTGAGGCTGCCGAACCGGACGCCCGTGCCGGCGGCAACGACGACGGCCCAGACAGACATGTCGCGCCTGTCTAATCGGCGGCCGGGGCCACCTTGGGTTCAGTTGAGTCAGCAGGGTCGGCCGGCACCTCGGGGTCGAGCGAGGCGAACAGCATCCGGCCGACCGAGGTCTGCACGTTCGACGTGACCCGGGGCGCGATCTCTTGGCCCACGAGACTGGCGGCCCCCGACACGACCACCATGGTGCCGTCGTCCAGGAAGCCCACGCCCTGGCCCGGCTCGCGCCCCTCACGGCTCACGGTGAAGCGGACGACCTCGCCGGGGACGTGCACGGGGCGCATCGTCTCGGCCAGACGGTTGAGGTTGAGGCAGGTGACGCCCTGCAACTCGGCGACGCGCTGGAGGTTGAAGTCGGTGGTGATGAGACCGACGTCCAGGCGGCGCGCCAGCGCGACCAGCTTGGCGTCGACCTCGGCGAACTCGGGCACCTCGTCGTCGAGGACGTGCAGGCTGATCCGGGGATCGCCCTGCAGGCTGTCGAGGATCTCCAGGCCGCGCCGGCCACGGCGGCGACGGGCCGGCTCGGCCGCGTCGGCGATGCCCTGCATCTCGTCGAGCACGAACCGGGGAACGAGCAGGGCGCCCCGGAGGAACCCGGCGTCGGTCACCGCCCGCAGGCGGCCGTCGATGGCGGCGCTGCTGTCGATGAGCAGGGCGTCAGGCGCCACATTGCCGCCGTAGCGCGAGGCGCGCACCAGGGGACGGGTGGAGAGGCCGGCCATGGCCAGCAGCTCCTCGCTCTTGCGGGCGCCGATCCGGAAGCCCTCGTACAGCCCGATCCACACGAGCAGCCCCAGGACCGGCCAACCCGACAAGCCCGGCATGAGCACCACGGCCGGGATACCCAAGAGGAGAGACAGTCCGCCGAGCAGGGCGGCTCCAAAGCCGCCACCGAGGAGCTGGGCGGGCGGGGTGCGCTCGACGGTCGCCTCGACCCGCCCCATGCCCCGGCGCAGCAAGCGGGCCAGGATGCCGCCCACCACGTAGCCGAGGAGGGCGCCCAGGACGGCCCCGACCACGACGGTGGCGCTGCCGTCGGGCGCGGAGGTCCGGGCGACGGCATAGCCGGCGCCGGTGCTCAGCAGCACGATCAGGAGGCGGGCAATCTCGACGAACATTCGGTTCTCCTGAGACTGATCGGCTTTCTCGCAACCCGCCTTTACGCGCAAAGGCCCCCGCACGTGGGCGGGGGCCGAAAACGGGCCAGATGGCCTAGATGCCGAGGCCTACGGGAGAGCGTCGTCGAGCTTCTGCTCGGCCTCTTCCTCGCTGACGTTGATGGCGAAGGTGAGCTCCGACACCAGGATCTGGCGGGCCTTGGTGAGCATGCGCTTCTCGCCGGCGGACAGGCCCTTGTCCTTGTCACGGATGGACAGGTTCCGCACGACCTCCGCTACCTGGTAGATGTCGCCCGACTTGAGCTTCTCGACGTGGTTCTTGAAGCGACGCGACCAGTTGGTGGGCATCCGCGCCTCCTTCTTGCGAAGGACAGCGAAGACCTCCTCCACCTCCTCGTCGTTGATGACCTCCCGCAGGCCGACTTCCTCGGTGTTGTCGCACGGCACCATCAGCGTGAGATCGCCGTAGGCCAGCTTCAGCACGAGGTATTCGCGGTTTTCGCCGAACACATTGCGCTTCTCCCGGCGCTCGATGATGGCAGCGCCGTGATGGGGATACACGACTTTGTCTCCGACGTCGAAGGACATACCTCTCCCAGGGATGAGACAGCGGGGGGACAACTTCCAGAGTGCCAGGAAACGACTGTTAGGACAACTTGGTTCTCGCTTTTTGCCAGCTATCGTCAGCCGCGTGGTGGACACCGCGCTGCTCGCCCGCACGCCGTTTTTCGCGGGGCTGGACACCGCGGCCATTGAAGCCGTCGGGCGTGCCTGCCAGCGCCGCGAGCTGAAGCGCAACGATGTGCTCTTCCGCGAAGGCGAGGGTCCGAGGACGGACGGGAGTCCCTCGTCGCCCTCATGGAGGGCGGTGACCTGTTCGGGGAGATGGGACTGTTCGACGGAATCCGATCCGCCGACGCCCGGGCCCTGGAGAGCTCGGCGGTCCTGGCCGTGCCCTACGGGCCACTGCGAGAGGCGCTCGACCAACAGCCCAAGGCGCTGTGGAGCGTGGTCGAGCTGTTGGCCCGTCGCATCCGGGCCGTCGACGAGGCCCTGGCCGACACCGTGTTCCTCGACGTGCCCGGGCGCACGGCCAAACGCCTGCTGGAGCTCGCCGGCGACGGGGACCAGTTCCAGCTGCCGGTCACCCAGGAGGAGCTGGCGTCGATGGTCGGGGCTTCCCGCGAGCGGGTGAACAAGGCCATCTCCCAGTTCGTCCGCCTGGGCTGGCTCGAGCAGCAGGACCGCGTCTACCGCATCCGCAACCGCGACCAGCTCACGCTCCGAGCGCGTTAGGGCGTTGCCCTAGGAGCGAAAGAAGTCAGTGGCGCGTTGCCACGCGTCAGCCGCGTCGTCGGCGCGGTGGCTCGGTCGCTCGGGCGCGTGGGCGAATCCGTGCTCGGCTTCCGGCGGCGTGTACGGGTCCTTGCCGCCGAGGATGGCGAGGGTGCGGCACGCCTCGGGCTTCTGGAGCATGTCGAGCGGGTCGCGGCCGGGCACACGCCACGGCTCGGGCGGCACGATCATCCCGTAGAAGGCCACGGCCCGATGGAAGCGACCGGTACCCGCGGCGCGGAAGGCCTGCATGCCGCCCATGCAGAACCCGAGCACGCAGACGCGCTCGCACTCGGTGGCGTCGGCCGCCGCTTCAAGGTCACCGAGGACGCGGTCGAGGTCGAACGTGGCGTCCATGCGTTTCTCGAGCGGCAGGTCCTCTTGGCCCGGCCATGGCTCGATGGCGCACGTCGTGAAGCCTTGCGACGCGAGGCGCCCCGCGTGGTCGTCGAACAGGTCCCGCAACCCCATGATGTCGGGGTGCAGCGCGATGCCCACGCCGTTGCTGCTCTCGGCGCGCGCGATCTCTGCTGGGGTGCCTGACGGCAAGGTGATGCGCACGACGCCGACGCTACTGAAGCGGCGGTGTTTCGGCGGCGTCGACCGCCCCGGCGTATCGGTAGAGCCCGAAGGCGAACGCCAACGCCGCGGCCACGGCTGCGAGTACCAGGCCCCACGCCAAACCGCCGAACCCGCCGAGGAATCCGGCTGGGCGGGCCGCCGCTCGAGCTCTTGCTCCGCGCGGCAGCGCGACCGACTCGGGGGCCGAGAACGAGGTGCCTTGCACGGCCGCCGGGCCCACGCCCGGCGTTTCGCCGCTCGTGAAGGCCGTCGACGATTCCGGAGAGGGCGTCGAGACGGTTGGCGACTCTTCGCCCGACGCGAACGCGGGCGAACCGTCGAGAGCGACTGACGCGCCGCCGAGGGACAGGGTGGCCTTGGCCTGGGGACCGAGCGCCAGCTGCTGGAGGCTGCCGGTGGCCTGTTGCAGCGAGCCCGTC
>Ga0209577_10002347_pt1 | contig 18287 bp, 17 predicted proteins | sample GraSoiAngelo_109_FD_185874 | JGI IMG/M metagenome (GOLD analysis project Ga0209577, IMG submission 185874) | Grasslands soil microbial communities from the Angelo Coastal Reserve, California, USA - 14_0903_12_20cm (SPAdes) (version 2) | ecosystem: Environmental > Terrestrial > Soil > Grasslands...
CAGCGGGCGCTGGCCGAGTGGCGCGAGCGCCACCAGGCGGCGCTGGACGCCCGCAAGCGCGCCGGACAGGCGCTCCCGCCCCGCCTGGAGCAGCTCAAGCAGGACATCGCCCGCTATCGCGAAGTTCCGGACGTCATCCGCGCCGGACAGCAGGCTGAGGAGACGATGCGACGCGAGGAGGCGATGGCGGAGCGCGCCCGGGGGCGTCAGGGCGCCTTCCTCGGCGCCATGCTGGGCGGCCTCCTGCTCACCGCCCTCGCCATCCTGGTGGCTTTCCTCGCCTTCTACGGCGGGCTGCCCACCTGGGTGGCCGGGATCGCCTTCTTCCTCCTGGGCATGGGCGTGCTGGCGGCCGTGATCGGGATCTGGGTCCGCAGCTCCGCCATCCGCGAGGTGGACCGGCGGCTCAGAGCCAAGGATGCCGCCCGCGTCAAGCGGCGTGAGATCCTGAGCCCATGGGGGGTCCGCAGCTCGGCAGAGCTGCAGCAGGCGCTGGTGGAGCATCTGCAGAAGGTGCGCTCCGACGCCACCCGCCTGGAGCTGGACCGGCAGGCAGCCGAGCAGGAGGAGCGCGGCCAGGCGGCGGGAGGGGCGCTACGGGAGCTGGTCGGATCCTGGGGCCTGCCCCAGCCCGCCCCCACCGAAGAGGCGGCCGAGGAGTCGGCCCGGCTGGTCGAGGTCCTGGCCAACGATACGATGGCCTGGAAAGCGGCCAGCCAGCGGTCCCAGGAGGCATCTCGGGCCGAGTCGACGCTGGACGAGCGGCGGGAACAGCTCCGGCAGCGCCTGCACAGCGTGCTCGACCGGCTCGGCTTCGACCGCAAGGAAGCGCTCGCGGCCGGCCGCGACTTCCTCCAGGCCTGTGAGGCTGCCCGGGTCGCCCAGCGGCTGCGGACTCGGATCGAGCAGCTCGACGCCCAGCTGGAGCAGCTGCGCCAGCCGGCGCAGCGGGCCGCCGGAGAGCAGGAGCGCAGCGCCGGATACTTGCGTCAGCTCCGAGCGGTCTACGAGCCGGCCGGCATCACGGCGGCGGACCCGGAGGCGGCGGCGGCGGCCTGGGACGGCGCAGTGGCCCACGCCGAGGCCTACCGCCGGCTGGCCCCGCACCTGGATGAGCTGCGCCGCCAGGCCGGCGACGACGGGGACCAGAGCGAGTCCCTGACCCGGTTGGTCGGGGACCTGGAAGAGCAGGCCAGCGCCGCGGCCCAAGGGCTGGAACCGGCCCGGATCGAGGAGTACCGCCAGCTCCCCCTGGCCGATCTGGAACGGCAGCGAGACCAGCATCGGTCCAGCAAGGAGCGAGCCCAGGAAGAGCGGGCGCGGGCTGAGGAGCTGCTCAACGACCGCCTGGCCCAGATCGGCGACGTGGCCGCGCTCGAGGAGGAGATCGCCAGCACCCATGGGCAGCTGGAGCATCTCGAGGCGGAGGCGCACGCCTACGACCTGGCGATCGAGACCCTGGAAGGCGCCGCACGATCGGTGCGCCGCGCCGTGGTCCCGCGACTCAAGTCCCAGCTCCAGAATCAGCTGGCCTCCATCACCAACGGCCGGTACCGGGACGTCCAGGTGGGCGAGGACCTGGCTCTGCACGTAAAGGCTCACGACCAGCGGGCCTTCAAGGACGTGGACAACCTGAGCCTGGGGACGCGCTCGCTGATCTATCTCCTGGAACGGGTGGCCCTGGCGCGCATCATCGGCGGCAACGCCGAGCCGCCGCCCCTCCTCCTCGACGAGGCGCTGGTACACGCCGACCGGCGACGCTTGCGCGCGGCGCTCGAGGAGCTGGCCCGGCTGGCCCAGGAGCACCAGATCATCCTCTTCTCCAAAGACGAGGCGCTGGCTGAGCGCGGGGAGAAGGCAGGCACCTGGACCATCATCCGGCTGCCCGGACCCGCCCTGGTTGCGGTCGACGCTCCCGGAGCCGCTCCCAACGGGCCCCATCGCTCCGAGGAGGCCGAGGAGCGGGAAAGCGTCCCCAGCTCCGAGGCCTAGCCCGGCACGGTCTCGTCTCGCATCCTCACGGCTCGCCCGGCCTGGCCGCCCCGCCGGGCTCGAGCCCTCCAGGTAGGACCAGCAGGTGCGCCGCCGCTTGGCCGGACGCCGGCGGCTCGTCGCGGCGCTGCCGCCGGTACCCTCGAGCCACCGCGGCCGCGGCCTGCTGGGCCGCCGCGATCAGCTCGGGAGCGGCACGATCGAGGCTGGCCAGCTGCTCGGGATCGAGCGGGATCAGCTCGCTGACGCAGAGCTGCCGCTTGGGGTCGATGACCACGACGCCGACGAAGGGCGATTCGCTACGGATGCTGGGATGGATCTGCGACCATTCGATGACATTGCCCATGACCGCAGCATAAGCTCCCGCTTTGACAACTGTGTGTCACGAACTTACCGGGCGCATGTGCCGCTCGCGGACGGCCCGTACGCGGCCCGGCCGCAAAATTCCAGTGCGGCCGGCATGCCTGGCACGGGCCTGCTCGCGGCGCGCCCTGGCTCGCCACCGCTGCTGCGGCGTCTCGCTCCTCCGGCCTGGGCTAACGCCTGGGCCGTCGCTGATTAGCCCTCAAAACGGCCGGGCAGTCATCAGGAAGACGACCACGAGGAGCAGGAACCAGGTGATGGCCTGGATCGTGAGACCTGCCGCATCCGCGGCCGCGACCGGCTGGCCGCTGCGAGCGGCGAGCCGCAGACGGCGCAGGTTCGGAGAGAGAAACGCGCCGTCGAGGGCGGAGACGGCGACGTAGAGGAGCACGCCGAGGAGCAGCCATCCGCTGGCCAGCCTGAACCGCTCGCCCAGCCAGAGCGCGATGCCGGTGACCAGCAGCACAGCCGACCCGACCATCACCATCACCACCTGGACGCGCCAGGCCAGGTCGTAGAGCGCCTTTTGAGCGGTCTCCGCGGCACGGGCCGCGGCCGGCCGCAGCAGCAGGTGGACGGTGACGCCGCCCAGCATGAAGGCCGCCCCGGCGACATGGATGGCCCGGGTCAGTCCCATGGCGCTCTAGCTTAGCGCGCTGCCCGCTTGCCCGCCGTATTCTCCTGTTACAGTTTTTGCGTGCCGGAGGCCGCCCGACCCAGGGCTGACCTGGTCATCCCGCACGGCTGGCTGGTTCCAGGGATCACGATCGACGCGGTGCGGTCGCTTCAAAGGGACGACACCCAGGTGCAGATGGAGAAGGGCGACCTTCACCTGAACGGGATCGAGGTCCTGGTCGCGCGCAACTGGATCCAGGAAGAATTCTGGCCCCGCATCCAGGACACGGTGGCGGCCGGCTACGCGGCGGAGAAAACCTACACCTACCTGCGCGCGCACGCCGAGCGGCGCGGGCGGCGGCGGCCCCGGACCTGACCCTGGTGCGGGCCTGGAGCGAGCGGGAACACGAGATCATCGACGCGCTGTTTCGCTTCTCACCCGGATGGGGCCGGCTGGTGGGCGACCATCGATTCGACGGCGTCGTCGGCGACGTCAGCGGTACGGCAGTCGCCGCCCGGCTGGAGGAGATCGATCGTCAGCTGCGAATGCTCGACCAGCCCGACCACCTGGGCCGGGACGACGACGTCGACCGGCGGGCACTGCAGGCCCAGCTGGCCACCTCCCGCTTCGAGCTGGTCGAGCTGGCCAGCCACCGGCGGGACCCCATGTTCTACGCCGGCGGGGCGGAGCTCGACGTGAGCTGCTACATCAAGCGTGACTACGCGCCGCTCGGAGAGCGGCTCGAGGCCCTGCGCCGCCACCTGGACGGAGTGCCGGGCTTCCTGGAAGCGGCCCGTTCCAACCTGGAGCAGGCCCTTCCCCGACCCAGCCTGGACGTCGCACTCGAAGCGCTCGAGGGCTTTGTGACTTTCCTCAACCAGGAGGTCCGGACGGCCGCCCGGGACGACGCCACGACGCTGGCAGCAATCGAGCAGGCGGCCCGAGCGGTGGGCGATTTCGCCGCCTGGCTGGGCTCCCACCGGCCCCAGGCGCACGACGACTACGCGCTCGGGACAGATCGCTTCCTGCGATACCTGGAGACCCGGGAGCTGATCAGACGCGACCTCCCGACGCTGGAGCGGATGGCGCGTGACGACCTGGCACGCAACACCGCCCGTGCGGCCGAGGTCGCCGAGATGATCGCCCCGGGTGAAGGCATAGCCGGAGCGGTACGCGCCCTGGAGACACACCACCCGTCGGTAGACACCCTGATCGCCGACACCGCCGCGATGCTGGAGGGGATACGCGACTTCCTGATCGAGCACCGGCTGGTGAGCATCCCCTCCGAGGTGCGCTGCCGGGTGTCGCCGACGCCATCGTTCCTCGCCTACATCAGCGCCGCCCTGGACAGCGCCGGCGCCCTGGAAACCGTGGCCACCGAGAGCTACTACTACGTGACAGTTCCAACTCGCGAGTGGGGAAAGGCGCGGACCGAAGAGTGGCTGCGCTACCTCAACTACAGCCTCCTGGCCAACGTCTCGATCCACGAGGCGTACCCAGGCCATTACCTGCAGGCACTTCACGAGCGGCGCGCCCGCTCCCTGACCCGCAAGGTACTGTGGATTCAGAGCACAGGCGAGGGATGGGCCCATTACACCGAACAGATGATGGTGGAAGAGCAGTTCAGCCGGGATCCGAAACACGAGATGGCCCAGCTCATGGACGCGCTCCTTCGCGACTGCCGGTTCCTGGCGGCTGTGGGCCTGCACTGCCACCGGATGCCGATGGACGAAGCCGTCCGCCTCTTCACCGAGCAGTCTCACCATTCCGAGCTGCCGGCGGTAAGAGAGGCGACCCGCGGCGCCTGGGATCCGCTGTACCTCAACTACACGCTCGGCAAGCTGCTGATCTGCGAGCTGCGGCAGTCGTTCGAAGCCAGCACCGGCGGCTCGAGGCAGCGCTTCCACGACGATTTCCTCGCCTGCGGAAACCTGCCCATTCCGCTGATCGCCGAGCTGCTGCACGCCGCCTGATCGCGAATCGAGGCTGATCATCATGGATCCGCTGAGATCGCTCCAGCACCTCAGCGGCGACCTGCTGGTGGTAGCGATCGCCGGGCTGCTCTTCATCGAGGAATCGGGGGTTCCCCTTCCCTTCGCTCCGGGAGACGTCCTCCTCCTGATCGCCGGCATCTCGATCGCCACCGGCAGCGTCAACGGGGTGGTCATGACGGTTGCGGTGGTCGCAGGAATCTCGCTCGGAGCCATGACCGGACGGGAGATCTTCGCCCTGGTGGGCCGGCCGGCGCTGGAGAAGGCCGCCGGGGTGCTGGGGTTCCGCAGGGCGCTGGACCGGGTGACCGCCCGCCTCCAGCGGGGCGGCTGGCGGGCCGTCTTCGTCGCCCGTCTGGTCCCCGGCCTGCGCATCCAGACCACCCAGGTCGCCGGGGTCACAAGGATGCCGCGGCTGGAATTCCTGGCCGGGCTGCTGCCCGCGGTGATCGTCTACGTCGCCATCTTCGAAGGACTGGGGCGGCTTGCCGGCCAGCCCATCGTCGGCGTCTTTCACCGCGCCCAGCACCGCCTTTTCGTCCTGGCGATCTTCGGACTGCTCGCGGCCGCCTTCGTGCTGTCGATCCGCTGGCTGGCGGAGCGAGGGTACCTCGCGGTGCTGGAGCCGATCGTGCTCGGCGTGCGGCGTGACCTGGCCGACGAGGTCGAGGGCCTGCTCCCGGGCGCCGGCGGCGACGACGTTCGGACCCGCGAGTACCCGCTGGTCCGGCGAGTCTGGGCGGGCCTGATCGACAGCCTGCTGGTGCTGGCCTCGGCCGTTTACTTGCTCACCGCCGTATCGAATGTTCGGGGGACGGAGCTGGTGCTCGATCCAGAGGGCCTGCTGCTGCTGCTCGCGGTCAATGTCGCCTACCGGATCTCGCTCGAGGGCCTGAGCGGGCAGACCATAGGCAAGCGGCTGATGGGGATCTCGGTTTACGCACCCGGGGGCGGTCCACCCGGATGGGGACGGGCGGCCTTACGGACGCTGGTAGGGACCCTTCCCTTCCTCTGGCCGGTCGATGCCGTTCTGCTCGGAGTCGCGGCCCGCCGTCAGCGGCTGTGCGATTTCCTGACCGGTTGCACGGTCCGTCGAGTTGCGCATTAGGCCCGGTAGCCGGCCAGCAGTTCCAGCGCCTGGTCGATCTCGCTCGCGGTGTTGTAGTGCGCGATCCCGATGCGCAGGGTCCCGCCCCGGCCGGCCAGGCCGAGGCGCTCGATCAGAACCCTGGCGTAATGGTCGCCGTGCCAGGTGAAGACGCCGTGGGCGCCGAGCCATCGGGCAAGGTCCTCGGGGCGGTGCGGCTCCCAGGTCAGGGACACGGTCGGCGCCCTCTGGGCGAAATGGGCCGGGTCGGTGATGCCGTAGATGCGCACTCCCCGGATCTCGGCCAGCCCGGCGATCAGGCGCGTGGCCAGCGCCCGCTCGTGCGACTGGATCCAGGCCAGGGCCTTGAGGAAGGCGGACCGCTCCGGCCGGGCGTCACCGCCCAACCAGGCAAAGTACTCGAAGGCGCCCAGCAGGGCGGCGATGCCCTCGAAGTTCGGAGTCCCCGTCTCCCAACGGCCCGGGCCTTCGTCCGGCGCGGGCCGGACCTTGAAGGGTGCAAGGCGCTGCAGCAGCTCGCGGCGGCCGTAGAGGATGCTGACGTGGGGACCGAAGAACTTGTAGCCGGAACAGACCAGGAAGTCGCAGTCCAGGTCGCGCACGTCGATCGGCCCGTGTGGAGCGTAGTGGACGGCGTCGACCCAGACCAGCGCGCCCACCCGGTGGGCGATCGCGCTCACGGCCTTCACGTGGGGTATCGTGCCCACGGCGTTGGAGGCGTAAGTCACCGCGACCAGCCGGGTGCGGGGATTGACCTGGCGTTCGAGGTCCTCGAGATCGAGGGTACAGTCCTCGGTCCGGATGTCCGCGAAGCGAACGGTGACGTCCAGCGATTCCAGGGCCAGCCAGGGGGCGACGTTGGCGTCGTGCTCCAGGCGCGTGACCACGATCTCGTCCCCCGACCGGAACTGCCGTCCGATGGCGCGGCTCACGGCAAAGGTAAGGGTGGTCATGTTGGCGCCGAAGACGACCTCGTCCACCGACGCGTTGAGGAAGGCCGCGGCAGCCTGGCGCGCCCGCTCGACCATGGCGTCGCTGCGCTCGCTGGTCAGGAACAGGCCCCCGTGGTTGGCGTTCATCGTCGTCCAGTAATCCCGGACCCGGTCGATGACCCGCCGCGACACCTGGGTCCCGGCGGGGTTGTCGAGGTAGACGACCGGAGCCCCGTCGCGGGTCAGGCTGAGGGCAGGGAACTCTCGACGCAGCGCCGCAAGGTCGATGCTGGAAGTCTGGACTGAGGCCGACACGCCGTCAGACTAACCGATACGGGTCTCGGCGCTCAGCATATGTAGAATCCGGCGAAGGGGCAAAATGGCCGGCACGCCCGAAGAGGGTGCGGGGCGAGCGTCAGAGGGTCGAGCACATGGCTCGGCCCGATATTCACACGAGCCGGCTCGGCTCGGCCGGATCCTGTCTCGACGGCTAGCCCTTTGGCTCACACCATTCGCGGTGGTCGTAGTTTCTGTTTCCTTTTTGGTATTGAGCGGCATCCGGCTCCCCGCTACAGCAACGATCCACCTTTCCGGCATCTCCAGGGTGGACTTCAAAGGCCAGGTTACAGCCGAATTCTCTGCCTACGTGCAGCATGTGCATCTCGGATCTCCAAGCGGCCAGGTCGATCTTGCCCTTCCCGTGCCCGGCTCCCAGTGTCAGAACGTGGCGAAGGCCCTTGACGGCACCTGTGGCTCCACCGGCCTCACGCTGGGAACGTCGTTGGATGCGCAGTGGGACTCACCCGAGCAGGTGACATTGGTCTCGCACAAGGGCAGTGAGGTCACCCTCACCGCGATGCCACCGGAACAGGGGGGCGGGATGGAGATGGTATTCACTGGCGGCGGTCCGCCGCGACTGTGCCTGGTGGGAAGCCTCGACCGGGCCAGGCTGACCGTAGGACCGAGCGCTAAGCCCGTCACGGTCACGACCGGCGGCGCCCAGCTACCCCCCTCATGCGAAGGACTCATCCTCCATCTCATGTCTTCGCAGCCGACGGGACAATCCGCATTCCGGGTGGATCAGGTTGCCGACGCCTCGGCGACCCTGACTGGATCAGAAATGGAGGTGTCGGCCAGCGGCGAGCAGTTCACGGTGACTCCTGGCGACCGGGACGTCTCGGTCAGCGGCCCGCTGACGCTCCACAGCGAGACCCCCTTCACTCTCACCACGACGGGACCTGCGGCCAATGTCACCACCGTTACGGACGTGCACACGGCTAAAGCCACCAGCTTGTATGTGTTCGGAGCCGAACGGATCCCGACCGAATGGCAGCGGCTGTCGGCGTTGCTTGGCGCCCTTGGGCTGGTGAGCCTGGTTGTGGCCATCCTCGGACCCCTTTGGTCGCACCGGCGGAAGGAGTGAACTGGACGGTGAACACCCGCCTCGCGTCAGTCTTGATGACCGTGACGGTTTTGGGCCTGGCATGCTCGCCGACGTCGACGACTTCGCCCACTCCCGCCGGACCGACCTCACCCAGAGTGACGCAATCTCCAACCTGCACGGCGGACGCAGACCGAATTACGGCCCTCAAAGACCAGGTTCGGCTGGTGGTCTCGGGGTTCACGCTCCACGGCTGTAATCCACTCAGCTCGGGAGAGGAACTGGCCGCTGATTCGGGCGGTCAGGCCGACCTGAATTTCGTTCACTCCGCGAACTGCCGGATCAACCAGCTGGAAGCGCCGGCCACCAAGGCGGCTCACCTGGTCAGCCGCGATCCTCCGGGCACCGTCTTCCGGTTGACCGACGGGGAGGCCTGGTGTTCCATGGCCTCGGGCAGCCAAGCGACCTTCTGCGGCAAGGTGACGCTGCTCGCCACGGGCGCCTTTCTCCAGGTCCGCGTGAAGTGCGACCGTGACCCGTTTGTGGAGATTGCGGTCTACGAAGGCACCGCGGACGCCACCGCCGACCTTCCACCCGGACGGACGAAAACGGAAGTCACGGATGGAAAGCTGCTTCGGATCGACCTCGTCACCGGCGAGGAGACCCCCCGCGAAGCAGCCTTCAGCCGAGCAGAGATCGAACTGCTCCACTCCCAGGTGCTGGCTCTGGCGGAGGCGCTCGGCGAACGACTCAGCTGCGAAATTGCCGTCAAGGCGGATCCAGCCAACCTGGAAGCCAATGGCGAGGCCGCCTCGACAATCCTGGCAACCATGACGGGATGCTCGCCGCTCCAGGGTGACGCGGTCAGCTTCACCCTGGGGAAAACTGAGACGTGCGGTAGGCTCAGGCCGACCTCAGGGACGACCGACGTCTCGGGCCAGGTGACTGTCGCCTACATCGCATCAAGGACGAGCGGAACCTGCCTGATAACCGCAAGCGAGGCAAAAACGGGCCGGAGGGGATCAGTCATCGTCACCCAAAACGCACCATCGCCCATCCCATGACGCCTGAGAGCGCCGGTCGATCAGCCGACGTCGACCGCGACCGCGTGGTAGCCCGCGGCGCCGTCTGGTAGGGTCGGCGCGGGGGCGGCGGCCTGGAGCGTGCCGCTGCCGTCTCTGGCCCGCACCTGGACCAGGTGGTGCCCGGGACCCAGCGCCAGCGCCAGCGACCAGAACCGCCAGGAGTAGGGGGAGAACTCGGGCTGGAGCTCGGCGGAGCGCCAGCCGCGGCCGCCGTCGGGACTGATCTCCACCGCGGAGATCCGCCGGTCGCCGGCAAAGGCGATTCCCGCGAAACGAACCGTGCCGGCGGCGAACTGAGAGCCGTCCGACGGAGAGTCGATCCGGGACATCGTCTTGACCACAGCCCGCTCGTCCCATCCGTTTTGCTCCCAGTAGCCGAGCTGGTCCTGGGAGGAGAATTGAAGACGCGTCACCCACTTGGGCTGCTTCATCCCGTAATGACCGGGGAAGATGAAGCGCGCCGGGAAGCCGTGGGCCGGCCTGAGGACCTCGCCGTTGAGGTGCGTAGCCAGCAGGTGATCGGTGGTCATCTCCGCGAGGCGGAAGCTCTCGGTGTAACCGTCGGCGCCCTCGATCAGCATCCAGGCCGCACCCGCGGGCACCGTCGCCTTCGCCAGCAGGTCGAGGACGCGGGGCCCTCGCCAGCGCCCATTGCTGATCAGGTTGCCTCCCACCTCGTTGCTGATGCACTCCAGCGTCAGCTCAAGCTCCTGGGCAGGCAGCGCCAGCAGCTCCGAGTAGGTGAGGCTGGCTCCTGGCAGCTGCAAGCGCCAGGAGGACGGATCGACCTGGGGATCACCGCCCAGGTTCTTGGAGACGACATAGAAGCTGTCCACGGGAGTGATCTCGGTCTGCGCCCGATCGCCTTCCTTCATGGCCAGCGCGGTGATGAAGCGGCGGACGTCGACCACACCGATCGCCACCAGGGCCAGGCCGACCCCGCCCAAAAAGACGGTGCGCAGGGTGCGCCTGCGCTGCTGGTCGTAGTCGGGAGCTTCCACGATCGCCGCCACCGCGCCGTAGGCCGCAGGCACGCCGGCGAGCAGGATCGCCACCTCGACGAGGAGGCCGGTGGCCGCGGTCGTGGCGCCGGCCCCCAGGAGCGCCACCACCCCGGTCACCAGGAAGACGAGTCCCAGCAGGAGCGGCATCTCGGCGCGGGGCGCGGTCCGGTGGGCTAGCACGGCGCCCGCCGCGTAGCCGGCGATGATCAGCACTGTCGCGCCCAGCAGCAGCAGCGGCCGGGCCAGGACCGTGAAGGTGCGGAGCAGCGCCGAGAAGACAGGCAGGGGAAGGACTTTGAGCAGCAGGTCACCGGCCTGCTCCGGGAGCAAAGGCACCTGAAGTAACCCGTGCGCGACGTAGTCGGCCCCCAGGCTGAGGCAGCCGCCGCTGGCGCCGGTGGCAAGGGCCCGGCTCGTCCCCTCGTCGCGCTCGATCACCGCGGTGACGGCCGGCGCAAGCCGACGTATGCCAGGACGATCCCCAGGATCGCCAGGACGACCCCGACCACCAGCCAGAGCGCCTGGCCGGTCATGAAGCTCCCCCGAATCAGGCCGGCCCCCTGTCCGATCCAGACGCCGCCGACCAGCAGGCAGAGCACGGCCGGCACCAACGCGGACCAGCGCATCTCAGGAGTATATGCGCGGTCGCGTTACGGCAGAACGACGCGGGCGGGCCGCGGCGAGCCGCAATTGCGCCCCGTAAATCTTCAGGCTTCGGCGGGCACGGCCTCCGGGCTGATCGCCTCCTTGCTGGCGCGAGCCCCCGCCTCGACCTTGGCCAGCGCGAGCTGGCCGATGTTCAGCCCCTGGATGGTGGCCAGGTCGCCCAGCGCGCGCAGGAAGTAGTTGCGCCGCCGGCGCTCGACCACGCGGCCCAGCTCGTGCTCCAGGTTCTGGGTCCCTTCGACGTAGGTGATCCGGAAAGGGTCGGTCGCCCGCCGGGGGATGACCTCCTCGGTAAGGAGCTTGCGGGCATCGCCCGAGAGACCCTCGTTGGTGACGATCACGCCCTCGCTGGCCTTGATGCGCGAGATCTTGCTGTTGAACGCGTAGGCATCGGCCAGGTTGAACTCGCGGTCTTTGAGCACCAGCAGGACCAGATCTCCGCTGAGGTCCAGGATGATGTCGGTCGCGCTCGGCGTCGCTTCCACGATCACGGAGTCCCGGCTGATCCCGATGCGGGGCAGAACGCCCGAGACGAGCGTGGTCATCCAGCGCCCACGGTCGTTGAGCTCGGCGGCGCGCTCGGTGGGCATGATGACCTGGTCGACCCGTTCCTCGCTCAGCGAGCGACCGCAGGCGCACTTCATCCAGTCCGGCGCCATCTTGGAGAGCTTGTTGGGGTCGTCTGTGCGCAGCACCGCGTTGCCGGTCCGGGAACAGACGATCACGTATTCCGACTTGATCAACCCGAGGTTGCGAATCTCTCCGAGACGGGCGGCCACGGCAGCGCCCTGCGCCTCGCCCAGCACCTTGGGCAGGTCGGAGACGGTCAGGGAGCCGACCCTTTCCAGGTCGCGGATCAGGGCCCGGATCTCCGGGGTGGTGAAGGCTGCGATCGCCTGGCTGTCCTCGGCCGACGAATCGAGACCGGGCTGGCGGGTCTTGCGGATGGCTTCGAAGTTGTGACTGCCCAGCGGGGCGAGCAGCGACCAGGAAGACGGCGTCCCGATCTCCTGGCCCATGACCTCGCCCGCCGCCGAACGCACCCGCTTGAGGAAGTCCTGCCGCACCTTCTCGCCGCCGGGGCGGAAGGCGACGCCGACCTCCACGAAGGCCGGCTTGCCGGCATGCTCCAGCTCCAGGAAGTGCACGTCGTCGGACCGCAGCTCGCGCAGCGTGGCCGAGCCTGGCCGGCGGACTCGCAGCCAGCCCACCACCGGAGCCGAACCGAAGAACAGCTCGCCTTCGTCAGCGCTCGACCAGCTCCTGGTGACATCGAACTGCAGGAACTTGCTCAGGAGGTCAATCGTGAAGCTGATCCCCGCGCTGTCGAAGATGGCCTCGCGCGCCCGATAGAGCACGCCCATGAACTCGGGGCCGTTGATCCGGGAGATGATGGTCCAGAACTGATCGCTCGAGGGCGCGACGTCGAGGCGGCGGACTTCTACAAGCAGCATTGGTCCTCAGGCTCCTTCGCGAACATGTAAAAACGGTTGATACGGCCCCGCCAGCCAGCCCTTCCCCAATGCGGTCGGCGTACAGGGCAGCTTAGGACTGCCACCGGCGGTTGTCAAACCGGGCTCCCGTCGGCAAACGTGAGTTGGCAGGACTCACACCCGGCCCGGGACGGCGGCATACTGTGGCGATGACCGAAAGGGAGGCGCTGGCGGGCGCGGCCAGGGCAGCGGACCTGCGGCTCGGCGCGCGCGATCTCGAGGCCCTGACCGGAGCCTGGCGGCGCTACCGCGAGCTGATGGCGGCGCTGGCCGAGGAGCTGGCCGAGGACCTTCCGCCCGGATGAGCACTGACGCGCTCTGCGACGCTCCCCTGACCGAAGTCGTGGCCAGCCTGGGCCGCAGAGCGGTCTCGGCGCGCGAGCTGGTGGACGCCTATCTGGACCGGATCGAACGCCAGGCCGGGCTCAAGGCCTTCATCACGGTCACCGCTTCCCACGCCCGCCGCCAGGCTGCCGCCGCGGACCGCCGGCTGGTCCGGCGGGACTCGGCGCCGCTGCTGGGCGCGCCGCTGGCGATCAAGGATCTGTTCATGACCCGCGGCGTCCGCACCACCGGCGGCTCCAGGATCCTGCGCGACTTCATCCCGCGACGCGACGCAGCCGCCGTCAGCCGCCTGCGGAACGCGGGTGCGATCACCCTGGGCAAGCTCAACCTGCACGAGTTCGCCTACGGGGTGACCAACGGCAATCCCTTCTTCGGGATCGCGCGCAATCCTCATGACCCTTCGAGGATCCCGGGCGGATCCAGCGGCGGTTCGGCGATCGCGGTCGTGGCGGGGCTGTGTGCCGCCTCGATCGGCTCGGACACCGGCGGCTCGATCCGGATCCCGGCCGCGCTCTGCGGCTGCGTCGGCCTCAAGCCGACCTACGGCGCCGTTCCGCTCGACGGCGTGATCCCGCTGGGATGGTCGCTGGACCACGCGGGGCCGATCGCCCGGACGGTGTCGGACGCGGCGCTCCTGTACGCCGTGCTCACCGGCCAGCCACCGAAGCCCGTGCGGCGGCCTCGGGGTCTGCGGATCGGAGTCCTGAGCGACCGCCTGCTACGGCCGGTCGAACGAGGTGTCGCGGCGGCCACCGAGCGGGCTCTCGAGCGCCTCCAGGGCGCCGGCGCCCGCCTGCGCGAGGTGGCCCTTCCAGAGCTGTCGATGTCGGTCGCGGCCCAGCTGGCCACCCTTCGTGCCGAGGCGAGCGCGCTCCACCGGACGTGGCTGCGGTCCCGGCCCCGCGACTACGGGCGGGACGTCCGGCTCCGCCTCCAGCTGGGCGCGCTGGCGCCGGCTTCGGACTACGTCCTGGCGCAGCGGGCGCGAGAGCGTCTGCGCGCAGGCCTGCGGCGCGCCTTCGAGCAGGTCGACGTGCTGGCCCTCCCCACCACCCCCGTGACGGCCCCCCTGGTCGGCGAGCGCAAGGCACCCTGGCCGTCGGAGCCGGTCGACGGCGCCCTGGTGCGGCTGACCTCGCCCTTCAACCTCACCGGCGCCCCGGCGCTGAGCTTGCCGTGCGGCCTCGCCGGGAGGCTCCCCGTGGGCCTGCAGCTGGTCGCCCCGTGGGGAGCGGAGGACCTCCTGCTCGGCGCCGGCCGTCTCCTCGAGGACGCTAGTAAATAAAGCCGATCAGGGGGATGGTGCCGGGAAGGATGTGACGGTAGGAGACCCGTCCCCAGCCGCCACCGGCGGTGCCGTAGTAGTTCATCTCGGAGACGAGCCAGCTGCCGTCGGCGTATACCTGCTCGACGTAGGCGACGTGACCCCAGTAGGGCGACTCCCAGGTGACCATGATCGCGCCGATCCGCGGCGCGGCCCCCTCGGGCCGGCCCCAGGCGCGAGCCCGGCCGTACCACTGCCAGGCGTTGCCGCCCCAGGGCGCCGGCCGGCGCGAGTTGACGTACCAGGTGCACTGTCCGAAGGGATAGAGGCTGCCCACCCCGGCCGAGTAGATGGGCTGGATCGGCCACTGGCGGGCGCCGGCGCGGACCACCCGGGGCTGGCTCGCCGGCACCGACGGCGGCTCGGGGCCGACACCGTAAGGGACCATCAGGAAGTCGCCGGTATGCAGCTGGTCGGGATGGCGAAGGAAGTTGAACTCGACGATCGCGTCCGCCTCGGCACGGTATTTCTGGGCGAGCGCGGCCACGGTGTCGCCCGCCGCGACCCGCACCAGCACCCCGTCCACCGGCGGGATCTCGACCACCTCGCCTTCGGTCAGCCGGTCGACGGCGCCGGGGTTGGACCAGATCATGGTGTTGACGCTGAGGCTGAACTGCGAGGCCAGCCCGCGCAGGGTGTCTCCCGCGTGGGCCACGTATCGGATCAGGTCGCGATGCTTGCTCTCAGGGTTCTGCGGTGTGGTCGGAAGCGCGGGGACCACCAGCGAGCCGCTGGTCGACCAGGAGATGCCGTCCATCGCGCGGATGCCCGAGGGCGCCCCGACCCGGGTCGGCGGGCTGGAGCTGTCGGCCAGGGCCAGCGCCGCCCCGAGCGGCACGTGGAGGGCGACCCAGGGCATGGCCACGGCGAGAGCCAGGACCACAGAGTGGGTCGCGTACCGGACGAACGCGTGGTTCAGTCGACGAACCCCCTTTCCCCTCCTGATCCCCGGTGCTGGTCCGGGCTTCCAGGGAGGCAAACTGAAAAATGGGCGCCCGCCTTGCGACCCGAGAAGTCCTCGTGACCCATCCGTTACCCCGCCGCGACGGCGGGCCAGGCGCTTTCGATGCCGCCGAGGTCATACCGATGGTCGGCGGCCAATAGAATGCAGTCCATGGCCGACGCCGGCAAGGCCGCCGGACGTGTCTACCTGGAGACCGTCCTCGCGGGACGGACCAGTCCTCCGCCGTTCGCCTCACTGCTCGGCATGAGGCTCACCGGGGTCGGCGACGGGACCGCCCAGTTCGAGATGCCCGTCACCACCGAGCTCTACAACCCCAACGACGTGGTCCACGGCGGGGCGATCACGTCGCTGCTCGACAGCGCGATGGGGCTGGCCGTGCTGAGCACCCTGCGCGAGGGCGAGTCCTTCACCACCGCCGAGCTCAACGTCAACTTCCTGAGGGCCGTGACCGCCGAGCGCGGCCCGCTCAGCTGCAGCGGCCGGGTGCTCCACCGCGGACGGCAGATGGTGGTGGCCGAGGCCGACTGCCACGACGCCGGGCGGCAGCTGGTGGCGCGAGCCTCGTCGACCAACCTGATTCTCGTCCGGCGCAGCCCGGCGGCCGGCGCCGACGCCCGTTAGAGAGAGCGCGCTGCCAGGAGCTCTTCGACGCACGAGGCCGGCGTAGCCGTCCAGCCGGCCAGCCGGATCTGCGGCGTGATGGTCGGGCCGTGGAAGTCGTCCCCACCGGTCGCGACCCAGCCGTGGCGGACGGCAACCCCGGCGAACCGTTCGATCAGGTGCTGGGACCGGGGTCCATAGGGATCCTTCGGGTCCTGGGGATAGGTCACCTCCAGGCCTCGCACCCCGGCCGCGGCGCAGGTTCGGAAGAGCAGCTCCAGGTCTGGCACGTGGCTGTACACGCCGGGATGGGCCAGCACCGTCACCCCGCCGGCCTGCTGGATCAGGGCCACCGCCTCCTCGAGCGGAAGCTCGCGGGCGCGGGGGACGTAGGCGGGCCCCTGCGGACCCATCAGGGCATAGAGCTGTTCGCGCTCCTGACCGGGGTGAGCGGCCTCGATGGCCGCCACGATGTGCGGACGCCCGACGTTGCCTTGGGCACGCGCCCGCACTGACTCCCACTCGATGCGGAAGCCGGACTCCTTCAGGCGGCGGACCGTCTCCCGCTTCTGGGCCTCGCGCTCCTGGCTGGCCACTCGCAGGCGGGCGCGCAGGGGCGCGTGGCCCAGGTCGAAGCCGTAGCCCAGGATGTGGACGTCGACCAGGCCGCGAGCCGGCTCGTCTTCGATCGACAGCTCGACCCCGGGAACGACACGGACGCCAAACCTACCCTGGTCGCCGAGCGCATCGATGCCCGCCAGGGTGTCGTGGTCGGTCAGCGCTATGGCCGCGAATCCGGCGCGGGCGTGGGCCTCGACCAGATCCTCGGGGGAAAGCTCTCCGTCACTGTGAACGGTGTGCAGGTGCAGGTTGGCGCGTCCGTTAGATTGGGCAGGCATGGTGGGCCCATTCTATGTGCCGGTCGCGATCGGCCGACCCGGCGTCCGCCCGCGCGAGGTGAATCGCTGAGCACGCCGCGCCGGCGCTCGGTCGTGGCCCTGATCCACCGCCTGATCGAGGCCAACCGGACGCGGCCAGTCCCGGAGATGCTGCACTACGCGCTCGACTGTCTGGTCGACGAGCTCGACGCCCGGGCCGCCCTCATAGGACGAATCGAGGATCGCACCCTGGAGGTGGTCGACGCCGTCTGCGCCGAGCCGCCCGAAATCGAACGTGGCGCCACCCTGCCACTCGAGGAGACCTTGCTCGCCGCGGAGGGCCCGGCCCGGGTGATGAGCGTGCGCGACGCCAGCGGGGATGACGCCTTCAAGGCCCTGCCGATGCAGGAACGGTTCCAGGTCCGCGGCTACCTGGGAGTCCCGATCGGCGCCTCCCCCGAGCGGCCCTGGGGCACGCTGGCCATCCTGGCCCGGGGGCCGCGCGTCTTCAGGCCCAACGAGGTCCAGCTGGTGGAGGTGATCGCCGCCCTCATCGGGCAGCGGCTGGAGGCGCCGGAATGGCCCTCAAGCCCCGCCGTGCGCGCGCCCATCTCCATGGCGCGCCTGGCCAGCCGCGACGTGGAGGAGCCGCTGGCCATCCTGCGCGGCTACGCGGAAATGCTCAGCCGCAACCAGGTCGAGGCCGCGGATCTACCACTGGTGGCCCGCCGCCTTCTCACCCAGTCGGAGACCGTAATCCGCACCGTCGACCAGGTCCTGATCATGGCCCGGCTTCCGCTGGAGCTTGCCTTCACGGTGCGCGTGCCGCTCCACGCGGTGGCCCAATCGGTCGCCGAGCAGACGCGCGACCAGGTCGAGCAGCACGGAATGGAGCTTCGCCTTCAGCTCGACACCCAGGGCGAGGTCTGGGGAGATGCCACGCTTTTAGAGGCGGCCCTGGACGAGATGGTCCACAACGTATTCCGGCACGCCCCGCAATCCACCGTGATCCAGATCCGGCTCCGCGGCGTCGGCCGGGATCGCCTTCAGCTGATCGTCAAAGACGACGGGCCTGGAATGTCGGCGGAGCGGCTGGCACAGCTGTTCGCGCCGCTGGCCGTCCAGGACCCGCCGCTTCGCGGCCAGGGCGTCGGGCTGTATCTTCTGCGCCGGGTGGCGCAAGCCCACGGCGGCAGCACCTGGGCCAACAGCCTGGAGGGCAAGGGCACCACCTTCTACCTGGAGCTGCCGGCGGCTTCCCCGGACGGCGACACCGCGCGAGCCCGGCACACGGCGGAATCGACCCCGGCGTGAGGCGGACCCCTCCAGGGCACCGGTTTCGCGAGCCGTACGAAGGTGCGGGGCGGACCCCGCCGGGCGTGCCGCACAAGCATCCCCCGGCGCGGACAGGACGCTGCCAGGAGCAGCCACCGGCAGCACTCCTGCAGGCGATCGAGGAGTTCAACCGGGGCGAGTTCTTCGAGCAGCACGAAACCCTGGAGGCGATCTGGATCGCGGAGGCCGACCCGGTCCGCTATCTCTATC
>Ga0209577_10002349_pt1 | contig 18282 bp, 17 predicted proteins | sample GraSoiAngelo_109_FD_185874 | JGI IMG/M metagenome (GOLD analysis project Ga0209577, IMG submission 185874) | Grasslands soil microbial communities from the Angelo Coastal Reserve, California, USA - 14_0903_12_20cm (SPAdes) (version 2) | ecosystem: Environmental > Terrestrial > Soil > Grasslands...
GCTGAGTCCATCCACTTGTCCACGATGGCCGCCGAGCAAGGCGTGAACGGGCTCCTCGTCGTGACGCCGTACTACTCGCGGCCGCCGCAGTCGGGGCTCCTGGCCCACTTCCGGGCGGTCGCCGCAGCAACCGACCTTCCGGTCATCCTTTACGACATCCCGAGCCGCACCGCGCGCAAGATCGAGCACGAGACCTTGCTGAAGCTGGCCGAGGTTCCGAACATCGTGGGGGTCAAGGATGCGGCGGGAGACCTCGCCGGCACCGCGCGGCTGGTGGCAGACAAGCCGGACGACTTCACGATCTGGTCCGGGGACGACGCGCTGACGCTGGGGATGCTGGCGCTGGGTGCGCACGGCGTGATCTCCGTCGCCTCGCATCTCGTCGGCCCGCGCCTGCAAGCGCTCGTCGAGGCCCATACCAAGGGCGACGGTGACCTCGCGGCGGGTATCAACCGTGAGCTCGTCCCTCTGTTCGACGTGTTGTTCATCACGAGCAACCCGATCCCGCTGAAGGCCGCGCTCGAGATGGTGGGACGGCCGGCGGGCGGCCCGCGCCTTCCGCTGGTCCCTGCGACCGAGGCGGAAAAGACCAAGGTGCGCGCGGTTCTGGAGCAGCTCGGGTTAGTCTAAGTACCGCCGATCACACGACCCGCCGACGGGAGGCAGATGCCGGCCAAGAAGCGGGGGCGTCGATCGCCTGGGGGTAAGAAGAAGAAGGCAGACCGGTCCCATCTAATACGCCGGCTGCTCGACTGGTTCCGCGACGCGCTGGGCGCTCAGCTCGGCGACGTCTACGGGATCGGCCTCACCGTCCTCGCAGTGCTATGCGCGCTCGGGATCTGGTTCAACCTGGCCGGACCGGTGGGGCGTTTCCTCGAGCTTGCCTTCCGCGGCCTCCTCGGCGTCGGCGGTCTTTTCACGCCGGTCGTCTTCGGCTACCTCGCGTACGAGATGTTCGTCACCCGGCCGGGGCCCGACCGGCCGCGCATCACGATCGGACTGGCCGTGCTCGTTTCGAGCATCCTGGGGCTTTGGCACCTCATGCAGGGCACGCCCGATTTCACGGCCGGCGCGACCCAGCTCCGGCGCAGCGGCGGGGTCGTCGGTGCGTTGCTTGCCGGACCGCTCAAGGGGTTGATGTCGGTTTGGGGCGCCGGAGTCGTCCTCGTCGCCTTGCTCTGCATGGGGGTCCTGATCCTGACGAAGACGCCTGTGCGGCGTGCGTTGGACGTCGTGCGCGACTGGACGGACGGCGCGCGCGAGCGGCACGGCTTCGGCGCGCGCGCGCCCGAGTACGACGACGAGGACTATCAAGAGACGGACGTCGTCGATCTCGCCGAGGAAGAAGAGCCCGCTCCCTCGTTCACGGCCGACACAAGGACGATCGACCTGAGCGACGAAGAGCCTGTTTCAGCCGAAGAGCCAGCTTCAGCCGAAGCCGAGATCGAGAGCGAGCCGGCCGCAGTGGACGACGCCGAGGAGATCTCCGATGACGCCGCGGAAGAGCCCGTGGTCGAAGCCGAACCGTCGGGGCAGCTCGCGATGATCTCTCGCCGCGCCGCCCAGCTCCCGTATCGACTCCCACCGCTCGACCTCCTGCGCGCGGGCACCGTGCGCACGCCGGGAGCGAAGAGCTCGACCGAAACGATCCGCGCGCTGGAAGCGACGCTGCGCGACTTCGGGGTCGACGCGGCGGTTGCGCGCGTGACGCGCGGACCGACCGTCACACGATTCGAGATCGAGCTCGGCCAGGGCGTGAAGGTGAACCGCGTCATGTCGCTCGCGAACGACATCGCGTATGCGCTGGCGACGCCCGAGGTCCGCATGCTCGCACCGATCCCGGGTCGCTCCGCGATCGGCATCGAGGTTCCGAACAAGGAACGCGAGCTCGTGACGCTCGGCGACATCTTGCGCGCGTCGAAAGCTGCCGAAGACCAGCACCCGATGCTCGTCGGGCTGGGGAAGGACATCTCCGGTGAGGCCGTGCTCGTCAACCTCACGCAGATGCCGCACCTTCTGATCGCCGGCGCGACCGGCGCCGGGAAGTCGACGTGCATCAACTCCTTGGTTTCGAGCGTCCTGATGCGCGCGCAGCCCAGTCAGGTGCGGCTTATCTTGATCGACCCGAAGCGCGTCGAGCTGAGCCACTACAACAACACGCCCCATCTGCTCGCGCCGGTGATCACGCACCCGAAGCGCGCGGCCGATGCGTTGGGCTGGGTCGTGCGTGAGATGGAGAACCGCTACGAGGACCTCGCGCAGAACGGCCAGCGCCAGATCGACACGTACAACGAAGCGGTGCGCGCCGGGCGCATCCGCAAGGACGGGCTCCCGGTGTCCGAAGAGATGCCGTACATCCTCGTCGTCATCGACGAGCTGGCCGACCTGATGATGGTCGCGCCGCGCGACGTGGAAGACGCGATCTGCCGCATCGCGCAGATGGCGCGCGCGGTCGGCATCCATCTATTGGTTGCGACGCAGCGCCCGTCGGTCGACGTCGTCACCGGGCTGATCAAAGCGAACATCCCGAGCCGCATCGCCTTCGCGACGGCGTCGCAAGCAGACTCGCGAGTCGTGCTCGATCAAGGCGGAGCCGACAAGCTGATCGGGTTCGGCGACATGCTGTTCTTGCCGGCGTCGATGGGGAAGCCGCGGCGCGTGCAAGGCGCGTACGTGACCGAGCCTGAGATCGAATCCGTCGTCGGGTTCTGTCGTCGGCAGGGCGACCCCGAGTACGCCGACGGCATCGCGCAGGTCGTGACCGGGGGAGGCGTGAGCGATGCCGAGCTCGGGTCGGACGACGACCTGATGGATCAAGCGATGGAGCTCGTCGTCCGCTCGGGCCTCGGCTCGACGAGCATGCTGCAGCGGAAGCTGAAGGTCGGGTTCTCGCGCGCCGGGCGTCTGATGGATCTCCTCGAGGAGCGGGGCGTCGTCGGCCCGAGCGTGGGCTCAAAGGCGCGCGAGGTCCTCATCACGCCCGACGAGCTGGAAGAGATGCGCGCGCGCACCTGACGCCCCCCCTCGGTTCGCCTTGGAGACGGCTTCGCCCACACCTATACTTTGCGCGGTCGCCGTCGAGAGGTGTGGGAGAATCGAACCCGTGGCGTCCGTCGCACCGCCGAGCATCGGCCCCAAGCTGCGCAAGGCTCGCATCGACCGTTCGCTGTCGATCGAAGAAACGGCGTGGCGGACGCGCATCCGCCCGGACCTCCTGCGCGCGCTCGAGGACGAGCGATTCGATTCGATCGGACAGCAGTCGCTCGTGCGTCGCAACTTGTCTTCCTACGCGCGCTTCCTCGGCATGGATCCCACAGAGGTCGTCGAGGAGTTCACGGCTCTGCAACCAGAGCCCGAGCCCTCGTCGATCGAGGAGCTCGATCGCAAGAGCCGAGAAGCCCCGAAACCGAAGCGGCCGAAGTGGCTCATAGCTGCGATCGCGTCCGGTGTTGCCCTGGCCGTCGCGGCGGGTGTCGGCGCACTCGGCGGTCAGACCGAGCGGCCGGCGGCGAAGACGACACCGGTCCCGAGTCGAGCCGTGTCGAGCTCACCGGCATCACGGGGCGTCGGCGCACCGGTTCCCCCGGCGCGGGCTCGCGTGACGCTGGTGGTCGTTGCGCTCGCGCCGACGCGCGTGAGCATCCAGGCCGACGGCGCGCAGATCTTCGACGGGACGATGGTTGAGGGGCAATCACGGACGTTCCGCGCGCGCTCGGCGGTCGACCTCGTGGCAGCGGACGGGGGGACCGTCCGGCTGACGCTCAACGGCGTGCCCCTCGGCACGGCGGGTCCGAAGGGATCGGTCTTCCGCGCGCGGTACGGGCCGCACGGGAAGATCTCCGGGGCGTGAGCACGCCCGGCCACGGGGACCCGGTTCGGCGCCGGCCGCGGATCCACTGGCCGGCCGTCCTCACGATCGCGCGCGTCGTGCTCGTCGTTCCGGTCGTCGTCTTGACGTTGATGCGAACGCGCGGGGCATCGTGGGTGGCGTTCTTCGCGTTCGGCATCGCGGCGCTGACCGACGGGTTCGACGGCTTCGCGGCGCGCCGGATGCAGCTGGTGTCGACGGCAGGACAGCTGTGGGACCCGATCGCCGACAAGATCCTGGTCACCGCCTCGATGGTGGCGCTCGTAATCGTCGGCCGCTTCCCCGCCTGGGCGGCGTGGATCATCATCGCGCGCGAAGCGGGGGTGACCGTGCTTCGCTGGGTCGCGGAGCGCCGCGGGCGGGGCTTCCCGGCGAGCGTGGCGGGGAAGATGAAGACCGGGGCGCAGCTGCTCGCCGTCTTGCTGTACATCCTTCCTCCGCGCACCGCGCCCGGGTGGCTCGAAGGAACGGTGCTCGGCATCGCCGTCGGGCTGACGGTGATCTCGGGTATCCAGTACTTCATGCGTGCGCCCTCGTTGCTAACCGATGCGCGCTGAGGTGGTATCGGTGGGTACCGAGCTGCTGCTCGGCGACATCGTCAACACGAACGCGGCCCACATCGGACAGGCGCTCGCTTCGATCGGCGTGGACTGCTTCATGCACACGTCGGTCGGTGACAACGAGCAACGGATCGCCGACGCGATCGCGGCAGCCCTCGCCCGCGCGGATGCGGTCATCGTGACGGGTGGGCTGGGCCCGACGCAGGACGACGTCACGCGCGAGGCGATCTCTGCGCTGACCGGACGCCGGCTCGTCCGCGACCCGAAGATCGAAGAGGAGCTGCGTCGCCGGTTCTCTGAGTTCGGCCGTCCGATGGCGGAGGTGAACGTCCGACAGGCCGACGTCCCCGACGGCGCCTCGATCATCGAGCAGTCGTGGGGAACGGCACCGGGTTTGATCGTCGAGCACGCCGGCGGGGTGATCTACGCGGTCCCGGGTGTGCCGGCCGAGATGGAGGACATGCTTGCGCGCGCAGTGCTGCCCGACTTGCTCGGCAGGGCGGGGGAGCCGTCGCAGATCGTGTCCCGCGTCGTGCGTATCGCCGGCGTCAGCGAAAGCACGATCGCCGAGCAGCTGCACGATGTGTGGCAGATCCTCGGCGGCGAAACGACGATGGCGTTCTTGGCCGGCGGCGGAGAGGTGCGGATCCGGTTGACGGCGAAGGCCTCCGATCCCGCGCGCGCGCACGAGCTGGTTGCGGCTGCGGAGGCGAGCGTGCGCGCGTCCCTCGGTGCCGCAGTGGTCGGTGTCGACGACGAGAACCTCGAGTCGGTCGTCGGCGCGTTGCTGCTCGCACGCGGTTGGTCGCTCGGATGCGCGGAATCGCTGACCGGCGGTGCGCTTGGAGGTCGCATCACATCGACCGCCGGCGCGTCGGAATACTTCCGCGGGTCGATCGTCTCCTACGCGACGGAAGTGAAAGAGGATCTGCTCGCCGTTCCGGCCTGGGTGCTCGATGAGCACGGGCCGGTGAGCGAGCCCGTTGCGCGCGCGATGGCCGCCGGTGCGCGCGCTCGCTTGAAGGCGGACGTCGGGGTTGCGCTGACGGGTGTTGCCGGACCGACGGAGCAAGGACGACCAATCGGCACCGTGGTGGTCGCGGTCGCCGGGCCGCTCGGCGAGGTTGCGCGCGAGGTCCGGTTGCCCGGCGATCGGAACACCGTGCGCACGCTTGCCGTCTCGGCGGCGCTGAACCTCGTGCGGCTCTATCTATTGGAGGCGACATAGCGCGGCTGTTCGTCGCCCTCGCGCTGCCGGCGGCGGTGAAGGAAGAGCTCGCGCGCGCGATCGAAGTGCTCGGAAGCCGCGTCGCCGGCGCGCGATGGGTACCGAAAGAGAACCTTCACCTGACGCTCGCGTTCCTCGGTCGGGTTGAGGACGATCGGGTTGCCGACGTCTCCGGGGCGGTTGCAGCTGCCGTCGAAGGGCACGTCGAGTTCACGGTGCGGCTCGGTTCGCTCGGCGCATTCCCGTCCGCGAAGCGCGCGCGCGTCGTGTGGTTGGGCCTCGACGACCCGACCCGCGGTCTCGCGGGAGTGGCGGACTCGGTGGGCGAAGCGCTGGAGAAGCTCGGGTTCCCTCGCGAAGCGCGCGCGTTCACTCCGCACCTCACCCTCGCGCGTGTGAAAACGCCGGCCCCGGTGTCGTTGGACGCAACGGTGCGTCCGATCGCCTTCCCGGTCCAACGGATCGGGCTATTCGAGAGCCGCCTCGGCCGCCCGCACGCCGTCTACAACGAGCTCGCGACCTTCCCTTTCCGGCGCGGCTCGTGACCTTCGAGCAGCCTCGCTCACTCTTCCCGTTCGTGACATGCCGACGGTCGCGGCATAGCGTTTCCTCGAGTCGTTGACCCCGAACACCTGTTCGGATAGCCTCGGACCGACCGGAATCACACCCCTGTTATTCCTGTCGGGACCGGAGCCTATACTCCGGTCACCGGGACGAGGGAGCGAGGCGAGACGACCATGAGCAAGCAGCCGTCGGAGAAGCAACAGCCGGAAAGGGGAGCGCACGTGGATCGGGAGAAGTCGCTGGACATAGCCCTCGCGCAGATCGAGAAAACCTTCGGGAAAGGCTCGATCATGCGGATGGGAGATCGCGAGCATCTGCAGATCGCGACGATCTCCACCGGTTCGCTCGCGATCGACCTCGCGCTCGGGATCGGCGGCGTTCCGCGTGGTCGTGTGGTCGAGATCTTCGGCGCCGAGTCGAGCGGCAAGACCACGATCGCGTTGCACATCATGGCCGAAGCGCAACGCGCCGGCGGCATCGCCGCCTTCATCGACGCCGAGCACGCCTTCGACCCGGCTTATGGGCAGAACCTCGGACTGAATCTCGACGAACTTCTCATCTCGCAGCCGGACACGGGCGAGCAAGCCCTGGAGATCGCCGACACGCTGGTGCGATCGAGCGCGATCGACGTCGTCGTAATCGACTCGGTCGCTGCACTCGTGCCGCGAGCCGAGATCGAAGGGGACATGGGGGACACACACGTCGGGCTGCAAGCACGTCTGATGTCCCAGGCGTTGCGCAAATTAACTGCCAACCTCAGCAAGTCTCGAACGACGGCCGTCTTCATCAACCAGCTGCGCGAGAAGATCGGTGTGATGTTCGGGAGCCCGGAAACGACGCCGGGAGGCCGCGCGCTGAAGTTCTACTCCTCGATTCGCCTCGACATCCGCCGCATCGAAAACCTGAAGGATGGGGCAGAGGTCGTCGGGAGTCGCGTGCGCGCGAAGGTCGTCAAGAACAAAGTCGCGCCGCCGTTCCGGACCGCGGAGTTCGACATCGTTTACGGGAAGGGGATCTCGCGCGAGGGATCACTCATCGACGTCGGGGTCGAGCAAGGGTTCATCAAGAAGTCGGGCGCGTGGTTCACGTACGAAGGCGAGCAGGTCGGGCAGGGGCGTGAGAACGCCCGCCAGTTCCTGCTCGAGAATCCGGATGTTGCGAGCGACATCGAGAAGCGGATCCGAGACACGCTGGGGCTCGTGCCGAAAGAGGCGATCCCGGAGGAGCCGGAGGAAGACGAGTAAGTCGCTCGTGAGGGGCGGAAAGAAGCCAGGCGACGGGGCCGGGAAACCGGCCCCGTCCACTCTTTCGTTCGAGGAGCAGCGACAGAAGGCACGCGACGTTGCGTTGCGACTGCTCGCCGTCCGTGAGCGCTCCGCCGTCGAGCTTCGGTCTCGGCTCCGACAGAAGGGGTTCGGTCCGGAGGTGATCGTCGACGTGATCGATCGCCTGCAGGAGACCAAGCTCCAAGACGACGGGCGGTTCGGGAGCCAGTTCGTCGAAGCCGCGAGCCGCCGGGGGATGGCTGCCAGGCGGATCCAGGCGGAGCTCCGGGCGCGGGGCCTCAGCAAGGAGCAAGCCGCCGAGGCGGCAACGGAAGACCCCGATGCGGAGCTTGCTCGCGCCCGTGAGCTGGCCGAGCGGAAAGCCGCTCGGATGACCGATCTGCCGCTCGAGACCCGGGTGAGGCGGCTGTCGGGGCTCCTCGCACGCAAAGGGTTCGACCCGGACACATGCCGCATCGTGGCCAAAGAGGCCGCTGGTTCACCGTCCCTTGACCCTTTGGTTGACGGGGATTTACCATGACCTGGCTCGCACGAAGTGAAAGCACACGCGTTTACCAGGCATTTTGACTCCGACCGAGACGGCTGAACTGTGAACGGAGAGCGAACACAACCGAGCCCGTAGGGCTTCTTTCGTCTCCCCATCAACGCTGTCCCGACCGCGTCTGCCGACGCTTCGCCGAGCGATGCTCGGCTTTTTTCTTGTTGATGTGAAACCGGTCGCAGCGGCGACGCGGGCGGCCGGATGAGAGGAGTTGGATTCGATGCTCCTTGTGATCGGACTGATCGTCGGCCTGGTTGCGGGGGTGGCTGCGGGCTACCTTGCTCGCCACCGCCAAGGACTCGCGAAGATCGGCTCGGCAGAAGCGCGCGCCCACGTGGTGATCGCCGAAGCCGAGCGCGAGGCAGAGACCAACAAGCGCGAGGTCATCGTGCGCGCCCAAGACGAAGCCCTTCGGCTCCGGCAAGAAGTGGAAGAAGAGCTCAAGATCCGTCGCGGCGACGTGGACAAGCGGGAGAGCAGGGCGGAGCAGCGCGAGGAACAGCTCGAGAAGCGCGACCACGGATTGGACGACCGCGAGGCAGAGCTCGGCAAAGCGAGCGAACGTCTCGAAGAGAAGGCGACGGAGCTGCAGGGTGCTCGGGAGCGAGTCGAGCAGGATCGTGAGGGGATCGACCGCGCTCTCCAGCGCGTCGCCGGGATGTCGGTCGCCGAAGCGAAGGCATCGCTCATGCGCCGGCTGGAAGAAGACGCGAAGCGCGATTCGATGGCGCTCGTCCGGGACTTGGAAACCAAGGCGCGCGAAGAGGCCGAGCAGCGCGCGCGCAGGATCGTCACGCTGGCGATCCAACGGCTCGCGAGCGAGCAGACGACCGAATCCAGCGTCTCGGTCCTCAGCATCCCGAACGAGGAGATGAAGGGCCGGATCATCGGGCGGGAAGGTCGGAACATCCGGGCCTTCGAGGCCGCGACGGGTGTCAACATCATCATTGACGACACGCCGGAGGCCGTGCTGCTGTCGTGCTTCGACCCAGTCCGCCGGGAGATCGGCCGGATCACACTCGAAAAGCTGGTGTCGGACGGGCGGATCCATCCGGCGCGGATCGAAGAGATGGCCGAGCGCGCGCGCGGCGAGGTGGAGGAAGAGATTCGCCGCGCCGGCGAAGAAGCGATCCTCGACGTCGGGATCACCGACATCCATCCCGAGCTGCTGCGCGTGCTCGGGCGCCTGAAGTACCGAACCTCGTACGGGCAAAACGTGCTGAAGCACCTCGTCGAGACGTCCCACATCGCTGGGATGCTCGGTGCAGAGCTCGGGATGAATCGTGACGAGGTCCGGCTTCTGAAACGGTGCGGCCTCCTTCACGACATCGGCAAGGCGGTCACGCACGAGGTGGAAGGATCGCACGCGCTGATCGGAGCGGAGCTCGCCAGACGTCTGAAGGAACCGGCCGAGGTCGTGCACGCGATCGAGTCGCATCACGGCGAAGTCGAGCAGCGCACGCTCTTCGCCGTCCTATCCCAGACGGCAGACCAGATCTCAGGCGGGCGCCCGGGGGCGCGCAGAGAGACGCTCGAGGCCTACGTGAAGCGGCTCGAGAAACTGGAAGAGATAGCCACGTCGTACGAGGGCGTCGAGAAGACCTTTGCGATGCAAGCCGGCCGCGAGGTGCGCGTCATCGTCAAGCCGACCGATATCGACGATGTTGCGTGCCAAGTTCTCGCGCGGGACATCGCCAAGCGCATCGAAGAAGAGCTCCAGTATCCGGGGCAGATCAAGATCACGGTCGTCCGCGAGACGCGCGCGACCGAGTACGCCAAGTAGATCTCGACGTAGGACGTTGGTCCCCCGAGAGGGACAACACTTGACGTTTCCTATTGTTAGGGAGGTCGAGAAGGATTATCCTCGCCCAAAGGAAAGGCCTGAAGGGGGGCCGCTGCGCCGGCGAAGGTCGCACAGCGGCGATGGTAAATGGACATCCTCAAAGTTTCGACGAAGTCCAGCCCGAACGCGGTCGCCGGTGCCATCGCAGGGATCCTTCGGGAGCAGAGCGTCGTGTGCGTGCAGGTGATAGGCGCGGGCGCGCTCAATCAAGCCGTGAAAGCGATCGCGATCGCGCGCGCATTCGTCTCCGAGGAAGGCATCGACCCCATCTGCATCCCGACGTTCCACGACGTCGACATCGGAGGGGAAAGCCGTACCGCGATCCGTCTGCAGGTCGAGCATCGGACCGACCGATTGCAAACGGACATGCCGAATCCACAGCCGTCTCAAGGCGAAACCGGCACCACGATCCAAGCCTGAGCAGCAGTCCGTTTCGTCTTCGGACGCCGGTGATAGCCTTCTCAAGAGGAGTTACCTCGATGCGTCGGCGCGCTCACAAGGCCACCGGCTCGGGAGCGACGGTGTACACGCCGTCGTGGGTGAGGTGAACGACATGGGCGACAACAACGCGAACGGCGCCGGCGACGTCTTTCCGATCCTCGGCATCGATCACCTCGAGTTCTGGGTCGGCAATGCGGCGCAATCCTCCTACTACTTCCGCAAAGCGTGGGGCTTCAGCGAGGCTGCATACGCAGGACTCGAGACCGGCGTAACCGACCGGACGAGCAGGCTGCTCGTTCAAGGTGAGTGCCGCTTCCTGCTGACGGGCGCGCTCGATCCCGACTCCCCGATCGCGGCCCACGTGCGCGCGCACGGCGACGGCGTGAAGGACATCGCGTTGCGCGTTCCCGACGCCGAGGATGCATGGCGCTACGCGACCGCTCACGGCGCGACGAGCGTCATGGAACCGACCGTCACCGAGGACGAGCACGGGAAGGTCGTGCGCGCGGCGATCGCGACCTACGGCGAGACGATCCACTCGCTCATCCAGCGGACCGACTACGCGGGTGTGTTCTTGCCCGGGTTCCGCCCGGTCGAGGAGTCGGTCGATCGCAGCGTGGGGATCGTCGCCGTCGATCACGTCGTGGGGAACGTGGAGCTGGGGAAGATGAACGCCTGGGCGTCCTATTACGCGGACGTGATGGGGTTCACGAACCTGGTCCACTTCCGGGACGATCAGATCTCGACCGAATACACGGCCCTGATGTCCAAGGTCATGCAGGACGGCGTCGGCCGCGTGAAGTTCCCGCTGAACGAGCCCGCGAAGGGCAAGAAGAAGTCCCAGATCGACGAGTACCTCGAGTTCTATCGCGGGCCGGGTGTGCAGCACATGGCACTTCGAACCGACGACATCCTGAAGACGGTCGGCGAGCTGCGCGCGCGCGGCGTTCAGTTCCTTCGCGTGCCCGACGCGTACTACGAGGAGGTCCGCGAGCGCTTCTCGGATCTGCACGACGAGGTCGACGTCGAGGCGCTTCGCGATCAGGCGATCCTGGCCGACCGCGACGAGGAGGGGTACCTGCTACAGATCTTCACGAAGCCGGTCGTGGACCGCCCGACGGTCTTCTTCGAGATCATCCAGCGCCACGGCTCGCGCGGCTTTGGCCTCGGCAACTTCAAGGCGCTCTTCGAAGCGATCGAACGCGAGCAGGCCGCTCGCGGGACGCTGTAAGCGTGTTCCCCCTGTCGCGCGGAAAGGTCGCGAAGCAAGCGCACGTCGGTTTGCCCCCGGGCACGTTCGAAGAAGAGCACGGCCGCGAATCCTTCAACGGGCGCGCGTCGCACCTGTACAGGACGCATCCGCCTACCGCGTGGGTCAAGATCGACGGACCGCTCCGGCCCCAAGCGTTCGACGTCGGTCACGTGAAGACGACGGACGCGACCGACGCGAGCGGCGCCTGGACGCTGCTCGCAGGGAACGACGAGGCCCGTCTCTTCGTGTCGCGGCGCGCGGAGCCGATGCCGTATTTCTTGCGCGATGCAGACGGCGACGTGTGCTACTTCGTGCACGAAGGTTCCGGCCTGCTGGAGACGGACTACGGGCCGTTGCGATTCGAGGCCGGCGATTACCTCGTCCTTCCGAAGGGGACCACGCATCGCGTCGTCCCGGACGGCGAGACGTTCATCTTCGTGATCGAGGGGTCGGGCGAGTTCCGCTTGCCCGATCGAGGGATGCTCGGCAAGCACGCGCAGTTCGACCCGGGCGTGCTGGAGACTCCCGAGCCGGAGCCCCACGACGATAAGGGGGAGTTCGAGGTACGCGTGAAGCGCGACGGCGCGTACACGCATCTCATGTACCCCCATCATCCGCTCGATGTCGTGGGCTGGCAGGGAGATCTGTGCCCGGTGCGTCTGAACGTGCGCGACTTCCGGCCGATCGTCTCGCCGCGCTACCACCTCCCGCCGAGCGTTCACTGCACCTGGGCGAACGACGGCTTCGAAGTGTGCACGTTCGCACCGCGACCGACGGAGACAGGGGACCCCGAGGCGTTACGCGTGCCGTTCTTCCACTCGAATATCGATCGCGACGAGGTGCTCTTCTACCACTCGGGGCAGTTCTTCAGCCGAGCAGGCATCGGCCCGGGGATGATGACGTTGCACCCGCAAGGGCTGCACCATGGGCCGCAGGCTGCAGCGATCGAAGCGAGCAAGACCAAAGAGTTCGCCGACGAGGTCGCTGTGATGGTGGAAACCGAGCGCCCGCTTCACGTTACGGCCGAGCTCGACGCGGCGAGCATCGACGGGTACGAAACGAGCTGGGCGAAGGGTCTCGGTCTCATCTAGCGCTGTCGGTTCCGCGGAGCGTCGGCTAGGACTGGGGGCGACACGTCACGAAGGAGGCAGACATGCTCAAAGACTCGCACGGATTCGCGGGGTTCTCCGTCGACGACATCCAGAAGGCGAAGCAGTTCTACGGCGAGGTGCTCGGCTTGACGGTGAATGACGGTGAGATGGGGATCCTGGATATCCAGATCGGCGGCGGCAGCCACGTGATCGCGTACCCGAAGCCCAACCATCAGCCGGCAACGTTCACGATCCTGAATTTCCCCGTGCTCGACATCGAGAAGGCTGTCGACGAGCTGACGGCGCGCGGTGTTTCGTTTGAGCACTACGACATGCCGGACATCAAGACCGACGCGAAGGGGATCGCGCGCGACGACTACGGTCCGCCGATCGCCTGGTTCACCGACCCGGCGGGGAACATCATCGCGGTGCTCGAAGACACGTCGGCCTAGCGAGCTATTCGACGAGCGCTTCTGTTCGGAGCCCGTACGGGTAGAACAGTGCGATGAACGGCTCGGGATCGCCGTCCCAGTCGTACGCGCGGATCTGATCGGGGCTGCGGCGCCCCGACGCTGCGCGCGCGAGCTCGAACGGGTCGCCCGTCAGCGTCGCGACCGGTTCGCCGTCGCCGATGACCCATTCCCTTGAGCCGGCGCGGATGCGCAATGCGGGGAGGCGGTCGTGCGCCGACCGGAACCGCATCCCCTCGACGTAGGAACGGAGCGAGAGTCCGGTGGCCAATGCGTCTCGATGATCGGTGGTGCCGAGTGCACCTTCGAGGTCCTGCAGGTGCTGTCCGACGTCGGTGACGACGATCCATTCGACCAGGGGCGGTGACTCCGAAGGAAACGGTTCCTCTCCGCGGATCATGGACTCGAGGCGCGTCGCGGCCGTGTCCCACTCCGTGAGGAGCTGCTCGACCGTTCGGCCGCTGCGCTTTGCCAGCGCATCGTCGATGAACGCTTCGCGCCGCCGAGACATATCGTCGTCCCAGAACTGGATGAGGTTCAGGTCCGGGGGGATCTTCCCAACCGCCAGGTCGCTCGCGATCGACGTCACGTGTGCGATCAGGTCGCGCACCGTCCAGTCCGGGCACGCGGGAACCTTCGTTTCATTCGCCTTCTCACCTGCGTCGCGCGCGAGGGTGGCCATCGCGACGCGCGCGTCGTGGTATGCGGCTGCGAGATCGGGCATCTGCGCCTCCTGTTCTCGCTCGACAGACTACCCGCGCGCGCTACGGGTCGACGAGTTCCGTCCGGAGCGTGCCCAAGCCGTCGATCTCGAGCTCGACCATCGCACCGCGCGGCAGCCACCGGTCCTGGTCGAGCCCACACCCACCGTAGGCGGTGCCGCTCCCGTACACGTCGCGCGGGAAGACGTCCTCGCTCCGGGATACGTACGCGACCATCTGCGGGAAGGTCCAGTGCATGCGCGCGCCGGTCGTCTCGAACCACGTCTCACCGTTCACGCGCGCGCGCATCGACAGCCCGTCCTCCGGTGAGAACTCGTCCGCCGTGACGATGCACGGCCCGAGCGACGTCGCGAAGTCCTTCGACTTGGCCGGCCCGAGCCGCATGGCCATCTCCGACCGTTGTACGTCGCGCGCGCTCCAGTCGTTCATGACCGTGTACCCGAAGATCGCGCGCTCGGCTTCCTGCTCCGTGAGGTCGCGGCCGCGCGCGCCGACGATGCAGGCGACCTCCAGCTCGAAGTCGAGCTTCTCGGTCCACGTGGGCCACGCGAGAGGCTCGTCGGGTCCGAGGATCGAACGGTGATTCCCCTTGTAGTAGACGGGCATCTCGTACCACGCGGGGTTGAGATCTTCGCCGCGCCGCGCCGCGCCGGCTTTCGCGTGATCCTCGAACGCGAGGAAGTCGCGTAAGGACGCCGGCTGCAAGGGAGCCAGGATCCGCGCATCGGCTTCGGGCTGCCTCGGCAGGGCTTCGAACTGCGCCTCGATGGCTTCGACGACCGTGCGGCCGCGCGCGATGAGCGCCTCCATGCTGTGGGCGATCGGGGAGAGGTCGACGATCTCGTCCCCAACGGGGGTCCCCGGCCGGATGGAGTCCCCCATCTCGAAACGCACGAGTCGCATGGGCGGCCATCGTACCGGCGGCGCCCGATACCATGGCCGCATGAGCAAGACCTACTTCATCCGCACGTACGGCTGTCAGATGAACGAGCACGACTCCGAGCGCATCGCAGGGCTGCTCGAGATGAACGGGTACGTGCGCGCGCCCGACGCCGAGAGTGCGGACCTCGTCTTGTTTAACACGTGCGCGATCCGCGAGAACGCAGACAACCGCTTGTACGGGACGCTCGGCCACATGAAGGCGCTGAAGGACGAGCGGCCGGAGCTCCGCATCGCCGTCGGTGGATGCCAAGTGCAGAAGGACAAGGCGCTCGTGCTCGAGAAGGCGCCGTGGGTCGACGTCGCGTTCGGAACGTTCTCGGTTGGAGAGCTTCCCCGGCTGCTGGCCGAGCGGGAAACGACGGGCGTCCCTTCGTTCGAGTTCGCCGAGCAGACCGACACGTTCCCCTCTGCTCTTCCGGCCCGCCGAGCCGACCCGTTCCACGCGTGGGTGGCGGTCAGCGTCGGCTGCGACAACGCGTGCACGTTCTGCATCGTGCCGTACGTTCGCGGGCCGCAGGTATCCCGCCGGCTGGGCGATGTTCTCGATGAGGCACGCCGCCTCGTCGACGACGGCGTTGTGGAGATCTCGCTCCTCGGTCAGAACGTCAACACCTACGGCCGCGACCTCGACGGGGGGCCGATGTTCGCCGACCTGTTGCGCGCGCTCGACCGCATCGACGGCCTGCGCCGGGTCCGCTTCACCAGCCCGCACCCACACGACTTCACGCCCGACGTGATCGATGTGATGGCGAGCAGCCGTGTCGTCTGCGAGCACATCCACTTCCCGCTGCAATCGGGGAGCGACCGCGTGCTCAAGCGGATGCGCCGAAGCTACCGAAGCGCGCGCTACCTGGAAACACTGTCGAGCATCCGTGCCGCGATCCCGGACATCGCCGTCTCGACCGACGTGATCGTCGGCTTCCCGGGCGAGACGGAGGAAGACTTCGCAGAGACCTTGCGCGTCGTCCGCGCAGCGCGTTTCGACTCCGCGTATACGTTCAAGTATTCGATCAGGCCGCACACCGAAGCAGCGTCGATGCCCGATCAGGTTCCCCAGGAGGCCGTCGCCGATCGGTATGAGCGGCTGGTCGAACTGCAGGAACGGATCTCCCTGGCTCGGAACCGCGAGATGGTTGGGCGTCGCGTCGAGGTGCTCGCCGAGGGACCTTCGAAAAAGGATCGATCTCGAAGCACCACGCGAACGCGCACGAACAAGATCGTCCACGTTCCCGGCGACCTGTCGGCCGGAACGTTCGTCGACGTGGTAATCCGAGACGGGCACCCGCACCACTTGGAGGGCATCCTCGCGTGAGCGAGGCGCTTCTCGCTCTCATCGGTCCGACCGCCTCCGGCAAGTCCGCCATCGCCGTCGCTCTGGCGGAACGATTCGGCGCCGAGATCGTGTGCGCGGACTCGATGACGGTTTACAGGGAGATGGATATAGGGACGGCGAAGCCGACCTCGGCCGGTCGCGCGCGCGTGAGACATCACTTGCTGGACGTTGCCGAACCGGGCGAGGCGTTCAGCGTCGCGCGCTATCAACGCCTGGCGCGCGCAACTTTCGAAGACATGAGGTCTCGAGATGTGGTCCCGCTCGTGGTGGGTGGCTCCGGCCTCTACTTCCGTGCCGCGGTCGACGATCTCGACTTCCCGCCGACCGACCCGGCGGTGAGACGGCGTTTCGAGATGGAGGACACGGAGTCGCTCGCAGCGCGGCTCAAGCGCGAGGACCCCGACGCCGCTGCCTTCGTCGATCTCGCCAACCGGCGACGCGTCGTACGCGCGCTGGAAGTGATCGAGCTGACGGGAAAGCCGTTCTCGTCGTTCCGCGACGCGTGGGGCCGTTACACGCCGGCCGTCGTGGCGGGCCTCACGGTGCCGCTGGATCAGCTCGATGATCGGATCGAGCAGCGCCTACGAGGCATGCTCGATCACGGATTGTTGGACGAGGTGCGCGCGCTGATCGACCGAGGCCATCGGGAGGCACTCGTCGCGTCGCAGGCGATCCCGTATCAGCAGGCGGTCGCGCTGCTGGAAGAAACGATCACCAGGGAAGAGTTCTTGGAAGAGGCTGCGCGCGCGACGCGCAGGCTCGCTCGCAGGCAGCTGTCGTGGTTCCGGCGCGATCCACGGATCCGCTGGTTCGACGTCAACCAAAGCGAGCGCGCTGCGGTGGAAGTCGGGGCATACTACAGCGAGCGGATGAAAGGCTGAGGATGCAGTTCGTGAAGGCGCACGGAGCGGGGAACGACTTCGTGCTGCTCGAGGATCTCGACGACGCGTTGCAACCGAACGCGGTGTTCGTCGCCGCGGTATGCGACCGCCACTTCGGCGTCGGCGCGGACGGACTCATCCGCATCGTGCGCGCGCGAGACGCCGACTTCTTCATGGACTATTACAATGCGGACGGCGAAGTCGCCGAGATGTGCGGCAATGGCATCCGGTGCCTGGCGAAGTACGTCGCCGACCGAGGTCTGTGGTCGGGGGACGAGCTCCGTGTCGATACGCGCGACGGTGTGAAGCGGATCACCGTGGAGCGCGACGCGAACGGGGCGGTGGTCCGCGCGCGCGTCGACATGGGCGCCCCGATCCTGGAGCGCGGGCAGATCCCTATGACCGGCACGGGCGATCCCTTGCACGAGCAGCTGGTGGTCGACGGCGCGGCGCTAGATGCGGCGTGCGTATCGATGGGCAACCCGCACGCGGTGGTGTTCGTGGAGGAGCTCGCAGCGGTTCCGTTCGAAACGCTCGGTCCGGCGCTCGAGATCAACGAGACCTTCCCGGCGAAGACCAACGCAGAGTTCGCCCAGGTGCTCAACGACCACGAGGTTCGGATGCGCGTTTGGGAGCGCGGCGTGGGGGAGACGATGGCGTGCGGGACGGGCGCGTGCGCGGTGGCTGTGGCTGCGAACCTGCGCGGGTACACTGGCCGGACGGTTGCGATCCACGTCCCCGGAGGGACGCTCGACATCGAATGGACGCCCGACGGGCACGTCTACATGAGCGGCCCGGCGGAGGAGTCGTTCGAGGGGACGCTCGGCGCGCGCCTGACGAGCCTGCTGCTGCAAACGACGTCGACGAAAGGATGATCGCGTGAAGCTTGCCGGCCGTATCGAGAGCCTTCCGCCGTACCTCTTCGCGGAGATCGACAAGAAGATCTCCGCCAAGCGCGCGGCCGGCGTCGACGTGATCAGCTTCGGCGTCGGCGATCCCGACACGCCGACACCTGCGCACATCGTGAAGGCGATCCAAGAGGCCGTCGCAGATCCGAGCACCCATCAGTACCCGAGCTATTACGGGATGCCGGAGTTCCGTCGCGCCGTTGCTGCGTGGTACCGGCGGCGTTTCGGTGTGGATCTCGACGCGGACACCGAGATCCAACCGTTGATCGGCTCCAAGGAAGGGATCGCGCACGTGGCGCTTGCGTTCGTCGACCCCGGCGACGTTGCGCTGGTGCCGGATCCTGCCTATCCG
>Ga0209577_10002350_pt1 | contig 18277 bp, 11 predicted proteins | sample GraSoiAngelo_109_FD_185874 | JGI IMG/M metagenome (GOLD analysis project Ga0209577, IMG submission 185874) | Grasslands soil microbial communities from the Angelo Coastal Reserve, California, USA - 14_0903_12_20cm (SPAdes) (version 2) | ecosystem: Environmental > Terrestrial > Soil > Grasslands...
GATTACCGAGTTCTTCAAAACTGAGCCATACGGTCATGTAGTCGAGACGGATGCTAAGACGGGCGAGCACGTTTATAAGTACAAGCTCGTCAAGCCCATGCCAGTTCGGTTGAAAGGCATCGCCCGTGACGCCGTTATTAACATGCGCTCTGCCCTTGACCAACTTATGTTCGCCTTTACCGGGCGTCACACATACTTCCCCTTTGCCAAAGACGCCGCTCATTTTGAAAACGCCGTAAAGGGGAAGTGTAAAGACCTTCCCAAAGAAATCACGGCACTCCTTCGCGCGTTCAAGCCATACAAAGGAGGGGACGATCTTCTCTGGGCACTTAACGCCCTCAGTAACACCAATAAACACGGAATCATCGCCCCGGTTGCCGGGAGTAACGGAACCGTCACGTTCAATCAGGCAAACTTCTTCGGCGGCGGCCCCATTATTAAGGCCCCCGTCTGGAACCGCTCGAAGAACGAGATGGAACTCTTCCGCGTCAGGCCGACCACGTATGGCTATGTGAATCTCACCGTCACCACGCATGTAGTGATTTGCGGCGTTGAGGTCGTTGACGGCAAGCCAGCGGTTGGCACGCTCAACGAACTCATTAGCAAAGTCGAGGGCATCGTCATGGCTCTCGAAGCGGAGGCGCAAAGGCTTGGTCTCATCTAGCATTGGAAGTCCCTCCCGCTAGGTGAGCCAAGTATATTATTGCCCTTATTTGATTGTCCACCCTCCTTCAGTCTCTTAAGCTATTCCGTTCTATCTTGTTGTAATTTGGTTTTAATCCCTATCAATCCAGATTTCTTTGCTGCAAAAGGTCTTGATCTTCTTCTGAATAGTTTAAGAATGCGTATAGAGCCTTTTCCAGTTCCTAAAATTGGAGTATTTATGAATCGGGCTAAGAAGCCGGGCGGTTCTTCATTGAAAAAATACAGCAATGAGACTCAAAGATACCTTGATGATGCTGCCTATGTTCTGAATCGAGTTGCTTCCGAAAGGGGCTTGAAAGTAAAGTTGTTTGAAAGCCCAATATTCGATAAGGTTGGAATGAAAAGGGCTGTCTTAGAAGGTATGCCTGCCGATTTTCAATCACAATTTCAAAGTCTTTGGAATGAAATTCAAGGTTTCTTGTCTGAAAAATAGTATGCCTAAAAATACGGAAATCCTAAACGAACTCAAATCTCTCCATGAGAAGCTTGATAGTGTTCTTTCGCTTCTTGAAGAGATAAAAAGCAAAGGGACAAAGACTCCCAAACCACGTAAACCCAAACCAGCCCCTTTAACCCAAGAGGAAATTGATTCACACCGAGCGAAGTTTGTTTCCCTATATGATATGTGGTTATCAGGTCAGGAAACTGAAGTCCTGGGAGAGCTGGAGAATTTCAATGCTGATGACCTACGTCGGTTTGCAGATGCTAATAACTTGAATGTGACATCTAAAATGCCAAAACAACGAGTGTTGAATTTGATAGGAGCGCGTTTTAGAGAGAGAAAACAATTGTTTAGGGGAGTAGCCTCCCAAAATCAAACCAACACCTAACTCACTCAACCCAACCCGCAATAGCATGGCTCTCATCATTCTTCCTCGCGTCGAACGTTGGATGCTTTTCGCGCGGGCGGTTCGAGCGTTAAGCCACCCTATTTGACTGCAACCGTTATCCATATAATTGAGAACGCGTCCGCCGTGCATTGTGATACAGGGCGGACGCGCTCTCGTCTTAGGGTTTACTGCGGCGGCTGTTTGTTGCGTTTGCGTGTGAGGCCGGTCTTGCGCTCGCTCTTGCGGGTGTAGCCGAAGGCTTGGTAGAGGGCGCTGTCGGGGCCTTCGGTCGGGTCGGCGAGGACTCCGGCGACGACGAGTTGCGCTTTGGCTAAGACGGTGGCGTCGGCTTCGTCGCGGTCTGCCTTCGCCGCCGTGAGTTGATCTTCGAGGTCTTTGATTCGCTGGCGCGCAGCCCTCGACGGGGCCGTCGCCGCCTCGAATTGTACCACCGTCATCCCGCCGAAAGACTTGTCGGGCGCGAGCGTCCGCCAAGCGTTTAAAATCCTGTCCATCTTCTCTTCTATGCTTTTCGGGGTTGCCATGTAAGGAATCCTCCATGCGCGCCGTTCGCGCGCGTTCGGTTAGGTTGATTTTGTCGTGCTGGTGAGGCACGAATAGAATCCTACGAAGTGAAGGCGTCCGCTTGGGCCTTGAGAATACCCCTGTTCGTCAACCACCCCGGCTCGTTAAACTTGAAAACGCGATTTTGCCGTTAAGACTTGTAGAGTATCAGCCAGCAGGCGAGAGTCTCGCGTTTGTAGCCGCAATTTATACAACCAAAATCGAAATTCTCAAATAAAAACTTGCAAGTCAGAGCTTCTAACTTGCAAGTTAAAGCCTGTAAATTGAAAATAAAAACCTTCAACTTACAGGTCAAAAACTTTAACTCCCAAGTTGAAAACCCTAACCCGTAACTTCCAAGCTCTAACCTGCGAATTAAAAGCTCATTTCTGTAAGTTAAAAGCCATGACTTTCAAGTTATAAGCTTAAATCCACAACTTTATAGTTCTCACTTACGGATTACGAATCATCATTCGCATATCAGCAAACAAAAATCATAAGTCTGAATGGCAAGGCGGCGATTTCCAGCAGGAAAATGCTACAAAACTCTTAAACACCTTCACGCCCGACGCCGAGTGCATCGGCGACGCGGTTAATGTAATTGAACCGGGTAGCGAAATTATTGCGGTGCGCGCGGGCTTTATCGTGCGAAGAAGAGCGCGGAAAATTTTGTGTTGACTCACGCGCCCTCTTTCGCGTAGAAGTGCATCTCGTCACAGCCGCCGCCTGCGCTTGTGATGATAAACTGTGGACGCGGCCACAAGGCACTCCCGCCGTGATCCGCGGAAATAAAGAATAATGACTGGATTCAACGAACAGGACGGGGAGGGAAGTTTGTGCGACGTGCGTTTCCCCCTGTCGCGTTTCTGATCCTTATGCTCGTCATCAACTCGGCGGAGGAGCACGGGGCGGTCACGCAGCCGTCGCAGTCACACACGCTCACGGGCGACTTCCGCGCGCACACGCAGTTTCACTCGAAGTTCCTTCCGACAAAACGCGACGTGCTCATCTATCTGCCGCCCGGTTACGAGGCGGATAGGCGGCGGCGCTATCCCGTGCTCTACCTGCACGACGGGCAGAACCTCTTCGACGGCGCGACCTCTTTCATTCCGGGGCAGGAGTGGCGCGTTGACGAGACGGCGCAGGCGCTCATCCTCTCGCACGCAATCGAGCCGGTCATCATCATCGGCATCTACAACACGGGCAGGGAGCGCGTCGAGGAATACACGCCGAGCGCCGACCCGAAGTTCAAGGTCGGCGGCAAGGCGGATTTATACGGGCGTCTTATCGTCGAGGAGCTGAAGCCCTTCGTTGATTCGCACTACCGCACGAAGAGGGGCGCGGCGGACACCGGCCTCGGCGGCTCAAGCCTCGGCGGGCTGGTGACGATGTACCTCGGACTCCGCTATCCGAAAGTCTTCGGCAAGCTGGCCGTCGTCTCGCCGTCGGTCTGGTGGGACGACTACCGGATTGTCCGCGACGTGCAGGCGCTCCGCGCGAAGCCGCACACGCGCATCTGGCTCGACATGGGCACGGACGAGGGCGCGAACGCGACCGACGGCGCGCGCTTGCTGCGCGACGCGCTAGCCGGGAAGGGCTGGCAGCTCGACCGTGACCTCAAATACTTCGAGGCCGTCGGCGCGAAGCACAGCGAGGCGGCTTGGGCTGAGCGCGTCGAGCCGTTTCTCAGGTTTTTGTTCCCGAAGAAGTAGAGAGAGAAAGCAGGATCATCCGCGCGAACGCTTCCTTTTGCCGGATTTTGAAGGCGTGCTTTTCTTCTTCGACTTCTTGAACCGCGTCACCCCTTCCTCCACAATCTTGCGCGCGCGCACAGGCCCGAAGCGACCGAGCGGCTTGAACTCCTTGCCCTTGACCTGATTGTAAGAGACGAAGAAGTGCTCGATCTCGTCGAGCAGAGTCTCGTTCAGGTTTCCGAGCGAGCGAACCTTGCGGTGCAGGCGCGACTCGGCGGCGACGGCGATGAGGCGGTCGTTGCGCGCCGTCTCGCCTTCGTGCTCGGTCTGCTCGGCCTCGATGACGCCGACGAGCCGGACGCGCACCAGGCAGCCCGCGAACGCAGGCTCGTCCATCAGCACGAGCACATCGAGCGGGTCGCAGTCACCGCCTAACGTAGAGGGAAGGAAGCCGAAGTCGAAAGGGAAGACCGCGCCCGAAGGGAGCACGCCGCCGAGCTTGAAGAGCCGAAGGTCTTCGTCGTAATTGAACTTGTTACGGCTGCCCTTCGGCGTCTCGATGATGACGTTCAACTCGCCGTCGTCGTGGAAGGCGTCCAGCTCGTTGAGATTGTTTCCGGCCATCTTAACTCCATAAAAACGAAGAATTCAGAAGTCCGCAACGATGAACGCAGAACTGAAAGGCAATTGTCTTTGGTTCTGCGTTCATCGTTGCGGACTTTCGACTTTCCTTTTTACCATCCGCGCATAATCTCCCAGCGGTCAACGACGCGCCCGCCTTCGAGCACGTGGTAGTGCGAGTGCTGGGCAGCCGTCAGACATGAATGGTTGGCGAGCACGCGGACGCGCGCGCCGACGCCGAGGGCGTCAAGCAATCGCTCGTCTTCGACGAAGACCTCGCCGTGCTCCTGCGAGAGCGGGCCGACGCGCAGACCCGTTTCGCTGCCTTCAACGTCGAGCACGCGACCGAAGCCACACGCGGGATCGAACTCCACGGGGCCGCGATCCTTCGAGAGCGCGATTGCGCCCGCGTCGAGGACGACCTTGCGGCGCGTGCGGTCGCGGTGGACGACCGAGGCCAAAACGGTCAGAGCGCAGTCTTGAAAGCCGCAACTGCCGAGCGTCGCCTGGAACGCGTCGAAGAAGATGTAGTTGCCGGGCCGCGCCTCGTCAACGCCGTCGAGGTGGTCAAAGTGCGTCATGGTCGGCGTCGAGCCGACGCTGACCGTAGGCACTTTAATCCCGTCGGCGCGCAGGCGCGCGGCGAACTCCCTCATCACGTCGCGCTCATCGCGCGCGACGCCGAGCAGTTCCTCGCGCGAGCGCGCGTGGTAGGAGTGGCCCGCGTGCGTGAGTATGCCCGCGAAGCGAAGGCCCCGCGCGTCCGAGATGAGGCGCGGGATTTCGAGCGCTTCGGGACTGTCCGGCTCGACGCCGCAGCGGTGGTAGCCGCAATCAACCTTGAGGAAAAGGTCGAGCACAACGCGTGCGCGGCGCGCGGCCTCGTCGAGTCGGCGGGGCACGTCCAAGTCGTCGGTGATGAGCGCGAAGCGCTCGCAAGCGCGCGCCAACTCAATCGCCTCTCCGAACTTGCCCGGCTCGACGGGGACTGCGTAGGTGATGTCTTTGAATCCGCGGTCGGCGAAGGCGCGCGCCTCGGCGAGCGTGGAGACGGTGATGCCGCCCGCCTCTCCCACGGTCTGTATGCGCGCCACCTCGACGCACTTGTGCGTCTTGACGTGCGGGCGTAAGGAGACGCCGAACTCGCGGGCGCGAGCCGATATCCGCGCGGCGTTGCGCCGCACGCGTTCGATGTCGAGGAGGAGCGAAGGCGTCTTGATGGTGTGCAAATCCATGATGTTTGAAAAGAGTTGCGGAGAACTATAACACTATCGGCGCGGTCGGGTTTAGGGCAGGAAGATATAAACCACGGAGGCACAGAGAACACGGAGGTTTCGCAGAGGAAGTCAAGACCTCTGCGCCCTTCTGTATTCTCTGTGCCTCCGTGGTTAAACCGTCCTCGGCCTATGCTCAATCGAAAGTTAAGAGATGCGATGCGGGAACGTTGTGAACCAGTAGAAGAGTCCCGAAGAGGCGACGGAAACACGGCCCAAACGTCAAGTGCCTTGATGTTCTGTCGCGACTTCGGGACTCAGCGCGCCGCCGCTGCCGCACGGGAGAGATGCGCGGCAGCGGCGGGCGCTCGCCCAGGCTCAGACCGCGAAACAAGCCGAAGCCTGGAAGAGAAGACTACTGCACCGTGACGATCCACAAACTGCCCGGGTACGGACGCGCTAACCCGGTCGGCGCGCGAGCGCGCTGTTCAGTACCGCGAGCGTTAGCAAGCGGGAGTGCGTGTGTAAGACTCAGGCGCGTGATGGGCGACAGACCCGCTTGCTAACGCTCGCGGGTGCTGTTCTTCGCGGCGACGAAACGGCGCGCGCGTGTTGCGTCGGTCGTGATCGCGCGCTGTTTCGCCGTCGCCCATCGAAGGCGCGAGGCCCCGTCCCGCGCCTTCAACATCGGTTGTCAAGGGTGCTTTCGTTCAGTGCTCGACTCAGTTCGCTCGGTCTTCGTCGGATGCTCTGACTCGTGCGAAGGCGCGGGGCGCTCCTGCCGCGGCGTTTCTTGTCGCGGTTGCTCCTGTCGCGGCGACGGCTCTTGACGCGGCGTCGGCTCGCTGCGCGAGGGCCGTGATTCGGCGGGCGGCGCTGCGCGTTCGGGGCGGGAGGAAGGCGGCTCCTCGCGCCGCGCGGGCGGAGGCGAAGGGCGCTCGCGCTCGCCCGGATCAACGGGGCGCACGCGCGGCTCGGACTTGTAAACGGGCGGCGAGGCGTGCCGCTCCTCGCGCGGGCGCTCTTCACCCGGACGCTCGACCGGGCGACGCTCCACCGACGGACGCGCCGGTCTGACGCCCGTACTCGACTCGCCGGGGCCATTGCCGTTTGTCGGCGCGGGTCGCGCGGGACGGACGCGCGTCGCTTCGCCGCCTTCAATGCCGCGGGCGCGCGTCGCTTCGTTGGCTTCGTTGCCCGCGCCCGCGTCAGAGAGTGGACGCCTGTCGGGGCGTGGCCGTTCGACCGCGCCGGTCGTGACGTTACCGCCCGGCGCGGCAGCCGCGCTGCCCGCGGTCGAGGGAGGTGCGACGCGCGGCTGGCGGTTGTTGAAGAGGCGCGTGCGGCGCAGCTCTTCGTCGAGCGGGACGCCGGGCGTGCGCGCCGTCGCGCCGGTCGGTCGGTCGGATACGGCGCGCGGCGGCATGACCGGCGCGGTGCGATTGATCGTCAAAACGTCGCGCCCGTTCGCGCCCGGAGTCTGACCGCCGCGTGCGCCGACGCGTCCCTCGCGGCCTTCGATGCGGGGCGAGCCATCGCGCGCGAACGGGAAATTGCCACGCACCGGTTCGCTCGAAAGCGCACGCTGCGCGAGGTCAACCGTGGCGGGGCGCGCGTGCAGGTGCGCCGCGCCGAACTCCCGCACGGGCGCTGACGTGACCGCGTGCAGCAGGACGGGGTTCACGCGCCGAAGGTGTTCTTTCTCGCCCGGTCGCAGCGGCGTCGCAGTGTCGAAGCGGCGCGACCACCAGCGCCCGCGCGGGTCGCGCTGGCCGTATGTGAGCGGATACCAGCAGACGCGACTCTCGCTCCCGAAATCAATGTTGACGAAGGCGACGAGCGCGGGCCGCCACCATGCGTGGCGATAGCGATAGCCGTAGCCGCGCGGTGCCCAGCACCAGTTGCTGTTGTAATAGACCCAGCGACCGTAGTGGTAAGGTGCCCAGCCCCAGTCCTCGTCCGCGATCCAAGTCCAGCCGTAGGGCGGACACCAGTCCCAGTGGCCGTAGCGGTAGGGCGCCCAGTCGTCATAGTTGTTGACGACCGTGGAGTGCGGACGCCAGACGTAGCCGTAGTCGCTCGTGTAGAGCCAGTCGCCGTAGAGGTCGAGTTCCTCCGCGCCGTAAACTTCCGGGTCGTAGTAGCGGTCACGCCCTTCGTAGCGCAGGCGTGAGGCGAGGTAATGCTCGCGCTCGTCGTTCCAGTTGTCCCACTCGTCGAACGGCGCGGCGGCACTCAACTCCCAGTCGCCCTCCTCCGCGCTGTTGTAGGTGAGACGCGCCGTGCGTTCGTTGCGCAGCTCGAAGCCGGAGGTCTCCGAGTAGATGCGCGCGCGCCCGTCTCCGCGGACGTTGACGCGGACGCCGCCCGCGTCAACGTCAACACGGTACTGGCCGGTCTTCTCGGCGGCGACGGTCGTCTTCGGCGCGTCAACCTCGAAGTATTCATGGTCGCGGTCGAACTTCGAGAGCCTGACGGTGGCCGTGCCTTCCGAGAGGCTGAGCGCGATGCCTTCGTCGCGCAGCGTGACGACTTTGAGGACGGAGTCGCCGCCGACGCGGACGAAGTTTCGCGAGTCGGCCTGTATTTCGAGACGCGCGTCGCGCCCCGTGGAGAGCGTGTCGCCCTCGACGAGCGGCGTGTTCAACTGCGCGCGCTCCCACTCGACGCCTCCGGCGCGTTGCAGGCTGACCTCGCCTTTCAGAAGACTGACGCGCAGGACGCGCGCGTGCTCCTCGTATTCGTCGCCGTTGGTGTCGTCGTCGGCGCGTGCCGTCGTCGAGATGAGAAGCAGTGCGGAGAGAAGGAAGAGAAGTGTCGTGGGCAAAGAGTGACGAGAACGCATGGCGGACGCTCCTTCGTTTGTAGATCGAACGGGCCGCACGGGGGCAGACGGGTTCGGCGGACGAAGCAAGTGATTTCGGAAGAAGAAAATCTTGCGGGGCCTTCGTCCTGTTTGGCCGCGGACGGAGCAAAGCACGTGCCCGTGTGTTAGGCGCGGCGAAGGCGAGAGGGTTGTTCGAGCATTTCCGGTAAGAGTTTGAGGCGGGAGCAGGAGCGCTTATGCGAGATAGTGCAAGCGAAGCACTAAATCGTGTGAGACTCACTTGCCTGGTCGAGCGTGGCCCCGCCCGACCTCGGAGAAGCTGAGGTTGAGGATCGGGTAGAACTTCCAATCCTTGTAGTCGTAGTGCCACCACTCCGGCTCATAGACCGAGAAGCCCTCGGCCTCCATCGCGGCGCGCAAGGTGTCGCGCAGGCGTCGCTGCTCGGCAGTCCCGCCCGCGTAAGAGATGTGCGAGCGCGCGGTCATCTCGTCGTACTCGCCCGGCATCGAGACCTCGCGGCCCGTCTTCAGGTCGTAGAGCGTCAGGTCAACGGCGCAGCCGCGGTTGTGGCGCGAGCCTTTGGAGGGGTCTGCGACGAACTGCTTCTTGTCGGCGGGCGTCAAGTCCCAGAAGAGCTTCGTGACGAACCAGGGGCGGTAGCCGTCGAAGACCGCGACGCCGTAGCCCTGCTTCCTGAGAGCGCGGACGACGCGGAGCAACGCTTCGGCGGCGGGGCGTTGCAGGAAGGCGCGCGCCTCCGTATAGACCGGGCGGCCCGTGAAGTTGTTCGGCGTGGCGTAGCGGATGTCGAGCTTGATCGTCTTGTCTAGCTCCGTGAGTTCGACGAGGTCGGGCGCGCGGAACGTGCCCTCTTCTTTCGGCGGCTGCTCCTGAGCGCGCGTGGGCGACGGCAGAACGAGAAGGCACAAGAGCGCCGCGATTGCGAGGCGCGTGCGCGCGAACTTCAGAGCGTCTCTCATTCAATCCTCACTGTGGGTTGTTATACCGAGTTGCAATGAAAGAATGGTTCAGAGTACAAGCTTCAGCTTGCTCCTTCCGTTGAGAACAGCAAGCTGAAGCTTGTACTCTGAACCCCTGTCCCCACTGTAACTCAGCATTATTTACTGCGACCATGATTTCGGCGTGCGCTCCCAACGGTGCGCGCGCAGTTCTGCGAGTAGTTCGGGCGGGAGCGGCCCGGCGTCGCTCGCGGCGACGTTCGACTCGACGTTCTTTGTCTTGCGCATGCCCGGAATGATCGTGCTGACCGTCGGGTTGCTGAGGATGAAGCGTATCGCCATCTCCGGCATCGTCAGGCCGGCGCGCGCGGCCACTGGCTTCAAGGCGTCGGCGCGCTCGACGCTGGGGATCAGGTTCTCAGGTACGAAGTACGTGTTGCGCCAGTCGCCTTCGGGCCAGCGGCTCTCCACGTTGAGCGTGCCCGTGAGCGTGCCCTCGTCGAAGGGGACGCGCGCGATAACGGCCACGTTCATCTCGGCGCAGGCGGGGAACAACTCGTCCTCCGGGTTCTGGTCGAAGATGTTGTAGATGACCTGCACCGAATCCACAAGGCCGCTGCGCACGGCGCGCACGCCGTTCCAAGGCTCCCAGCGGTTGATGCTGATGCCGACGGCGCGGACTAACCCTTGCGTGCGAAGCTCGTCCATCTTCTTCGCCCAGCGCTCGTCCTCGACCCACGAGTCCTCCCAGACGTGGAACTGCATGAGGTCGAAGCTCTCAAGCCCGGAGTTCTTCAGACTGCTGTGGACGTACTCCTCTATGTGTTCGGGCGGGAACGTGTCGTCGAGCTTGAACTCGCGCCGGCTCGGCCACTTCCTATTACGGGGCGGAATCTTCGAGGCGGCGTAGAGCTTCTTGTCCGGATTGGCGCGGACGAGCTGGCCCAAGAACGACTCGCTGTGGCCCTCGCCGTAGGCCCACGCCGTGTCGAAGAAGTTGCAGCCGAGGTCAACGGCCCTTTGCAGCGAGCGCAGAGACTCCTCGTCGTCCGACCCGCTCCAGCCGCCCATGCCCCACATGCCGTAGCCGATCTCCGCGACCGACCAGCCCGTGCGCCCGAAGCTTCTGTACCTCATCGAACCCTCCGTGATTGAAATGATTTCCATTTTCGTCCCCGCCTCAGTCCTCTTCGTCACGCGATTCCGGCTGTTCGTCCAACGCCGCGGCGTTTCGTCACAATTCGTTTGAGGCGGCGCGCGTCGGCGCGGCATCCTGCACGTTGAAGAAGAAGGCCAGGGCGACGGAAAAAGTTGGAACCGCGACGCGAAGATTTTTGAAACCAACTGAAGCGACGCGCCACTAACAAGGTGCGAAACGAAACTTCGCGGCCCGCGACAAAAAATTGAAAACCATTGAAGCGCCCGCGCGTTTAATTCGTTAACAGCCTGAATCGCCAGGCGTCATTGTAAGCGAAAAGTTTTTGCCATGAAATCTTGGCGAGCGGTGTTTAGCTGGTAGAAAGGGCGGGGAAGTTCAAAAGCAATAAGGCTCGCGCCGACGGAAGACAGCCGGGGTAATAAAAAGAAGACTTCGGCCCGGCGCGCAAGGTTACAAGGATCGCCCGCGAGGGCGGAATCGCCCGACAGTTCGGTGGGTGAAGAAAATGAAACACAGGTCAATCATCGCATTCATCCTCCTCGCCGCGGCGCTCGTCGCCGCGCCACAGGTCTCGCACGACCTCGCGGCGCTCAAGAGCGCGCTCGGCACTCGCATCCGCGGAGAAATCCTGCACGCGTTCCTGAGCCTGCACGCGCGAGAAGACGCCGGCGGGATGACGCCGCGCCGGGCCGCGCCGCAGCTCGCCTCCTGCAAGGCTGCGGCGAAGTCCGACGAGTTGACTGCCTCGCACGCGAAGCAGAACGACAGCCGCGCGCACGCCGCGCCGCGGGCCGAAGCTGCTTCGCAAAGGGAGGCGCGCGCGCAGTTGGCGATGCTCATTGACCCGTTGCTTGAGTCCGAAGAGTCGAGCGCGGAGCTTCCGGGTGTTGACGATCAATTCATCCACGGCAAGTCTGCGAAACTCCCGCGCCGGGCGGTTGCACCGGGCGAGTTGGCGATGCTCATCCCGCCGGGTTCGGGCATTGACATCCCCGCTCTTTCTAACGCGCCGTGGGGCGACGCGCGGGATAAGAGCGCGGCCAACGAGCAGCGTGGGTCGGCGGAGTCGCGGCGCGCAGCTTCTCTGGCGACGCACTTCGAGGCGACTGCGGCGTCGAAGTTTCAGGGCGAAGAGGCGTTCAGATATCTCGGCCCGCTCCTGCGCGAAACGGTTTGGGTTCGCGGGGCGGAGAACGGAGCGAGGGTCAGGGTTTTTAAAGTCAGGCGTCCGGCCAAGGTCGGCGGCGCGAACCCTTCGGCGACGGGGCCGCAGCCCGCACCCGCCGCGCTCACCAAGCCGCTCCCCGTGCTGCCAGTCTCGTTTCAAACGTCCGTGGGCGAGTGAGCGAGCGCGCTCTCGGAATCGGCGCGCTTCGGGTCTCGCCGTCCGAACTCCAAAAGGAGCCGGCGCTTTCAAGGGATAAATGACGGCTCTTTAGATCAGAGGCTTCGCAATAAAACTAAAGTCGTCCGTTGGCCGCCCCCCTCGCGGTCGGTTCGGAATCAGTGTGCCCGCGCGTGGCCGGAGGCTTCTCCGCGGCGGCCAGTCAGTCTCAAGGAAAGATGATGAGCATTTACAGAAAAGTCGCGCTGCTCTGCGCCCTCGCACTCGTCACGGCGACGAGCGTGAGGGCGCAAGTAGCCTCGGCCAAGCCCTCGCCCACGCCCGACATCTCGAAGGCGTCGGCCCCCGCGGCGACTCCGACGCCAAAGGGTGAGTCCGCGGAGCCGAAGGCGGTGGACAAGCCCGCGGCGGCCAAGCCGTCGAAGGGCAAGTCCGCCGGTGCGAAGACGGCGGCGGCGAAACCCGCGGCCAGAGTGATGCCCGCGCTCCCGCCCGAAAAGACGCAGCCCCTGAACATCCCTCGCTTCGACAAGCCGCCGGTCATAGACGGCAAGCTCGACGACGACGTGTGGAAGCAGGCAGCCGTCCTCAAAGACTTCTACCAGACCAGCCCAGGCGACAACGTCGCGCCGACCGCGCCCACGGAGGTTTTCGTCGGCTACGACTCAAAGTTCCTCTACTTCGGCTTTCACTGCTTCGACGACCCCTCGAAGGTGCGCGCCACGGTCGCCAAGCGCGACGAGGTCTTCGGCGAGGACAACGTCCGCATCTTCCTCGACACCTTCAACGACCAGCGGCGCGCCTACATTCTCGGTTGGAACCCGCTCGGCATCCAGCAGGACGGCATCTTTACGGAGGGGCAGGGCAGCGACTTCACCGTGGACATCGTGATGGAGTCGAAGGGGATGATCACGAGCGACGGCTACACGGTCGAGGTCGCCATCCCCTTCAAGTCTCTGCGCTACGAGGTTGGCAAGGGCAAGCTCTGGGGCCTGCACGTCTGGCGCAACATTGACCGCATGAACGACGAGATTGACTCGTGGATGCCGATGTCGCGCGACGCCTCCGGCACGCTCAACCAGGCCGGCCACATCACGGGCCTCGAAGGCGTCTCGACCGAGCGCACAATCGAACTCATCCCCAGCCTCACCGTCTCCGAGACGGGCAAGCGAGTCCGCACCATGAGCAGGGCGTTCGCCGGCACGCTCGGCGTGGCCGACCAGGGCAAGTTCGTCAACCAGCCCGTCAAGGCTGACCCCGGCCTGACGGCCAAGTTCGTCGTCTCGTCGGCGGCCATCATTGACCTCGCCGTCAACCCCGACTTCGCGCAGGTCGAGGCCGACGCCACCGTGAGCACCGCCAACCAACGCTTCCCCATCTTCTTCGACGAGAAGCGCCCCTTCTTCCTCGAAGGCATAGACATCTTCCGCACGCAGATCGCCGCCGTCCACACGCGCACCATCATCAACCCGGAGATCGCTGCCAAGCTCACGGGCAAGCGTGGCCGCAACACCTACGGCTTCCTCTTCGCCTCCGACAAAGCGCCCGGCGACTTCTCGAACGAACGGCGCTTCGACCCCGAATCGCTCCCCCTTGCCGGCGACCGAATCATTGACAAGAGCGCGACCATCGGCGTCGTCCGCCTCAAGCGCGACGTGGGCAAGGAGAACTTCCTCGGCTTCCTCGGCACGGCCTACAACTTCGTCGGCCACAGCAACTACGTCGCCGGCTTCGACGGGCGCTTCCGCTTCGACAAGAAGACGACCCTGAACTTTCAAGTGCTCGGCACGAAGACACACCTCTGCGACCTCGCCAAAGAGCAGAAGGACGACGTGTGTAACAACTTCAACGGCTTCGCGTATGCGTATAACTACAGCGTGAACGGGCGTCACCTCGGCTGGAACGTCAACGGCGTGGGCCGCACCGCAGGCTACCGCGCCGACGTGGGATTCACGCGGCGCGTCAACACGAACAACCACAACTTCAACATCTGGTACGTCACCGAGCCGAAGCCGAAGCAGAAGATCGTCTCGTGGGAGTTCGACAGCTACCTCGGCGGCAACTTCGACTGGCAGCGGCGCATGCAGAACTGGAACTACGAAGGGCAGATGGGACCGAACCTCCAGCGCCAAACCTTTATTCGCTGGGGCTACAACACAGGCTACGAGCGCGACTTCGCACGCGAGTTCGGACTTGACTCGTTCGCCGCGGGCAAGCCCGAAACCTCCACCCACTCCAAAAACGTCTTCGGCTACGCCGGCTCGACGCCGACCAAGCGCGTCAACTTCTTCTACTTCTTCGGCTACCGCTGGGGCGAGATGGACTACGACTTCGGCGCGGGGCCGCGCTTCCCGCGCGCGAGCCTCGCGGCGCTCGCTAATACCAACGCGCCGCTCTCGCCGGGGCCGGGCGACCTCCTCTACACGAACGGCAACGTCACCTACAAGGCTTCGAGCGACCTGAACCTGGCGCTCAGCTTCAGGGCGACCTCCTCTACACGAACGGCAACGTCACCTACAAGGCTTCGAGCGACCTGAACCTGGCGCTCAGCTTCTCTAAAAACCGCCTGCGCCGCCACGACAGCGGCCTCGTCGCCTTCGACGAGAACATCGCCTCTCTGAAGGCGACCTACCAGTTCACGCGCTTCGCCTTCGCACGCGCCCGCGTGGACTTCGACTCGATTGCCTCGAACTTCCGCGGCCAGTTCCTCTTCGGCTGGACGCCGAACCCCGGCACTGCTCTTTACGTCGGCTACAACGACGACATGAACCGCCGCGGCTTCAACCCGTTTTCGGGCCAGCTCGAACCCGGCTTCCGCCGAAACGGCAGAACCTTCTTCATCAAAGCCTCCTACCTCATCCGGCACAGCTTCTGATGCGGCCAGGGCGGCAGGGGTGACACGGGCGACGAGTCGAGTTATGATTCGTCGCCCGTTCTCTTTCCGGCGGACGAAATCGCCCACGCCGGAATCGCAAGCCGCCCCGCAACCTTCGACAGGTTTTTTCGTATAAACACTTCGGACAGCGCCGGCACGCGGTTTTGAAGTTACAAAGTTTTGACAACACCGCGCGCGCTGAAGGCGTTAAAAAGTGAGCGCCATACTCATCATCTCGGTCTTCCTGATCTTCGTAGCTTCTCTCGCACTCCTTCGCACGAAACGCCCGCGGTCTAACGAAGAGGCGGAGCAACTTCCGCCGCGCTTCGGCTCGCGGGGACTCTTCGGCGGCGACGCCCTAGGCTCGCCGGGCGGCGGCAGCAACGACGACGCCGAGCCTGAAAAGAACGCTTCCGAAGAGCTTGAGAAGACCTTGCGCGCACGCGCCGAGCGGGGCGACTTTGAAGCCCTGAAGGACGCGCACGCGGGCGGCGTCGAACTCTACCGCCGGATTCTGGACGCCCTGGTCGAGCGTTGCGCGAACAGTCCCGAAGACCTGCGCGCGCTCGCCGCCCTTCTCGCAGGCAGCGACGAGTTGCGCTCAAGCCCGGCGCTCGCCGAGCGCCTTCTCGAAGTCTGGAGGCAGAGTCCCGCGCGACCCGCGACCGCCGAGTTGCTGCGCGTCGCTGCGCTGTCGGACGACGCAGAGACCTTCGGGCTGGCGGTCTCGACCGTCCTCCGAGCGTGGGAGGACGGACGCCTCGGCGACACGGGCGCGGAGGAGTTGCGTTCGCTCTTCGAGGGCGAATACTGGCTGCTCTCCTCGGAGGCGAAGCGCTCCGGGGCGGGCTTCCTGCTCAAACAGAAACTCGCGGACGCGCGCCGCAGGCTTGCGGCCCGCGCGCGGCGCGAGAACCCACCATCCACCGGGGCTTTCAGAGATGAACTCCCCGCACAGAAAGAAAGACCATGAACGACAAAATGTTTCAGTTCGTGCCCTACCTCGTCATCGGCTTCGTCGTGCTCGTCGTCGCCGTAGTCCTCTTGAGGCGCTGGCTCGTCAACGTCGGCGCACGCGAGATCGCCATCAAGGAGCGCCGCTACTTCGGCGCGAAGATGCCGCCAGGCCGCGTCGTCGCCACCGAGGGCGAGGTCGGCATACAGGCCGACGTTTTGAAGCCCGGCCTGCACTTCGTCAAGTGGCCCTTCGAGAAAGTCGTGCTCAAAGTCCCGCTCATCGAGATCGGCGCGGACGAGCTGGGAATAGTCGAGGCCATTGACGGCGAGCCGATGCCGCCCGGCAGAAACTTCGCGCCCGACCGCGCCGAGAACGCGCACAACAACTTCCAAGACCCCATCGCCTTCATCAAGCGCGGCGGCGTCAAAGGCATCCAACTCCGCACGCTGCCGCCGGGACTGTGGCCGATTCACCCGTACCTCTTCCGCGTCTCCATCTCGAAGGCGACGATGATCCCGCCGGGCAAGGTCGGCGTCGTCACGGCCTCCGACGGCGGTCAGCTCGACCCCGGTCGCTTGAACGGCAAGGCGATTGACGGCCACCGCAACTTCCAGGACGCGGAGCAGTTCATCGCCAGCGGCGGACAGAAGGGGCCGCAGGTCGAAACCCTGACGCCCGGCACTTACCGCATCCTGACGCAATCCGTGCCGCTCGCGGGCGGCGACCCCAAGCCCGGCCTCTTCTCCATCCGCCTCTTCGACGCGACGGTGATTAACGAGAATCAGGTCGGATTAGTCGAGGCGCTCGACGGCGCACCGCTCGACCCGCGCGACTACGTCGCCACGCAGGTCGAAGGTCACGACAACTTCACCGACAGCAACGAGTTCATACGCCGCGGCGGGCAGCGCGGCCCGCAGAAGGACATACTTCTGCCGGGCACCTACTACGTCAACCCGCTTCTCTTCAAGGTCATCCCCGAAAAGGCGGGCGAGGTCAAGCCGGGCGAGGTCGCCGTCATCGTCTCGAACGTCGGCAAAGACCCGACCGAGGAGACGCGCCGCCAGATGGCGAACAAGGTGCGCGCACGCATGGAGCGCGAGGAGAAGGAGCACGTCTCGGAGGCCGCAACCCGTCTCGACAAGCTCGAAGACGAAGACCGCTCGAAGGATGAGATCGAGCAGGACTTGATGATGACCGACCCCGCCGACCGGCGACTCGACGAGGGCGCGCACGAGGCTTACGTCGTCCCCGAAGGCTACCGCGGCATACAGGAGTCGGTCGTCGGCCCAGGCCGTTACTACGTGAACACCTTGGCGGTGACGCCGATCATCATCCCGACGACGAACCAGACTGTCGAGTGGACATCGGGCGAGGTGACGAACACCTTCAACCCGTTCGAGGTCATCTCGAAAGACGGCTTCACGATGCAGCTCGAAGTGAGAGTCGTCTTCCGCGTCAAGCCCGAAGACGCGCCCTTCATGGTCGCCAAGATCGGCGGCATTGACCGCCTCATCCAGAACGTCATGCACCCGCTGATTGACTCCATCTTCCGCAACCAGGCTTCGGAGTCTTCGGCGATGGCTTACCTTCAAAACCGACACGAGGAGCAGGAGCGCGCCGAGGCGCGCGTGCGCTCGCACCTCCTGAAGTACCACGTGGACGTGGTCAACGTCCTCATCTGCCACATCCACCTGCCCGAAGAGCTGATGAAGACGCAGACCGAGAAGATTCTCGCCGAGCAGCGCCAGAACATGTTCAACGCGCAACGCGAGGCCGAGGAGAAGCGCATCCAGTTGGAGAAGACGAAGGCGAACGCCGACAACCAGCGCGACTTGATGGCCGCAACGGTCGGCGTCGAGATTTCGACGCGCCGCGCCGAACAGCGCAGGGCCGAAGGCGAGGGCGAGGCACACTACATCCTCGCGACGGGGAAGGCCGAGGCCGAGAAGGTTCGTCTGATGGGCGAGGCGCAGGGCGTCGCCTATCACGAGCAGGTCAACGCGCTCGGCGCGCAGGGCGTCGCGCTCGTCGAAACCTTGAAGGTCACATCCTTGCCTCCGGCAGCAGCGGCGACGGCGCGGGTGGCATCGGCACGCTCCTTTTACTCAGCCTCTTCAAAGACCGGCTGGGGCTTGAGCCTTCACCCGCGGGCAACGGCGCGAAGACGGTCAAGTAGCGCCACCACTCGCGATTCTCTACTGAGTCGGCCACTCGGAAACGGGTGGCCGAAATTTTTGAAACCTTCGATTGACTTCGCCCGTATTTTGAGACACTGTATTAGTCAGCTAATACAGTTGGCCGTCGGGGGAAGCGTGTTCATTAACATTGACCCGTCGAACGGACTGCCGATCTTCCGGCAGATCGTCAATCAGGTTAAGACAGGCATCGCGGTGGGGCGGCTCCAGCCGGAAGACCCGCTGCCTTCGGTGCGCCAACTGGCGACGGAGCTTCGCGTGAACCCGAACACGGTGGCGCGCGCCTATCTTGATCTTGAGATTGAGGGCGTCATCTACAAGCGGCAGGGG
>Ga0209577_10002354_pt1 | contig 18251 bp, 18 predicted proteins | sample GraSoiAngelo_109_FD_185874 | JGI IMG/M metagenome (GOLD analysis project Ga0209577, IMG submission 185874) | Grasslands soil microbial communities from the Angelo Coastal Reserve, California, USA - 14_0903_12_20cm (SPAdes) (version 2) | ecosystem: Environmental > Terrestrial > Soil > Grasslands...
TCTTTATGCTCACCTTCCCACGCTCTTATCTGTTGCGACCGAGTTCCATCGTAGACAACTTTCCAGCCGCTAGCGGTGACGCCATCGAGGGGCGCGCCGGGCCCGTGATTTGTAAGGCGTTCTGTCCAAAAACCGCGCCAGTCATAGGGTGCCACCTGATTGAGTGTGTTCACCACATCATCAAAGGTGTAAGGCTTGACTGTGGGAGGTCCGCTTTGTCCCCCATGGAAAAGACGACAGAAATCGTCCATGGATTTCTTGCCTTGGGCCTGTTGCCGGATGATCACGTCCACCCACAACCAGTTCAGAACATCTTCCTCGTAGTAATCGAGAGGCCGCCGCCAGGACTCCCACTGGTGCGGCGCGGCCTGCATTGCGGGCACGCCGTCGGCAGTATCTTGCAGGTTGCGCCACACTCGTCCTGGACGATGGTCGAGCTCGGCGGCGATCAGCGCGAGTGCATCGCGAAACTCGTCTGGAGTTCTCACCGCGCTTCGCGCACTCAGGATGTCCCCCAGATACGAAGTCAATCCCTCGTACACCCATAGCAAGTCGGTCTGCATGGGTTTTTCGTAATCCGGCGTAGTGAGATCGGCAGGGCGGCGATACTTCCCGTTCCACGAATGCACATATTCGTGGGTGAGCAGCCCGGCCGCCAACAATCTTAATTCCGGATCCACCAGGCTGCGCTCCGGAACCCGGCTGTCGTTTGATTCGTGATGCTCCAGCCCGAAATGCGCTACGTGATCGCTCAGGCTGTAAACAAAATGGTAATCGCGAAAATGTTGCGCTCCGAAAAGCTTAAGAGCCTGTGCAGTGAGGGTCTTGTAGTGCTCGAGAACTTCCTGTGGCGCGTCCAGGGCAGCGGCGCTGTCCGCGGCAATGTCCATTTCCTGATGCGGGTTCTCCGCCAGTGGAACCACGCGTAAGTACTCGCCTGCGATTACGGGCGAATCCACCAGCGTCGTCAGCGATGCCGGTTTGAATTTGATTTCGCTGCCTGACTGAGACGCGATCGGCAGGGGCGTGCCGAATTTCCATCCCTGCGGCAGACGTAAACTTGCTTCGTACGTCAGTTCATCGGACGTCCAGCCCGCGGGATAAATCAGCATCGTGTTCCAACTGATCACCGTCATCTTGTCTGTCGCAGAGGCGCCGCCGGTATAAATTCCCTCGGACCCTGCGGGAGAAATGAAGTCCAGCGAGGCATCAACACTAGTGGCTCCTGCCGGCACCTGCACGTGAAGTGTCCAACCGTCGAGCAAATCGCGACGCCATTTCAATGTCTGCCCATTGGCGGTGAATTTAAGGCCTGCGAGATCCTGGATCGGTCCCGTCGGCCCGTGCTCTCCGGGAATCCACTTCGGATAGTAGAGAGTCAGCGTGCCCGGACTCGCGGGAATGGTTAGACGTGCATGAAATATCTTCCGCTGCGCTTCGGTTCCATCAACTGCCAGGGTGACGGTCGGCGGGTGCTTCTGCGCCCAAGTGACACTCGAAATTACTAGAAATAAAGTTAGGCACAAAAGCCGACGGCCACTACGGGGGAAATTCATCCAGCGCTCCTTGCACCGATGGGGTCCGGCCAGGGGCCGGGGAAACTCATGAATATAGCAGGCTGGCGTGGGAGTCGTCACTCATAGTGACCGGGTGGTGGGTCGGGTGCTTCATTTCAAGCCGAAGGCCGTAGGATGCTTCGGTTGATAAAGGCCGACCTCGCCTCCACCAGGAAGCCGCATCTTCGTAATGGAACCCCATCGTTGTTCTTGAACTTTAGAGCACGTAGCGCCCTTCTTGGCGAGGGAAGCCATTTCGGTTTTCAGATCGTCGCACATGAAATAGAGTTCGTGGACGCCACTCTCATCGGATGGGTGGACTGCGGCTTCTCCAGGCGGCAAGGCGAAGATCAGCCAGCCGTGACCCGCCTCCACGGATTTGAAACCGAGGACATCGCGGAAAAATGCCCGGTCCGCCTCGGCGTTCTTACTGTAGACAATTACGTGAGCGCCAGAGATCATTTGCTCCTCCGAAGAAATGTCCGGAATTCCTATCAGGCGGCTTGTTCGGTAGAATCTCGAAAACCCAATCGAGATCAAATTAGGACACTACCGACCGGGTGATGCGCTTTTTGAATTCAGTAGCGCTCTACGAAAACCTATCGTCTGTTTCAGCTTTTCTCAGATGGCACGATCCTGTTCGGGTATTTTGGGCTCGGAATCATTCGGGGCCTTCAACCGCCTTAAACCTGCCTAGCAGCTTGCAGAGTTCGCTGATCCGCCCGGCTCGCTTTTCATATTCGTCGGCCTGCTCCTTCGTCATGCCGAGATACGTCGCGGCTTGCAATGCTTCGGACTGCTGGTGGGATAATTCAGAGAGCTCATCGGCCAATTGCTTGGCTTCTTGCGCGGACGTGGTGTCGTCATCTGTGCCCATCGGGACGCTTCCGGGGAGTCATAATAATGGGTTGTCCGTTTTTGTTCGATACAGTACATACCTGAGGAATCCTAAGTATCCGAGCGTGCGGCCGCGTACTAACAGATGCGAAATCAACTAAGCCAGACGTCGCCCCTTCTGCTGCCATCAATACGACATTCTGAAACTGTCGCAAGGTCACCAGGTAATTCCTGAATGCTATGATCTGTCTCGTGTCCTCTCCCACCCATCGCGGCCGCTTCATCACCTTCGAAGGCCTTGATGGCTGCGGCAAGAGCACGCAACTGGAGAAGCTGGCGAAAGTGCTGCGTGCGGACGGCTTTTCAGTCACGGTCACCCGCGAACCGGGCGGGACAGCTACCGGGGAAAAAATTCGCAACCTGCTGCTCGATACCGCAACTGCCGGACTTTCTCCGCTGGCGGAACTCGCTCTGATGTTCGCCTCGCGCGCCCAGCACATGAAAGAAGTGATCCAACCTGCGCTGGCTGAGGGCCGCATCGTGCTTTGCGATCGTTTCACCGATTCGAGCGAGGCTTATCAGGGCGGCGGCCGCAAGATTGGCAGTGAACCGGTATTAGCTCTCCATCGTTTGCTTTTTGGAAACCTGCAACCTGATCTCACAATCCTGATGGACTCTGAAGTCAGCGCCAGCGTGGAGCGGGCGCGCCGGCGCAACATTGCACGCGCCTCAGATGGCAGCCGTGCGGAACATGACGAAAATCGATTTGAGCAGGAGAGCCGCGCTTTTTTCGGACGAGTGCGGCAAACATACCTGGCCATCGCTGCTCGCGAGCCGCAACGTGTGGTCGTAGTAGACGCTCGCGGCCCTGCGGAAGAAACTCACGCCCGCATCGTGGAGATCGTCAGGCGCAAGCTGAAGTCGGCAGCGAAAACAGCATAAGAAAAGCGCACTCCTGCCGCACGAACTCTGCCGACACGGCTGGGCCGAACTCTCATTTGGGTATGATGATCTAAGCCACGGCTCAAACCCGGCGTGGCTGAGTCCTGAATGCTGACGGCTCCTTTTTTATGCCCTTTTCTGACTTTCACGGCAATAGCGAAATCCTCCAGCGCATGCGCGACATGCTTGCGCGCAAGCGGCTTCCGCATGCCGTAATCCTCGCCGGGCCGCATGGGTCGGGGAAGTACACCCTGGCTCTCATGCTGGCCAAGACGATGAACTGCCTAGCGCCCACAGTGACGGACGGCCTGCCGGATTTCTGCGGGCAATGTTCCAATTGCACCCGCATTGCTCAGTCGGAAGATCTCGTATCGCGCTGTTCTGAAGCGGTCGAGACCCGCGAACATTTACGGGAAACCGACAAGAAAGAAACTCGCATTCTGATTCAGACCCATCCGGACGTGCTCGTGATCCCTCCCGACCCGCCGCAAATGATGATTAAGGTGGACCAGGTACGGCATGTCATCGAGAGCATTTACTTCCGGCCCGGCGAAGGCAGAGAACGGGTTTACATCTTCACCGCCTCGGCTTTCATGAAAGAGGCTGCCAATTCTTTGCTGAAGGTTCTGGAGGAGCCTCCCGAGTTCGCGACTATTTTCCTGCTGGCGGAAAATCCTGGCGAATTGCTGCCGACGATTCGCTCGCGCTCCATGACATTTTGCCTGGGTGCGCTGGCCATTGAGGAGATCGAGGCCCATCTGGCAAAGCACTTGCCGGAGTGGACGGCAAAGCAGCGCTTGCTGGTAGCCAGGCTGTCGGAAGGCGCTGTCGGGCGCGCCATCACGTTTGATCTCGCCGGCTATATCGCTGCCCGCAGTAACGCGCTGACCATTCTCGCTTCCGCGCTACGGGGCAACGACCACACCCAGTTATTCAAAGTGACGGAGACCTATCGGCCCGGCGCAGATGGCCGCGAAAAGATCGAGGAGCTGTTGCGGACGATTTACTCATTACTGCAGGACATCCTGTTTCTAAACTCGGGCACGCCAGATTTGGTACGGAACTCGGATATCCAAGGTGAACTCAAGAGGCTTTCCGAATCGGCGGATTTTGCCTGGGTGGCGTTCGCGGCCGACCGACTCTCCGAAGTGGAACGCGGACTTCGCCGCAACCTGCTGCGTTCACTGTCATTGGACGCTTTTGCAACCGCGCTGGAGCGGGGATGAGAAAACCAGCATGCACTTGGCACTTAGCCATCTCGGGGGGTGTGTGGCTCTACGGCGGAGCCACGAGCAAGCACGCCGATGCCGTGGGCTATGCTAAGTGCTGCGGTTTTGCGCAAGGTATTGCGGCAGCATCACTTGAGGATTGTCTCTTGCCCTGACAGTGTGATACGGTATCTGCAAGTTTTCACACCTCAAGGTACCCACAATCACAGGCACTCGGTGTTGTGGCAATCCGGACGAAATGTACAAACAGGCGGTGCAATCATGAAAGACACAGTTGATTCCATGCCGGCGGAACGGGCTGTCGAGCAGGAAGGATTTGCCAACCGCAAATTGATTCGTCCGCTGTTGAACCGCAACGAGCATAACTCCAGCGCCGCCAGCCATCATCATGCGCAGTCTTCGCATAATCAGAGTCAGCCGCCGATGGAGCGCCGCGAGCGGGTGGAGCGGACTCCCGGCGGCAAGAAACTTCCGCCTCCGGAGACCACTAATGCGGAGAACTTCTATTATCAGAAGCAGATGCAGTCGAAGACTCCGATGGTGGTTCAGCTCCGTGATGGGGAAGAGATTCGTGGCTATATCGAGTGGTATGACAAGAGCTGCATCAAGGTAAACCGCAACGGCCAACCCAACCTGATGATCTATAAACCCGCGATCAAGTACATGTACAAAGAAAGCGAGAACGGGTAGTAGCAATCAGCACTCAGCAGTCAGCATTCAGCTCCGAAAATCTTTATCTTTCATTCCTTTCACAGTTTCGGCAGCACAATTCCCTTCTGCGACTGGTACTTGCCTTTGCGATCGGCGTAACTAACCTCGCAGACTTCATCCCCTTGAAAGAAGATGATCTGGCACAAGCCTTCATTGGCGTAGATCTTAGCCGGAAGCGGGGTTGTGTTGGAGATTTCGAGGGTGACGAAGCCTTCCCACTCTGGCTCAAATGGGGTGACGTTGACGATAATCCCGCAACGTGCGTAAGTGCTCTTCCCGACACAGATAGTCAGCACGTCGCGAGGAATCTTGAAGTACTCGACCGACCGCGCCAAGGCAAAAGAATTAGGCGGGACGATAGCGCAATCCGAACGTATCGTGACGAACGAGCGCTCATCGAAGTTCTTGGGGTCGACAACGGTGCAGTTTACATTGGTAAAAATCTTGAACTCATCAGCCACGCGCAGGTCATATCCATAGGAAGAAAGGCCATAGGAAACCACGCCTTCTCGAACCTGCTTCTCGGAAAACGGATTGATCATGTCATGTTCGTGGGCCATCCGACGAATCCAACGGTCGCTCTTTAGCATGCTGCTCCTTAGAAGAATTGGGTAATTGAGTAATTTTGTAAGTGAGTAATTTGGAACGGATGATCACCGGCCTGCTTTGCAAATTATCAAATTACCCGATTACAAAATTACTCAATTCTTTGAAAGGCTGGCTGATCTGCGCACGATTGAGGGTGCAGCCATCTTACGGGAGTGAATGTGCCGTTGACAATCTACCTTATGTCCCTTAGCATCAAGCACTTGGTGCTCTGACTGCACTCTTGAACCGGGAGTCGCCTGTGATCAAGCTCGACATTATTAATGAAGTAGTCACCAAAACCGGAATTACCAAAACCAAAGCTGAGCTGGCTGTCGAGACCGTCTTCGATAGCATGAAGAAGGCGCTAACCAAGGGTGATCGTATTGAGCTGCGGGGCTTTGGCGTGTTTAACGTCCGTCCGCGCAAGACCGGTATCGGTCGCAATCCGCGGACTGGCGCTGAAGTATCAATACCACCCGGCAAAGCGGTGCGCTTCAAGCCGGGCAAAGAGTTGCAGTCCATCGATTAAGCCAGGCTGCCGGTAATTTTCGGATTTCCGGATGCTTGGACGTCCGCCGTCCTGCAGCGGCGCCGCGAAGGAGTCCGGTCTCGCGGCGGCGAAGTCCGCATTGGCAAAGGCCCAAACAAGCATGTCGGATCCCAGTCCTCCGCTAACTTCCACGGCTGAATATTACCGACCGATGCCAGTTTGGGTGCCCCGCGCGCGCAAACAACGCTACTGGTTGCACGCGCTTCTGCTGTTGCTGACGGTGCTCACGACACTTGTCGTCGGGGCACACATGCAAGACAACTTCCTGCGCAACCAGCCAGTTTTTTCCTTGAATGACGACGGGCTCTTTTCTTTCTTCCCGATCGGCTGGGCATTTTCGCAGCCCTCTCGTTTGTTGCTGGGCATTCCTTTCGCGGGCACGTTGATGCTGATCCTGTTGGCGCACGAAATGGGACATTATCTTTATTGCAAACGTTACGGCGTCTTCGCCACGCTGCCGTTTTTTATTCCCGCGCCGACTCTGATTGGAACTCTGGGAGCATTCATCCGCATCCGCTCACCCATTCGCTCACGTACGGCGTTATTCGATATTGGCATTGCCGGGCCGATTGCCGGGTTTGTGGTCGCGTTGGTGGTGTTGGTCGCGTCTCTAGGACTCTCCAAGCCGCTGCTGGCAGTATCAGACATTCAGCTCGGATACCCACTGATTTTTGAACTCATGCATCGCCTGCTGGCTTCGTCCAGTGCGGCAAATAGCGCCGCCACTTTGCCGTTGTTCCGCGCGAATTTGCATCCCGTGGCATTGGCTGCCTGGGTCGGAATGTTCGCCACCTCGCTGAATCTCTTGCCGGGAGGCCAGCTCGATGGCGGACACATCGTGTTCTCGATCGCCCCACGAGCGCACAAATTCGTTTCCCGGCTGACCATCCTGATTCTGCTGCCCATGGCGGTTTACTTCTGGGCTGGCTGGCTGGTCTGGGCGATTCTGCTGGAGATCTCAAGCTTCCGGCATCCTCAAGTCGCAGATTTGCCGCGTGTCTCGGGGTGGCGCATATGGCTGGCAGTGTTTGGACTGATCATGCTGATCCTGACGCTGACGCCCGCGCCCTTCGCACATAGCTCGCTGCGAGAAGTAGTACAGGGGATCCGGACAGGACGGTAGTGGCGAGGTGAGCTTCCTGGTGTAAAGCATTTCATCGGCAAGACTCAGCTATTGCCAACGTATACTTGCGTTTCTTACTTGCTTGTTAGTGGAAACTCATATACATAAGTGGCACTTATGTCATGCCGTGTGTTCGGCTTGTTTCTTCTGTTTCTCTGCAACGCTTTTCCGACCTCAACGGCCCAAGATGGAAAGAAGGCCAGCCCTGGACTTCAGCCTGACCACTCCGCGGAAGCTTTTGTGGTCGAGGAGAACACGGACTCCTTCAGCTTTGAGAATGATGGAACGTCAACCCGCGATAGTCTGGCACGGGTGCGGATGCAGTCTGACGCCGGCGTGCAACGCTTTGGTTTGCTGACATTCTCTTATCAAAAATCGGTCGAGACTGTCGAAATCGACTACATCCGGGTACGCAAGCCTGATGGTTCAATCGTCGCTACTCCTCTTGACGATGTTCAGGATATGCCGTCGAATATCACGCGGGAAGCCCCTTTCTACAGCGACCTGCGCGAAAAGCATGCACCCGTCAAAGGATTGAGTACTGGGGACGTGCTCGAGTGGCAATGCCACTGGCGTCAGACGAAACCACTTGTTCCAGGTCAGTTCTGGACGAGTTTCGCTTTTTCGCACGACGACGTTGTTCTGAAACAGCAGTTGCAGATAAGCGTGCCGCACGACCGGGCGGTAAAGATCAAAAGTTCCGGCGCGCCGCCAACTATTTCCGAAGATGGCCAACGTCGCGTCTATAAGTGGATTCGCTCAAATTTGGAACGCGCAAACACATCAAAGGCCGACGCAGTTCAACTCGCGATCCATGGGAGGCTGGCGCCTCCGGACGTTCAGCTAAGTAGCTTTCAAAGCTGGGAGGAGGTAGGGCGCTGGTATGACGGATTACAACGTGAGCGAATTGTTCCCTCACCGGAGATTCGGGAGAAGACCGCCGAACTTAGTCGCAATGCCCCTGACGACGCCGCTAAGCTGCGGGCCATCTACAAGTACGTGAGCACTGATTTTCGATACATCGGAGTTTCTTTTGGTATCGGACGTTACCAACCTCATTCCGCTGCCGAAGTGTTGAACAATCAGTACGGTGATTGCAAAGACAAACACACTTTATTAGCGTCCCTGCTTGCGGCTGCGGGGGTTCGAGTTTATCCCGCCCTAATCAATTCGTCCCACGCAATAGATCCAGACGTGCCGTCCCCCGGACAGTTTGATCATGTCATTACGGCGGTTCCTCAGGGTAAAGACACACTTTGGCTCGACACCACAACGGAAGTGGCTCCATTCGGATATCTGGCCGTGCCACTGCGCGCGAAACGAGCGTTAGTCGTGTTCTCCGACAAGCCGCCCGACTTTCAGCAGACTCCCGCCGATCCTCCTTTTCCGACTTTATGGACTTTCAGAATCGATGCCAAACTGGATGACTCGGGCACCCTCCAAGGCAAGGTCGAACAGACCATGCGCGGGGACACGGAAGTTATTTTGCGCGCTGCTTTACGAAGTCTGCCGAGGGCGCAGTGGAAGGATCTCATCCAAAGAATTTCGTATGGCACTGGATTCGCGGGCGAGGTTAGCGATGTTACGGCCTCGGCGCCTGAATCAACCGAAGCCCCGATAAAATTCGCGTACACCTACCAACGTAAGGACTATCCGGACTGGAAGGAGCACCGCATTGTTCCTCCTGCACCCAACGTAGTTTTTCCACCCGGCGAGGAGGATGGCAAGCTACCGGCATCCTTCTGGTTAGGCGCGCCGGGCGAGTTTCAATTCGAATCCAGAGTAGAACTCCCCAAGGGCTACTCTCCCGATCTTCCCAAAAAGAAAGATCTCCAGCAGGACCTCATCGAATATCACTCGACCTATGCGCTCGAAGGAAATGTGCTTGTCTCGCACTATCGAGTGTTGGTCAAAGCTAGCGAGGTTACCGGGGCCGGAGTCAAGAGCTACAAGGAATTTGCAGAGAAAGTGATTGAGGACCGGGACCAATTCATTCCGCTTTCCTCGGGCCTGGCTGAGTCAGCTGAAGCAGGGGTCCTGGGCGTGACTAATCGGGTGCGGGCGCTTCCGGACAGCAGCGATCCAATGGCACGTCAGTTCGAAGAAGAAGCTAAGGCAGCCGTGCAGCAGGGTTCACCGCAGGGCGCAATCGAGGGTTTTAAACGGGCGGTTTCACAGGATCCTAAATTCACTCGCGATTGGATATGGCTTGGGGAAACGTATCTAGGGTTGAGGCAAAAAGATGCGGGCGTGGCCGCATTGCGGAAGGCGGTAGAATCCGATCCCCAGCAGCCTCTCTCTTATAAGGTACTTGCTTTTGCCCTGACGTCCTTGAACCGGCGCAGTGAAGCCATCCAGGTTTGGCAGGAATTGGCGAAAGTTGAGCCGGCCGATCACGACATCCCCACCAACATGGGCAACCTGCTTAGTGCTGAGAAACGATATCCCGAGGCTCTGCCCTACCTTGAATCAGCCGTAAGACTATATCCACAAAGACCAGGACCACTGCTTAGCTTGGGATTAGCCTACTTACGAAAAGGAGAGGATGATAAAGCGCTCCCACTCTTCAATAAGGCTATAGAGTTCCAACCCGGAGCGAGCGTAAAAAATAATGTCGCCTACGAGCTAGCGGTCGCTAATAAGCATTTGGATGAAGCATTACGGTATGCCCTGGAAGCTGTCCACGAAGAGGAGGCCGCTTCCCAGAAAGTCCAACTTAGTAAACTGGCTGATGACGATCTGAAGTATACCCTCAGTCTGGCTGCGTACTGGGATACATTGGGTTGGGTACACTATCAACTGGGAAATCTGAAACAAGCCGAAGGGTATCTCTACGCAGCTTGGACAGTTCAACAGTTTGCCACAGTTGGTTATCACCTGGGCCAAGTTTACGAGAAGCAGCAGCGCAGACAGGACGCTGCACACATGTACCGGCTCGTCAGCGAGCAGCAATCCCGAGGAGCGGAAGAGACAGAAGTGCTTACGGAAGCGCGACAGCGTTTGAAGCATCTGAACGCGCCGGTCACTGCGAACCGAACAGGCCACTTCCAGGTCGATCGCGCCGCTGATGAACTGAGCAGGGACCGCACGATTTCCCTTCCAAAGCTGGTTACGCAGCACGCCAGCGCAGAGTTCTTCCTTTTATTTGCGCCGGGCCCGAAGGTTGAGGATACGAAGTTCATCAGCGGCTCTGACAATTTGCGTTCCGCTGGAAAAGTACTGGGTCAGGCCCACTTCAAGGTGGCCTTTCCCGAAAATAGTTCCGGCCGATTGGTACGTCGTGGCATTATGGCGTGCTATCCAAGCACCGGTTGCAGTTTTGTCCTCATGCCAACCGACACTGTGCGTAGGGTGGAATAGCAATCTCCGGCTGAGGTCTGCATTCGGCGTGTTGCCAGGGCAAAGCTAACAGTCTGGCTGGCTAGTCTGGGCGATTCTGCTGGAGATCTCAAGCTTCCGGCATCCTCAAGTCGCAGATTTGCCGCGTGTCTCGGGGGTGCGCATATGGCTGGCAATGTTTGGACTGATCATGCTGGTTCTGACGCTGACGCCCGCGCCCTTCGCGCATAGCTCGCTGCGGGAAGTGGTACAGGGGATCCGGACAGGACGGTAGTGACGTTGGCCCCTGCCTCCGAACAAGAGTGGCAATTCTCCTGTGACGCCCCAATTGACATCAAGACACAACAAACAATCATCTGCGGGAATTTGTATCCGGAGTCTTGCGAACCGCGTAGAGGTAACAGCAGACAGCCGTCGCTGTTATCGGGGGCTGCGGCCGTAGCTAAGTACGCCGATGCCTTCATGTCTTGCGAAGAGCAGGTCAATCACACATCTTACCGGAGGCGGGTTCGAAATGGTCCTGCTTGGCATCGCTTTGCTTCGCGAACCGCCCCTTAGAAGTCTTACCGTAAGAAGATGCACCGGGGCAGTAGTAGAGCGCGGTGCGCAGGTCAATCCACACTTTCGTGTCGGGGTTGCCGTTGGAGGTGGGAGGCGGAGGCGTTTTCAGCCCGAGGTAGGCACGCATTTTGTCGAGTAACGGCAATTGCAGGGCTGAGTCTCGATAGAAGCTGAACCACCCGATGGTCGCAGTCGCCGCCAGAATTAGTGCTATCGCCAGGTACTTCGCTACGGCGCGGGCCACGCCGGACTTGTTCGACTGTCTTACACTCGAGGCGACTGCTTCGTCCAAAACTCCGGTTCCGGGCTGGACCGTCTTTACGGACGGCTCCGACGAGTCTTTGCTGCCGCCTTTCAGATAACCCTGAACTATAAATTCTGCAACGCGGGGCGCAAAAAAGGTCCGCCCGTGTTGCAGGGCCTCAACTGCTGAGACCAAGTCCCGCGAAGCATCTGTCTTTAGCACAAAGCCACGCACACCAGCGTCCAGTACTTCACGCACAAGCTGTTCCACATCAGTAGGGCTCACAACTATGACTTTTGGAAATGGAGGGTTATGCACTATCTGGCGTGTTGCGTCCAACCCGTTCATGTTGGGCATGCCGATGTCCAGCAGGACGATGTCGGGTTTAAGCTGTGCGACTTTCGCGACAGCCTCCTGCCCGTCACCAGCTTCCCCGCAAACTTCCCAGCCGGGCTCAGAAGCCAGAAGCGAAATTGTCCCGCGCCGCACAATCTCATGCTCGTCGGCAACAAATATGCGAAGCGAGGCCATCACCCACTCTCGAAGACACTCCCGAAGATGAAAGTGGCGAGAATTATATTCCAGGTCATGCTGGATAGCGCCGAATCAAGTGGCATTTTCGCGCGGAGGGCGCCGGTCACATCAGCCATTGCGCGTCCACGTCGACGATCACCTGGGTGCGCGGGATTTTTTGCTGCGCCGCATAGGCCAGCATGGTTCGTAAAAGCGTATTTAGTTTCTCCCGGCTCGCGGACTTCAAGATAAAGTGATAGCGATGATCTTGCTTTCAACCGCAGAATCGGGGCTGCGGCCAGTGTTTGGACTGATCATGCTGATCCTGACGCTAACGCCCGCGCCCTTCGCACATAGCTCGCTGCGGGTAGTGGTACAGGGGATCCGGACGGGACGGTAGAGAGCAGTTTTCGGGTTTCGGCTGTCGAGTGACTGGCGTTCAGCCGTCAGCAGTCGGTATTTCCAGGTATCACGAGCGGGGTGATCCTGACGGAGCAAATGCGCACTGACTTGCAGACTTGTCTCACGCAGCGACCAAAATTGGCTCGTAATCCCTAGCAGCCTGTGGCGAGAGTATGCGCCGCTTCAAACGGTTTGCGCGGTGTCATCCAGCCGTTTGCCGCAGGTGATAGTGAAGTTGGACAACGCCGTCTGAGAACCGTTGCACAGACAGCAAGCGGAGCGGCACCTCCCGATGTCGAGGCGCTATCAACGGTATGCCCTCGCCGATGAAGGTCGGGATGACGCTGATGATGAACTCATCGATCGCCACTTCATCGAGAAAGGAGGCGATGAGCTCGCCGCCACCCATCATCCAAATATTCTTTCCGGTTTCAGCGCGCATCTGTTTCGCGAATGCACTAATCGGCTGCGTTACGAAACGGACGCCGACGGGGACCGATGGAGGGGGCGGCTGACGCGAGAACACGTAGTGCACGTCATTTGCGCTGAAGTTCGCGCTCATCTTGACACTCAGGTCGAAAGTCTTTCGACCGAGAATCTTCGCGTCGACCGTGCGCATGAATTTTGGCAAGCCGTAAAAACCTTTCGGCGCCGGCCGATTCGTCAGCCAGTCGACGTTGCCGTCAGGTCGAGCGATGTAACCATCAGCACTCGTCGCGATGTGAACGATGATTTTTCGCTTCGCCACCGCGGTCCCCTCCAGGTCCTGAGTCGACATCTACGAATGAATGGTCAGTCGATGCCGGTACTATACTGCGGTCATGGCGATGGGCAAGCGCAAACGCGAGCGACAACCGACGATGTGGGTCACGACGACGGACTTGCCGGCGGCCGCAAGTTGCGTGAAGATCACGACTTGTACCACGGGTTGCTAGTCCGAACCTTTCGGCGGCTACTATTCCCAAGACTAGACACAGAAATTGTCTTGACAAGTGCTTGTGATGCGCAGAGAATGCGCGCGCCGTAGAAGCGGTCCCGATTTCTAATCCTTAAGAGGCATCCTTTCCTTTTGCAGGGCTGATTCAAGGCGCGGTCATCATCAACTTCTTCTCCGCCCCATGACAGAGTGCTAATCGCAGAAGAAGAAGTAGAGTAGCGCCGTGGTTCACCGCGCTGTTGAGCCCGGTACGGCTCGATTCGAAGACATCGTTCGTGTTGTCCACGGCCATCGCGACTACAGACTTGCGGAGGCACAGTGAAACGCACAATCTATTTTGCCGTTGCGCTCCTTGGGTTGACCTTGGGAACCTTCATCACCGGCTGTGGTGGCGGGCCAGCAATCGCTGCGCCACCACCAAACGACGCAATCACGGTTTCAGTCTCCGCGTCCATTCCTACGGTGCAGGCTGCGGGCATGGTGCCGATCACCGCCACTGTGAACAGCGATCCCTCAAACAAGGGCGTTACCTGGTCTGTATCGTGCGGAGTCTCGCAATGCGGTAACGTGTCACCCAGTTCGAGCTTGAGTGGGGCCCCTGCAACGTACAATGCTCCGACCGCGCCGCCGCCGAGCGATTTGACGGTGACCATCAAAGCTACTGCCGTCGCTAATACCTCCAAGTCAGGCGCTGCAAGCGTCACTGTCTCAGCCATCACGATTTCGGCGTCCCCGACCACTGCCATAGTGCAAGCAACTGGCTCGCTGGCGATCACCGCCGTTGTGAACAACGATCCAACCAACAGCGGTGTCACCTGGGCCATATCCCCCGCGTCGGGCGCAGGGACCCTCAGCAATACGAGCACCTCTTCGGTGACCTACAACGCCCCGAACACCCCGCCGACGAGTGCACTGGTCGTGACCATTACGGCTACTTCAGTGACTGATACCTCGAAGTCGGCGTCAGTAACCGTCACCGTTCCCACGGTGGTTGTTTCCGTCGCGCCGACAACCGCCACAGTGCAGGGGAGCGGCACGCAACCCTTTACGGCGACAGTTCAGGGCGATCCTGCGCACAAGGGAGTAACCTGGAGCCTCTCTCCCGCGTCCGGCGCAGGATCTCTGACCAATCCCACAACTACTGCGGTCACGTATAACGCCCCATCCACCCCACCTGCGAATGACTTGACCGTGACCGTCACAGCTACCTCAGTGGCAGACCCATTGGCGTCGAGTTCGGCCATTGTCACCGTCCCGGCCATAGCAGTTTCCATCACCAATGGACCTCAACCTCCCAGGGTGCAGATAGGTGGCACGTCGTCAATCACGGCAACTGTGGCTAATGATCCATCCCACCAGGGAGTAACTGGACCGTGTCCTGCTCTGGGGCGCCATGCGGCAGTGTCGCACCCACTTCGAGCCTGAGCGGGGCCGCTGTTACGTACACTGCGTCCTCGACCCCGCCGCCGAGCGACTTGGACGTGATCATCACCGCCACTTCAGTCGCCGATACTTCCAAGGCAGCGTCCGCAATTGTGACGGTCTTAGCTGTCACAGTCTTGGTTTCACCGGGCAGCGCGCTCATCCCGGTAAACGCAACCACTCAGTTAAACGCCACCAAGTTCACAGCTGCTGTCGGCAATGATCCGAATAACAAAGGTGTTAGCTGGGCGCTTACGCAAGGCACAACCGCATGTTCTCCGGGATGCGGGACGGTCGCGCCTGCCAGCACGGGGAGCGGCGCGGCAACTACTTATACTGCGCCCCCGACAGTACCGGCTAACGCCATGGTGACTCTTACCGCGACTTCGGTCACTGACCCGACCAAAACCACGGGCGCGACCATCACCCTCACTGTCGGCACCGTGAAGCTAGTTCCAGCGAACCTGTCATTTGGCACAGTACGCGTCGGTGCGACCAGCCTGCCCCTGACGACCACGCTTACCAATACTGGAGCTGGGACGCTGAACATCAGCGCCGTCAATATCGCGGGAGCCGATCCCGGTGACTTCTTCCAGACGAACACGTGTATCCCCAGCGTTGGAACCGGAAACTCCTGCGGCATCACCGTGACCTTCAAGCCAACTGTGAAAGGGTCACGTTTCGCCAATGTTTCTATCACCGACGATAGTGCCGGCAGCCCCCAGCTGGTGGGTCTATCGGGCAAGGGTTGCGTTATTATTCGGGGCAAATGTATTACAACGGCAAGCCTGAACCTGGCCGTACAGTCCGCTCTTGCCGCGAAAAAGACGTCCGTCGTGCCCCGCCCCAGCGGGCCTGGCAAGGTCGGAACGCGCGTCATAGAGTTGGTGGATTCAACGCGCGACGATCCTTATCTAGCCAACGGCGCCAAGCGGGATCTGCTGGTGCGGTTCTGGTATCCGGCGTCCGTCGCTGGAGGCTGCAAGCCGGCGGAATATACCCCACCAATGGTTTGGAACTACTTTTCTCAGCTCTTGGGAATCTCGCTGCCCCGGCTGACGACAAATAGCTGCCTGAATGCTCCGATTACAGAAGGTGCCCATCCCGTAGTTGTCTTTACACATGGTTATACCGGCACGTTCACCGATTACACATTTCTATTTGAGGACCTAGCCAGCCGAGGATATGTAGTGGCGTCGGTGGATCACACCTACGAGGCGACAGCCGTCGATTTTCCCGATGGCCGGTTTGTCAAATCCGTTTTTGGAAGCCATCTTGGAAAGACAGTGCGAAATGACGAGGAGGCATTTTCCTTCGCCGTTTCGGTTCGGCTGGGCGACTTGAAATTCGTTGTGAATGAATTGGAGCGCCTAAATGCTAGCCCGCAGAGCCCGTTCCTGGGGCAATTAGATATGGCCAGCGTCGCCGTAGCAGGTCACTCCATCGGCGGATTGACTGCGCTCCTTAGCCTCCAACAAGAGCCCCGCTTTCGGGCAGGCATCTTCATCGATGGTGTCGTCCCGGATTCTGTTTTCAGCGCGACAAAGAAGCCTGTCCTCATTCTGACTGCAGGTCGCGAGCAGTGGGGTGAAGATGAGTGCCGCCTGTGGGGAGAACTACGCGGCCCGCGACTGGCCGTCAATCTCCGGGCCTCCGAGCATGTGACGCCAACCGATGCGGTCTGGCTGGCGAAGGGTGTGATCAAGACCGGCACCGCGGGCACGGAGAAAACCGTATCAGCAATTCGGGACTACATTGCTGCGTTCCTCGACGTGAATCTTAGGGGCAAACCAGTGGATCCTTTGCTGGACGGACCGTCTGCGGACTATCCCGATGCTGACGTAACCACGCCGACGCGATCCTTGTGCGGAGAAGCGATGCCATCACATCAGCCATAGCGCGTCGACATCGACAATCACCTGGGTGCGCGGAATTTTTTGCTGCGCCGCATAGGCGAGCATGGTTCGTAAAAGCGTATTTAGTTTTTCCCGGCTCGCGGACTTCAAGATAAAGTGATAGCGATAATCTTGCTTCAGCCGCAGAATCGGGGCTGCGGCCGGACCGAGCACGCGAATCCCTTCATGTCTGGTTCTTTCGAACCATTTGCCCAACGTACCTGACCATTGCAGAGCTTCATCCAACTTGCTGCTGCGTACCAGGACATTGGCCAGAGCGCTGTAGGGCGGGTAATGCATCCAACTGCGGAAGCGAAGTTCCTTTTCGTAGAAGCCTGCGAAGTCGTGGTTCGCGGCAAACTGCACCGCATAGTGATCGGGGAAGTAGGTTTGCAGGACGACTTTGCCGTGTGTCCCGCCACGGCCGGCGCGTCCGGCAACTTGTGTGAGCAATTGAAAGGTGCGCTCTGCGGCGCGGAAATCGGGCATACCTAACGCCATATCGGCTCCGACCACGCCGACCAGCGTCACATTATGAATGTCGTGGCCTTTGGCGATCATCTGCGTGCCCACCAGCAAGTCGATTTCTCCGGCATCCATTCCGGCGAGCAAACGTTCGAAGTCGTCTCGCCCGCGCACCGTGTCGCGATCGAGCCGACCGATTCTCGCCTCGGGGAACAGGCCATGCAGCAACTCTTCCAGCTTCTCCGAGCCTGTGCCAAGGAAATACACGTATTCGCTGCCGCAATGAATGCAGTGCTGCGGCACGGGAGCGGTATAGCCACAGTAGTGACACTGCATTTTCCGGGCGCGTTTGTGATGGGTGAGAGCGATGGCGCAGTTCTTGCACTCCAGCGTTTTGCCGCAAGTGCGGCAGAGCACCACAGGTGAGTATCCGCGGCGATTGAGCAGCACCATCACTTGCTCGTGCCGGCTCAAGCGCTCTTTGATCTCCTCCGTCAGCTTGCGCGAGATGACCTGTTCGTGTCCGGTTTCCTGAAACTCCTGCCGCATGTCGATGATTTCAACTTCTGGCAAAGGCCGCTGCTCTACGCGGTCGGGCAGTTCGACCAATGCATATTTCTTCTTTTTCGCGTTGAAATACGATTCGAGTGATGGCGTGGCTGATCCGAGTACCACGATCGCATTCGCCATTTTGGCGCGCATTACCGCTACGTCTCGCGCGTGATACCGTGGGGTCTCTTCCTGTTTGTAGGATGAGTCCTGCTCTTCATCCACAATGATCAGCGCCAAGTCGGCAACCGGCGCAAAAACTGCGGAGCGAGTGCCTACAACAATGCGGGCCGCGCCTCGCTTAATGCGATGCCATTGTTCGGCGCGCTCCTGATCGGAGAGCGCAGAATGGAGAATTGCTACTTCGTTCCCAAAGACCTGGTGTAGA
>Ga0209577_10002359_pt1 | contig 18219 bp, 15 predicted proteins | sample GraSoiAngelo_109_FD_185874 | JGI IMG/M metagenome (GOLD analysis project Ga0209577, IMG submission 185874) | Grasslands soil microbial communities from the Angelo Coastal Reserve, California, USA - 14_0903_12_20cm (SPAdes) (version 2) | ecosystem: Environmental > Terrestrial > Soil > Grasslands...
AAGGGCGAGAGCAGGCGCTCGACGCGGGCCGCGCCGGGAATCTCCACCTGCTCGTCGTCGAGGCCGGTCACGTCGGCGACGTAGCGCCCTTCCTTATCTATGCCGCGGAAGACTTGCAGGCGTCCGGGCAGCGTTGACTTCTCCGGCGTGTTGGAAGCCTTGAGCGTGGGCCGACCCTCAATCAAGCACTCCTTGAAGATGACCCCGGCGATGCGCCGGACTTCGCCCGAAAGCTTCGTGCCGATGCCGAAGCCCGCGACTTCGGGGAACTCGGCGACGATGCGCCGGATTTGATCAGCGTCCAAATCACCCGTCAGCACGGGCATCAAGCCGTGCAGCCCGTTCGCCTCGAAGAACTCCAGACACCATTTGCCCAAGCGGGCCAAATCTCCAGAATCCACGCGGAAGCCTTTGAGGGCGCGGCGGCGTGCCTCGGTCGAGGTCGCGGCCATCGCCGCGTGCACCGCGCCCATGTGTACGTCAATCGTGTCCAGAAGCAGAGTCGTGCCCTGCGGGTTGGCGTCGAGCCAGCGCTCGAAGGCGACCTGCTCGAAGTGTTTGGGTCTTCCGGTGCGCGTGTCTATCTCCGGCTCGTCCATGAACTCGACGTAGGACTGCTGCCAGTAGTGAGCCTCCGTGCCGACCGCGGGGATTTCCAGGCGGTGCGCGGCCTCCATGTTCGAGGTGTCGTTGAAGCCGCCGATGAAGGCGTAGGTGGCAACGTCAACGGCGCGCTCGATGTCGCCGTTGCGGCGCAAGGAGAAGTCGGAGAGCCAGCGCTCGCCCGCGGCCAGGCGAATCTGCATGGCGATGGCGGCGGTCGTCATCGGAAGGTCGAACGCGTGCTCGAACTTTATCTCCTGCGCCTGGGCGAGGCCGAACCCGCCCGTGATGTCGGCGAAGGGCTGGCCGGCGAACATGATCGTGCCGGGCCGCACGGCCCGCACCGTCCCCGCGAACGTGATGTCTTCCACGGCCTTCGCGAACAGGCGCATGCCGCCGCGATCCTGTTCGAGCGTGCGCAGGCGCGGGCGGTCAATCCGCAGGTCGAGGAACGAGCGAATCAGCCGCTCGTGTCCGAGGCACGGCGCGCACGGAAGCTTCCTCTGCGCCGCGTAGAAGGTCGCCTCGGCCTCGCTCAAGAGCGTGTCGTGCAGGCGCGTCACTTCTTTGTAGGACGCGTCGCCCATCGTGGCGTGGTAGCGGTCAATGTTAAGCATGGCAAGGCGGCGGTCGAAGGAAATGAATTCTTACAACGCAAGGCGCGTGTTTCTCTGGGCGTTCGCGAGCTTGGTCGAAGCTAGCGTCTGAGCAAGGAATAGATGATCAGAATAGACGCGAGCAGGGAGATTATGCCGAAGATACGCAAGACGGACGCACGCGGAAAGTATCTATCCCAGCCGGTCGGGTCGCCCAACTTCTTCAGATTACCCAGACCCCTCGTGTATTGTCGTATGTAAAAATCCCGCACCTTTTCAGGCCGGATTATTGAGAGAACGCCGAAGGCGGCGAAGTAAGTGGCAACTAACAGTTGAAGGATGATTCTTACCACGGCTCAGATTATCTCCGCCCCCGCGCGGCGCATCTCCTCGACGGCGCGCGCGTCGTCGCCGGGCCGTAGGTTGACGGCGCGCATGGCATCCGTCAGTGCCCTGACTTTGAAGCCCGCGCGCAAGGCGTCGAGGACTGTGTTCTTGACGCAGTAGTCCGTGGCGAGGCCGCCGACGAAGAGTTCCGTGACGCCTTCTGCGCGCAGAAGGTCGGCGAGTTTAGTCCCGTCGAAAGCGGAGTAGCTGTCCTCGTCGCCCGTGCCTTTGGAGATGATTTGAATGCGCTGGTCGTCGAGCAGTTCCGGGTGGAACTCCGCGCCGCGCGTGTTCTGGACGCAGTGGACGGGCCACGTGCCGCCGTAGTCGGCGAAGTGTTTTGTCCGGGCCGGGTGCCAGTCGCGGCTTTTAAAGACCGGCTCGCCGCGCTCCAAGAATTCCTCGATGAGACGGTTGAGCGGCGCGACCACCTCGTCGCCGCGCTCGACGGCGAGCGAGCCGCCGGGGCAGAAGTCGTTCTGCACGTCAACGACGATGAGCGCGCGCCGCCCGCCACGTCCTTCCGACATCCGTCCCACCTCCTTCCAAGAAGCCCGGCGTTTTGAAGAGACTGTCCGCCCTCTTTCTGCGTCAATTGTACGGAACTGCCGACACAAGTTAAAGCAGCCCGCCGTTCGTCCGTTTTGATTTTCCGTCGGGTCTAGTCGCCGAATTGCAGCCGCTCGCGGAGCGGGGCGTCGCCGATGGCATCGTGGCGGGAGTCGTCGGCGTACTGGAGTTTGTAGAGACGCCAGTAGAGGCCGCGTCGGGTGAGAAGCTGCTGGTGCGTGCCCGACTCGCGCAGCTCGCCGTGGTGGAGGACGAGTATCAGGTCGGCGCGCTGGACGGTGGAGAGTCGGTGCGCGACGACGATTGAGGTGCGGTCGCGCAAGACCCGCTCGATGGCCTGCTGGATGAGCTGCTCAGTCTCGGTGTCAATCGAGCTGGTCGCTTCGTCCAGTATGAGGAGCGCCGGGTCGAAGGCGAGCGCGCGCGCAAACGAGATGAGCTGTTTCTGCCCGACCGAGAGGCCCGCGCCGCGCTCGCGCACCTCCGCCTTGTAGCCTTCGGGCAGGCGCTTGATGAAATGGTCTGCGTGAACCTCGCGCGCGGCCCACTGGACGCGCTCCCCGCTGATCCCTTCGCGGCCCAGGCGGATGTTGCCCTCGACCGTGCCGCTGAAGAGGAACACGTCCTGCAACACCACCGCGAAGTTCTCACGCAAGTGTTTCAAGTCCCACTCGCGCACGTCCACGCCGTCGAGCAGAATCGAGCCGCGCTGCACGTCGTAGAAGCGCATGAGGAGGTTCGTGATCGTCGTCTTGCCGGAGCCTGTGTGGCCGACGAGCGCGACCGTCTGCCCCGGCTCGACCGCGAAGGAAACGTCCTTCAAGACCCACTCGTCCTCGTTGTAAGCGAACCAGACGTTGCGGAATTCTATGTGGCCGCGCGCGCGGCCCGACCTTTTCGGCCCGGCGGGCGAAGTGATGCGCACGGGCAGGTCGAGCGTCTTAAAGATGCGGTGCGAGGCGACGATTGCCGCTTGCAGCACGTTGTACTTGTCCGAGATGTCGCGGATGGGCTGGAAGAGCTGCTGCGAGTATTGAATGAAGGCGACGAGCGCGCCGATGGTGAGGACGGCGTGCTGCGGCGTGTTCTGCATCACGCGGTAACCGCCGTACCAGATGATGAGGGCGACGCCGACGGCGCTGATTAAATCAACGAGCGGGAAGAAGACGGCGTAGTAGAAGATCGTGTCAATGTTGGCCTGCCGGTGGTCGTCGTTGATCTGGTGGAACTGTTGGAGCGACTTCGCCTCGCGGTTGAAAATCTGGACGGTCTGCGCGCCCGACAGGTGCTCTTGGAGGAAGGCGTTGATGCGGGCGAGTCGCGTGCGGACGAGGTCGTAGCCGCGGCGCGCGTGCTTACGAAACCACCCCGTCGCGGCGAACAGGAGCGGGACGGTGACGAGCGTGACCAGCGTCAGACGCCAGTCCATGGCGAGCATGATGAAGATGACGGCGAAGATGACGACCACGTCGCCGAGCAGCTCGATGACGCCGGAGGTGAACAACTCGTTTAAGGCGTCAACGTCCGAGGTGAGCCGCGTCATGATGCGCCCGACGGGGTTGCGGTCGAAGTAGGCGACCTCCTGGCGCTGGAGCTTCTCGTACAGTTCACTCCGAAGGTCGTACATCACGCGCTGGCCGACGGTTTCCAGCAGCACGGTCTGGAAGTAGGCGACGACGAACTGCAAGAGCTTCGTGATGAAGAAGGCGAGCGCGATCCACGTGAGCACGTCCAGGCTCTTCTTCATGATGCCGTCGTCAATCGCGTACTGGACGAACTTCGGCTGCAACACGCCGAGGCCGTTGGCGACGAGCGTCAGCACCAGCGCCGGGACGAGCGAGCCGACGTAAGGGCGCAGGTACTTCAAAAGCCGCCGGGCGAGACGCAGGTCATACGTCTTGCCGATGGCCTCTTCTTCGTGAAATTTAGAAACCGCCGTGGACATATGAAATGAAAGCAGTGACGAGTGACGAATGACGAGTGACAAGTTAAAAACAAGCTCGCGGCTCGTCACTTGTCATTGCTTTTGTCAACTCGCCGCCAACTCCTCCTCCAACAACTGCCGCTCGTAGAGGTCTGCGTACTCGCCGCCCGCGGCAAGCAGCTCTTCGTGCGTGCCGCGCTCGACGATGCGGCCTTCGTCGAGGACGCAGATGAGGTCTGCGTCGCGCACGGTCGAGACACGGTGCGAGACGATGAGGCTGGTGCGCTCGCGCATCACGCCGCGCAGTTGCGCGAGGATTTTCTCCTCGGTGTATGTGTCAACGGAGGAGAGCGCGTCGTCAAGGATGAGTATGCGCGGCTGGCGCAGCACCGCGCGCGCAATCGCCGTGCGCTGCTTCTGGCCGCCCGAAAGCGTGATGCCGCGCTCGCCGACGAGCGTGTCGAAGCCTTCGGGGAAGTCGCGCACGTCGTCGCCGAGGCCCGCGATCTCCGCCGCCCACTCGACCTCGGCGCGCTCCGCCTTCTCCACGCCGAAGGCAATGTTTTCGGCCAACGTCTCGCTAAAGAGGAAGGTCTCCTGCGGAACGTAGCCGACGGCGGCGCGCAACTGCGCGAGCGGGTAGTCGCGCACCGAGACGCCGTCAACCAGCACGCTGCCGGGCGGGGCCTCGACGACGCGCGGCACGAGGTTCATCAGCGTTGACTTGCCCGAACCCGTGCGCCCGACGAAGGCGACCGTCTGGCCGGCCTCGATGGTGAGGTTGATGTCTTTGAGCACCGGCTCGCTGTGCTCATTGTAGGCGAACGTCAGGTCGCGGAACTCGATGCGCCCGCGTATCGGGGCTTGCTCGCGCGCGCGCGGCTCGTCCCTGATGGCCGGCTCGACGGCGAGGACGGAGTTCATGCGCTTGAGGCTCGCCGTGCCGCGCTGGTAGAGGTTGATGACGTAGCCGAGCGCGATGAGCGGCCAGATGAGGCGCGTCAGGTACATGATGAACTCGACGACCTGGCCCGTCGTGATCTCGCCGCGCTCGGCCAGCCTGCCGCCGTACCAGATGATGATGACGTAGCCCGTGCCGATGACGAATTGCAGGAGCGGGCGCATCACGGCCTCGACGCGGACGAGGCTCAGGCTGCGCTCGGCGTACTGCCGGTTGAGACCGTTGAAGGCGGCGACCTCCGCGTCCTCCTGCGCGTAGGCGCGCACGACCCGCACGCCGGAGAAGTTCTCCTGCGCGCGCGCCGTGATCTGCGCGAAGAAGTCCTGAATCTTCTCGAAGCGGGCGTGCACCTGCTGGCCGAAGTATTTGACGATGAGGGAGACGAGCGGCATCGTCACCAGGAGCAGCAGGGTGAGACGCACGCTCACGCGCAGCATCAGCGGTAGGACGAAGACCACGACGAAGATGGTTTGCAGCGTGTACATGATCATCGGCCCGGCGAGCTGCCGCACCGCCGAGAGGTCGTTCGTCGCGCGCGCCATCAGGTCGCCCGTGCGGTTGGCGTGGAAGAAGGAGAGCGGCTGTCGCTGGAGGTGCGCGTAGAAGTCCTGGCGCAGGTCGTACTCGACGTGGCGCGACATGCCTATGAGGATGCGCCGCTGGAGGAAGAGGAAGACGCCGCTCACGGCGCTGATGCCGAGGTAGGCGAGGGCCGAGCGCGAGAGCTTCCACCACGTCACCTCGCCCTGGCCCAGCTCGTCCACGGCCTGCCGGACAATCGTCGGGCCGATGAGGCCGATGACGACCGAGGCGAGGATGCAGACGACGCCGACGACGAGGGATGTCTTGTAAGGGCGGAAGTAGCGCGCGAACTTTCGCAGATCGTCCATGAGCGAAACCCGAAGAAACGGCAAAGAGTGCCTGAAAGTATAAAAGACTTCGCCTGTGCTTTACGAATCCGTCGCCGCCTATGATGCGCGATTTTCTAGCTTAATGACAAACGCGGAACGGCTCGAACGCGCATGATTATCGCGCGAGGAGTTTGCGAAAGTGTAAAAGCGCCGGGGGCCTGGGGCCGCCTCGGCGCTTCGTTCGGTTTGATTGGTGCCGGCGTCCGGCGCTAAAGGTTGGGCGGGTGAACGGCCTCTTGTGCCTCAGGCGAGAACGGCGCTTCGCCGCACAGGTCGTCGAAGCCTTGCGCCGCCGTCGCGTCCGGCGTGGGTGGCGTGTAGGGCAGCTCGTCCTGCGGCAGGTCGGCGGGCGAGCAGACGCGGTTGCGCCCGGTGCGCTTGGCTTGGTAGAGGGCGCGGTCGGCGGTCGTCACCAGAAGCTCGCGCGAGCTGGCGTGCTGGGGGAAGGAGGCGACGCCGATAGAGGCGGTGATGCAACCCACGCCCGGAACCTCCGTGCGCTCGATGCGCGAGCGCAGGCGCTCGGCCACGACGAGCGCGCCTTCTTCGCCGGCCTGCGGCAGGATGATGGCGAACTCCTCGCCGCCGTAGCGCGCGGCGGTGTCCACGCCGCGCACCTCCTCGCGCAGAGCGTTCGCCAGCAGGCGCAGCGCGGCGTCGCCCGCGTCGTGGCCGTGCGAGTCGTTGACGCGCTTGAAGTGGTCAACGTCTAAGAGGATGAGCGAGACGGGTTGGCGCATGCGCGTGGCGAGGTGCAGGTCGCGCTCCAACTGAATCTCGAAGAAGCGACGGTTGAAGCAGCCGGTCAGCCCGTCCGTGAGCGCCTGGTGCTGCATCTGCTGGAAGAGGCGCGCGTGGTTGACGGCCACGGCCACCTGGTCGGCCACCGTGCGCATCAACATAATCTCGTTGTCCTGCCACAGTCGCTGCGGGTCGTCGGACGTGATCATCAGCACGCCCATCGTGCGCTCGTGGTAGATGACGGGGACGACCGCCACGGGCCGCCCGTCAGCGCCGACCGCGCCCATCGTGCCGTCGTGCACGTAGGTCTTCATGCGCCCGCGCAGGCGCACGCCGTAGGCTTCGAGGTCGCTGAGTAGCTCCGTGTACAGCTCCTCGCCGCCGTCGCCGTCGCGGAAGTAGCAGGTGGTCAGCGAAGGCTGGCCGTGCTCGCCCTCGACCGAGAGCGCGCTGTACTGCGCGCCGAGCGCCAGGCCCACCTCGTTGACGGTCGTCTGCAACACGCTCGGCAACTCTAATGAGCTGCGGATGGCCGTGGCGATGCGGTTGACCGCGATCTCGCGGACGGCCTGCTCCTGCAAGAGCCGCGCCAGCTTCGTCGTTACCGAGACGGTGAGCTGGAGTGAGGTCGTCTTCGGCACGCAGGTGCGCACGGCCCTTGAGAACAGGTGCGCGTGCGTAGGAATCTCCGCCTTGACGCGCGCCATGAGGTATTCGAGCGCCGAGTAGACGATGTCAGGCTCGAACGACCAGATGACCTCGTCGCCGCCCGACTCCGCGCCGTCCTTGTCGCGCTGGCGCACGGAGGCGAGCAGCGCCGAGAAGCGCGCGTCCGCGATGACCACGAAGCGCTCGTCGGCGTCCCCTTGCGCCGACCTCTTCACCAGGATCGGCTCGCTGCCCTGCGAGTCGTCGCCGAGTGCCGCGGAGTTCAGCGCGTCGTCGGGCGAGACGAAGAAGAAGGCGTGGCGGGCCGAGCGACTGACGGCGCGCACGCGCGCGATGTCGCGCAGCGAGCGCTGCGGCTCCGGCAGCATGCTCTCGACGACCAGGGCGGCGAGGTTGTTCTCCAGTACGACATCCTCGAAGTAGCGTTGAAGCTGCACAATGGTCGGCTCGGCGCAACGGACGGGGGTCAGTTGGCGCGGGTGCTGTGCGAGAAGTGCGCTGTAGAGCGAAAGCATCGGAAGTCGCAGCCGAAAAAGGATCGAGGCGTCGGCGGTCTCAGAGGATGCAAAGACGGCCTTGATACATCAAGGCCGATTGTGACAAACACATTTTGACACACAGCAACCACGTTTGTCCATAAAATTTAACGCCCAATTTGTGCATTTTTTAAGGGATTTTCCACAGAAATAAGGGGGATTTTGTTCACCGAAGGGTAAAACCTGCGAGGAAGAGCAGCCCTCATAGCCAGTAGCAGATGGGTGCGGCGTGTTCAGAGTTCACGCTTTAGGGTGTTCAGGCGGACAGCCTGAAGGCTGAACTCGGAGCACTCCCGACCGCATGCATCTATAAAGGGCTAACCTTGGCGGACGTAAGTCGTGATGGCGGTCGCGACGAGGACGCCGGCTTGGTCGGTCGCCTCGACGCTGATGATGACGATGCGGCGTCCCTCGCGGAGAACGCGTGCGCGTGCCTCGACGCGGCCCGTGCTGACCGGGCGCAGGAAGTGGACGGTGAGATCAACCGTGACGGTTCTCGCTTCGGGCGCGAGCAGCGTGTGGACGGCGAAGGCCGCCGCCGTGTCGAGGAGCGAGGCGATTGCGCCGCCGTGCACGATGCCGCCCATGCGCGTCAGCTCCTCGCGCACTTCGAGCGAGAAGGTGGCCGTGCCGCGCTCGGCCCCGACGAACTCCAGCCCCAGCAGCCGCGCGTAAGGAACCTGCGCGAAGGCTTCGCGCAGCCGCGCCAGTTCGTCAGCCGAGAGCTTCGCGTCGCTCACGAGCTGTAAATCCCCGTGCCTTCCAGCGGCTCGACGACGACTGCGGTGCCGTAGGCGAGGACTTCGGTGACGCCGGTGGCGATCTCGGTCGCGTCGTAGCGCGCGCCGATGATGGCGTTCGCGCCGAGTTCCGTGGCGTGCTGGATCATGATGTCGAAGGCCTCGCGTCGCGCCAGTTCGCAGAGCTTAGTCCAGGCCGTGATGTTGCCGCCGACCATCTGGTTGAAGACCGCGCCGATGGTGACGAAGAGGTTGCGCGAGCGGACGACGATGCCGCGCACGACGCCGAGGTTCTGCCGGACCCGGAAGCCCGGAAGCTCGAACGCGGTCGTCACCATCTGCGGGGAGACGGAAAATTTCGGGTCGCTGATCGAGTAGGGCGCGCGGGCCTGTAGTTGCTGGTCGCTCATGGGTTGTTCCTCAAGTCGGGAAAGGGGAGTCAGTCGCCGAAGAGACTCGGCTGTTCCGAGTCAGGGTCGTCGTCGGTCGCGTACTCTTCGGGCGTCCAGCGGTAGCGCGCGAGGTCGCAGCGCCCGCGCGCGTCGAAGAGGACGCCCTCGGCTTCGAGCATGCGCTGCTGCAAGTCGGGCGGGAGGATGACGCGGCCCGTGGAGCACGCGCCCTGCGCGTTGATGACGCGCTGCCACGGAACCGAATCGTCCGCCGAGTGCATGACGAAGCCTACGGTGCGCGCCGTGTAGCCTTCGCCGAGGAGTTCGGCGATCTGCCCGTAGGTCATCACGCGGCCCTGGGGTATGCGGCGGACGATCTCGAAGACGCGCCCGCGGTAGCCCGGCGAGTTAACGTCCGCCTCCGCTTCGGGGTGCGAACGCGCGCCGCTCTCCTTCCTGTCCTTGTCATTCGCCATCGTCTCTGTCTTCGGCCTCCTGCCTGTGTTTCTTGAAAGTCGCGCGGTGTGCTTCCACTTCGGGCGGCCCCGCGACTCCTCTGTGAGATACGTCGCGAAACGCTTTCAGGTTTGCGGTGAACTGCGGCTCAGATGCGTTGCAGTTCTGCAACCGTCCGCTCGTTCACCACATCGCCCGTGTTCAGGACGGTCTTCGGCTCGAAGAGGATAACGTGCGCCTCCTCCTCGGCGACGGGCATGTGCTCGACGCCGCGCGGGACGATGGCGAACTCGCCTTCGTCCAACTCGACCTCGCCGTCGCGCAGCATGATCTTAAAACGCCCTTTGACGACGAGGAACATCTCGTCCTCTTCCTCATGCTTGTGCCAGACGAAGTCGCCCTTGAACTTCACGAGTTTGACGAGCGAGTCGTTGACCTCGCCCGCGATCTTCGGACTCCAATGCTCCCGGAAGAGGCCGAACTTCTCCGACAGGTTGACCTTCTCAATCATTGTTCACCTCAAATCGTTGCCCACCGAAAAAGGGGGCGTGCGTCGAGCCGCCGTTCGCGCACGCGCCCTCAGTCGAGCGAGCGCAGAACGGCGCGTGCCGGAGCGCCGTCGCCGCTCCCCGCTGCGATCTTGAGCGGCAGGCAGACAAGTTCATACGCGCCGTGCGCGACTGCGCGCAGGTCGAGACCTTCGAGGATGACGACGCCGCTTGAGAGCAGCACGCGGTGAGTCTCAAAATCCTCAGAGCCGAACCGCTCGACCGAGAGGTAGTCAATGCCGACGAGCCGCACGCCGCGCGAGACGAGCGCGCGGGCCGCGCCCGGCGCGATGTAGGTGAAGTCCTCGCGGAAGCAACCGCGCGGGTCGTCCCAGAACGCGGAGTTGCGCGTCTTGAAGAGCACGCGCGAACAGCCTTCGAGCGCGGCCTCTTCGACGTAACTCTCCTCGACGGCGCACGCGTCCACGGGGACGGCGACGACGCGCGCCTCGCCCACGAGCACGTCGAGCGGGAGGGAAGGGACGCCGGGCGCGCCCTCGATGAAGTGCGCGGGCGCATCAACGTGCGTCCCCGTGTGCGCGCCGAAGTTGAGCGCCGTGACGTTTGCGGCGTCGCCGCGCGCGATGGCCTTCCACGACCCGACCTCGATGCCCGGGTCGCCCGGATAGACCGGCGTAAGCCTGGGCGCGATGGGCACGCTGATGTCGTAGATTTTCATAAGGCCGTAAACCGTGAACCGTAAACCGTGACAAGACAAAAGCAGTTTGCAGGAAGCTGCGGGCCGTGGCGGGACGCAAGTCATCTCGTCACGGTTTACGGTTCACGGTTTACGGCCTTTCATGGTACTGGCGGGGGGAAAACACTGTCAAAGAGGTCGGGAGGGACTAGGCTTCTTGCGGGCGTGTGTTTGTGTGCGATAGCATCGAGGCGTGGCGGGCCAAAGAGAGTCGAGGAAGGAGTCAGGCGAGGCGGGCGGGCGTGGCGGCGCGTCGCGCGTCGCCGCGTCGAGTTATTTGAACACCGCGCCGCTCATCTGGAGCTTCGCGCGCGGGCCGCGCCGCGGCGAGGTCGAGCTTTTGACCGATACGGCCCCGGCGCGCTGCGCGGACATGCTCGCGCGCGGGCAGGTCGAGGCCGCGCTCGTGCCCGTCGTCGAGTACCAGCGCCTGCCGGAGACGGCGATAGTCCCCGGCGTCTGCGTCGGCGCGCGGCGTGAGGTGCAGAGTGTCGTGCTCGTCACGCGCGGCGCGCCGCTCGAAGAGGTTCGTTCGGTCGCGCTCGACACGTCTTCGCGCACTTCGTCGGCGCTCGTCGAGGTCATCTTCCGCGAGTTCCTGGGGCGCGCGCCGCGGCTCGTGCCGTCCGCGCCGAACCTGCGCGAAATGCTCGCGGCGCACGACGCGGCACTCGTCATCGGCGACCCGGCGATGACCTTCGCGCGCGAGGGGCTGCGCGTTTACGACATGGCCGCGCTGTGGCGCGGGTTCACGGGCCTCGGCTTCGTCTTCGCGGTGTGGATGGCGCACGGGGACGCAGCCGCGCGGGTGCTCGAAATTGATTTCGCGGGCGCGCGCGACCAGGGGCTGGCACGCGTCGAGGAGATCGCGGCTGAGTGCGAGCGGGAGTTGGGGAGGCCGCGCGCGGAACTCGTCCGCTACCTGCGCGAGAACATCTGCTTCGAGCTTGACGGAGCGATGCGCGCCGGCCTCGAACTCTTCTTCAGCCTCGCGCACAAACACGGCGTCACGCGCGAGCTTCGCCCGCTGCGTTGGCTCGGCGACGGTGGCCGCTGAGAGCGGTGGCCCGCGGCGCGTAACTTGCGATTGATCTGAGGCGGCGGGCAGTTGACCCGTTTGCGCCTGGTCTTCATTAATTCGACGCTCGCGCGTTTGGCAGAATGCGAAGTTAAGTTGGTCGCTATGGAAAATATCCAACCGATTCTCGAACGGGTTCTCGCGGGCGGGCGCATGACGGCGGAAGAGTGCGCGACTCTCCTCGACTCGCACGACATCGCGCGCATGGGCGTGGCGGCGGACGAGGTGCGGCGGCGCAGGCACGGCGAAGGCGTCGTCACCTACATCATTGACCGCAACGTCAACTACACGAACGTCTGCAACGTCGTCTGCACCTTCTGCGCCTTCTACCGGCGGCCCGGCAAGCCCGATACGTATGTTAAGACCTTCGAGGAGATTTGCGAGAAGATAGACGAGACCATCGCGCTCGGCGGCACGGGCGTGCTGATGCAGGGCGGGCTGCACCCGGACTTCCCGTTAGAGTGGTACGAAGACCTCCTGCGGACGCTGCACGCGCGCTACCCGGACTTTCAGCTCCACTGCTTCTCGCCGCCGGAGATTCACAACATCCACCTCATCTCGAAACTCTCATACGAGCAGATCATGTCGCGGCTGAAGGAGGCCGGACTCTACAGCATGCCCGGCGGCGGCGCGGAGATTCTAGACGACGAGGTCAGAAAGCGCGTCTCCACCAAGTGCACGACCGACGAGTGGCTCGCGGTAATGCGCGCGACGCACCGCGTCGGCCTGCGCTCGACGGCGACGATGATGTTCGGCATCGGCGACGCGAACGTCCACCGCGTCCGACACCTCCAGCGCATACGCGACCTACAGGACGAGACCGGCGGCTTCACGGCCTTCATCCCCTGGACGTTCCAGCGCGAGAACACAGCCCTGGGCCGCCGCATCAAGGACGAGCCGACGGGCGTTGACTACCTGAAGGTGCTCGCCGTCTCGCGCCTGTTCCTCGACAACGTCGAGAACCTGCAAGCCTCCTGGCTGACGCAGGGGCTGAAGCTCGGACAGGTGGCGCTCCGCTTCGGCGCGAACGACATGGGTTCGATCATGATCGAGGAGAACGTCGTCTCGGCGGCGGGCGCGCACTTCCGCGCCGACGAGCAGACCCTGCGCCAACAGATACGCGCCGCCGGCTTCCGCCCGCAGCAGCGCGACATCCTCTACCGCCACATCCACCGCGAAGAGGTCGAGACGCAGGACGCTTCGGACTCGATGCCCCTGCGCGAGTTGAGCGTCGCGTTCGCCGACTGACGCCCGCCGAGTCCACCGGAATGTCCCGCCGCGAAAGTGGCGAGTGACAAGCGGCGTGCGGGCGAGATAGAATCCCGTCCATCAAAGTAGATTTTCGCAGTCGTCCGGGGAGGGGTGGCGAGAGCCTTATCTCGCCGCCTATCGCTCGACACTTGTCGCCGTACTTTTTCTAACGGGCCGGGACAAGGCACACCCCTACAAAGTTGCTTCGGGTGCTAAGGTTGATTACCGAGAAGGGCGAAATAGAGATCCGCGAGTGCACGACGGTCGAGGAGTTCGGCGCGTGCGTGCGCTTGCAGCGCGAGGCGTTCGGGCTGCCGGACATGGAGCTTTCGCCGCGCCGCCACCTGATCGTCGCGCGCAGCGCGGGCGGCTGGACGCTCGGCGCGTTCGCGGGCGAGAAGATGGTCGGCTTCGTTCTCAACCAGGTGGCCGTGCGCCGCGCGCCGGAGACGGGCGCGGAGGAGATCATCGGCTACTCGCACATGATGGCCGTGGCGAAGGATTACCAGAACTGCGGCGTCGGCTCGCGCCTGAAGTGGGCGCAGCGCGCGCGCGCGCTCGGAGAGGGGCGGCGCTTCATACGCTGGACTTGGGACCCCGTGCAGTCGCGCAACGCGCACTTCAACATCAACCGCCTCGGCGTCGTGGTGCGCCGCTACGTCGCGAACTACTACGGCACGGACTACTCGACCGCGACGGGCAAGTTCGGCGACCCGCTCGGCCTCGACAGCGACCGCCTCGTCGCCGAATGGGAACTCGACTCGTCCCGCGTCGAAGCTTTGGCGCGCGGCGATAAGCCTGAGCCACTCGGCGAGCCGGCGGCCTCCGTCGAGATTCCCCCGAACTGGAGCGCGCTCGTCCGCGAAGACGCCGAGGCCGCGCGCCGCGAACTGACGCGCGTCCGCGAAGAGTTTCAAACGGCCTTCGCCGCCGGCCTCGTCTGCGCCGGCTTCGAGCGTGAGCCGCGCCCGCGATACCTTTTTTTCCGTGAACCGTAAACCGTAAACCGTGACAAGTTTTTTCGCCCTGTCACGGCGCGCGGTTTACGGCACGGGGTTTCATCTCGTCACGGTTTACGGTTCACGGTTCACGGCTTTTGGCTATGCAGTTCACACGCTTCGACCGTTACGTTGACCGTCATGCGCGCTCGTTCACCGAGCGGCTGCAAGAGCTGTGTCGCATGCCTTCGGTGGCGGCGCGCGGGACGGGGATGCGCGCGGTTGCCGAGAAGGTCGAGCAGATGTTGCAGCGCGTGGGCGCGGGCACTCGCACCTTCAAGGTCGGCAGCGGGTTTCCGATTGTGTACGGCGAGTGCGGCGCGGGCGAGCGCTGCTTCGTCATCTACGCGCACTACGACGTGCAGCCCGTCGGGCTTTTGACCGAGTGGTCTTCGGGGCCTTTCGCGGCGGTCGTCTCGGACGGACGGCTCTACGCGCGCGGGGCTTCGAACAGCAAGGGCGACCTGGTGGCGCGCGTCGCGGCGGTCGAGGCTTACCAGAAGACTTTTGGGAAACTCCCCGTCTGCCTGCGCTTCGTCGTCGAGGGCGAGGACGGGCTGGCGAGTCCGAGCCTCTACCGCTTCGCCGAGGAGAACGCGGAGCTTTTGCGCGCCGACGGCTGCGTCTGGGACGACGGCTACCTCGACACGAAGGAACGCTTCGTCATCAGCCTCGGCTTCAAGGGCATCGCCTTCCTTGAGCTGCGCGCCTACGGAGCGCGCACAGACCTCCACTCGAAGTGGGGAGGCATTGTCCCGAACCCCGCGTGGCGGCTCGTGCAGGCGCTGGCGACGGTCGTCTCGCCCAAAGGCGTCATCACGATTGACGGCTTCTCCTCGCACGTCGCGCCGCTCACAACGGAAGACCGGCAGATGTTGAAGACGGTCGAGCTGGACGAGGCGGGCTTGCGCCGCGAGTTCCGCATCGGCGGCTGGGTGCACGGGATGACGGGCCGGGAGCTGACGAAAGAACTCATCTTCGGCCCGACCTGCACCATCTGCGGCATCCGCACCGGCCACACGGAGGCGGGCGCGAAAACCATTCTGCCCGGCGCGGCGACCGCCCGGCTCGACTTCCGCCTCGTCCCAGACCTCGCGCCCGAACTCGTCGTCCGTCTCCTGCGCGAGCACCTCGACAAGCGCGGCTTCCAGGACATCGAGATCATCGAACTCGGCGCGGCCCCCTACGCCAAGTCCTCTCCCGCTTCGATGGTGGCGTGCGCGGCCATCGAGAGCGCCGAAGAAGTTTACGGCAAGCCGCCGGTCATCTACCCGATTGACCCGGCGAGCGGCCCCGTCGGCGCGGTCTGCGGCGTCCAACACCCGCACACGCCCGTCGTCTCCTTCGGCATCAGCTACTACGGCTCGAACCCGCACGGCCCCGACGAGAACATACGCCTCGAAGACTTCCTCCGCGGCGTCAAATACTTCGGTCGCATCATCCACCGCCTCGCCCAGCTCGAAGAGGACGCCGAACTCGCGCGCACGAAGGACAGCGTCGTGCAGCTCAACAGGTGACTGTAAGGTCGCCTCGGTCGGACGGCGACCGTGTTGCGCGCCCGGACTGTTGACCTTATGATGAGCACGAAAGCTCTCATCATAAACTTTCGGGTGTGACAGCCGACTTGCCGACCAGCGCCAAGAGCATCGAAAGCGAGATCAAGCAGCTTCGTGACGAAATCCTCCGTCACGAGGAGTTGTACTACGTCCACGACCGTCCCGAAATCTCGGATGTCGAGTACGACGCCTTAGTCGAGCGACTGCGCCAACTCGAAGAGGAGTATCCTGAACTTCAGACTCCGGACAGTCCGACCTTGCGCGTCGGCGGCAAGCCAGCCGAGGGGTTCGAGCAGTACGTCCACCGCCGCCCCATGCTCTCGCTCGACAACAGCTACAACATCGAAGACCTGCGCGCCTTCGACGAGCGCTGCCGCCGCTTAGCCGACGGGCGCGCCTTCGAGTACGTGGCGGAGCTGAAGATTGACGGCCTCTCGATCTCGGTTCACTACGAGGGCGGCGTGCTCGTGCGCGGCGTGACGCGCGGCGACGGGCGCGTCGGCGAGGACGTGACGCAGAACGTGCGGACGATCCGCAGCGTCCCACTCCGCCTGAAGGTCAAAGAGGGCGGCGCTACGGAGGTGCGCGGCGAGGCTTATCTTTCGCGCAAGGCTTTCGCGTCGCTCAACCTGGAGCGCGAGGAGGCGGACGAGCCGAAGTTCGCCAACCCGCGCAACGCCGCCGCCGGCACGATCCGCCAGCTCGACCCGAAGGTCGTCGCGCGCCGCCGCCTCGACCTCTTCGCCTACGACGTTCTGCGCGGCGAACGCAAGCCGTTCGCGACGCACTGGGAGGCTCTCGACTGGCTCGAACGGGCGGGCCTGAGCGTCAACCCGCACCGCGCGAAGTGCTCTTCGATTGAAGAGGTGATCGAGTTCTGCAACCGGATGGAGGCCGAGCGCGACCGTCTTGAGTACGAGATTGACGGCGTGGTCGTGAAGGTCAACTCGACGGCGTTGCAGGACGAGTTCGGCGCGACCACGAAAGCGCCGCGCTGGGCCATCGCCTACAAGTACCCCGCGCGGCAGGCCACGACGCAGATCGAGAACATCATCGTGCAGGTCGGTCGCACGGGCGCGCTCACCCCGGTCGCCATGCTCACGCCGGTGCAGCTCGCGGGCACGGTGGTCTCTCGCGCGACGCTGCACAACGAGGACGAGATCAAGCGCCTGGGCGTGAAGATCGGCGACTGGGTGAACATAGAGAAGAGCGGCGAGATCATCCCGAAGGTCTTGAGCGTCGTCGCGTCGCGCCGCACGGGCGCGGAGAAGACTTTCCGCTTCCCACGGAAGTGTCCCGTGTGCGGCGGCGTCGTCTCGCGCCCCGAAGGCGAGGTCGTCGCGCGCTGCGTGGCCGCGGACTGCACGGCGCAGTTGAAGGGGCGTCTGCTCCACTTCGCCTCGCGCCGCGCGATGAGGATCGAGGGCCTGGGCGACGCGCTGGCCGAACAGTTCGTGCAGAAACGGATGGTGCGCGACGTGGCCGACCTCTACAAACTGAAACTCGAAGAGGTGGCCGCGCTCGAACGAATGGCGGAGAAGTCCGCCTCGAATCTTCTTGCTCAAATCGAGGCGAGCAAGTCGCGCGACCTGCCGCAACTCGTTTACGGCCTCGGCATACGCCACGTCGGCGAGCGCATGGCGGCGCTGCTCGCGCGCACTTTCCGCTCGCTCGAACGCCTGGCCGCGGCGACCGCCGAGGAGATTGACGACATATACGAGATCGGCCTGACCGTCGCCGAGTCGGTGCGCGACTGGTTCGACGACGAGGGCAACCGCGACCTGTGCCGTCGGCTGCGTGACGAAGGCGTGCGGACTGAACTCGCGGGCGGCGCGCTGCCCGCGCACGACGAGGCGTTCGCGGGCAGGCAGTTCGTCCTGACGGGCAAGCTCGAAACGTTGACGCGCGACGAGGCCCGCGCGCTCATCGAGGCGCGCGGCGGGCGCGTGACCTCCACGGTCAGCAAGAAGACCGACTACGTCGTCGCGGGCGAGGACGCCGGCTCGAAGCTCGACAAGGCGCGGGCGCTCGGCTTAACAATCATCGGCGAGGCCGAACTGAAAGAGATGTTGGGATGAAGACAGCAGAGCAAACCGCAAAACTTCAACTTGTTTACACCATCTTCTGCGACGACGTGCGGCTGGAGGTAGGCAACAAGCTTTCGCTGATGGGCGTGTTCCACCAGATCGTCGTGCAGCAGTTTCCGGTCACGCTCTTGAAGTTCGCCGTCGTCAGCCAGTGGCGCGGTGAGGGACAACACCTGTCGGAGGTGCGAATCCTGACGCCCGACCGGAGGCACGCGGTCGTGCTCGCCGAGCCATCGCCGTTCGAGGTCGCGCCCGGCGGCGTCGCCAACAACATCAGCTTCTTCTTCAACGTCGAGTTCCCCGCGCCCGGCCACTACCGCGTCCAGACGCTCGTGGACTCCTCGCTCGCCGACGAGCAGGAACTCACGCTCATACACGTGGACGCCTCCGGCTCGCCCCCGCCCGACGACACGTCCGAAGCCGTCAACTAGAAGAGGTCAGAGGCTAGCCCAGGAGTTGATTATGGGAAAGAGAGGATCAAGAGCGCGAAATGAAATAAGGGCTTTAAGACGCGAGTT
>Ga0209577_10002362_pt1 | contig 18217 bp, 17 predicted proteins | sample GraSoiAngelo_109_FD_185874 | JGI IMG/M metagenome (GOLD analysis project Ga0209577, IMG submission 185874) | Grasslands soil microbial communities from the Angelo Coastal Reserve, California, USA - 14_0903_12_20cm (SPAdes) (version 2) | ecosystem: Environmental > Terrestrial > Soil > Grasslands...
GTGGGCGAGGCGGTCTGCGGCGTCTGCGCGGGCGGCTGCGGCGACGGGGGGTTGTTGGCCGAGGGCGCGGGCGGCTGCGTCGTCTGAGTCGCAGAAGTTGACGACTGTTGCGGCGTGGAAGTGGACGACTGCTGCGCGCCTCCTGTCTCGCGCGGCATCGTCTTCAACGCGACGACCGCGTAAGGAATCGGCGACGGCCCGGCGCTTTTAGGTGAAGGCGCGGACTCCGACGCCCGCGGCTCGCCCGCCTTCGGCTTCATCTCTTCGTTGCCGCCGAAGATCGAGCCGGTGAATGTTTGCGCGGTCGGTTGCGGCGTCGCGGCCTGCCGCGGGTCGTTGACCGCGGGCGCGGGTTGTCGGCCCGAACCCTGCTGCGCGAGCAGCGTCGAGGGGACCAGGCTAAGAACCAGCGCGACGGTTAGAGCATTGAAGAATGAATTATGTTTGCGCCTAAGCATGTCTTTGACACCTGATGAATTGAAACTGGAGCGCACGACACTTGGGAGTACAGGTCAGAACCGCCTGCGTTGGCGGCGGGTTGTCGTGGCACCACCCGCCCGCTAACGCAGGCGGTTCTGACCCGCTCCTACTGCTTACCGATCAAACCGAAAAAGATGTGCGCCGTGGCAGCGGCGCGGCGTCGCGCCCAGGCGAACGTGCCGGCGACGCGCGAGCCGGCGCGGCTGAAGACGCGGCTGTGGCCGAGGTCGTCGAACAGCGAGTAGAAGACCGGCACCGCGAGCAGCGTCAGCAGCAGACATAAACTTTGGCCGCCGACGACGAGCACGCCGATTGAACGGTTCGTGCCCGCGCCCGGCCCCGTAGAGAGCACCAGAGGCAGCATGCCGGCGACGAGCGCGACGGTCGTCATCAGGATGGGCCTCAGTCGGTCGCGGTTCGCCTGGACGATGGCTTCGAGCCGCTCCATGCCGTGCGAGCGAAGCTCGTTCGTGTGGTCAATCTGGAGAATCGCGTTCTTCTTCACCACGCCGAACAGAAGGAGGAGTCCGAGGCCGGAAAAGATGTTGATGCTCTGCCCCGTCAGAAGCAGCGAGAGGATGCCGAACGGGATGGCGAGCGGAAGAGTCAGGAGGATCGTCACGGGGTGGATGAACGACTCGAACTGCGCCGCGAGGATCATGTACATGAAGACGAAGGAGAGCAGGAAGGCGAGCATGAAGTAGTAGCCCGCGCGCCCAAGCTCCTTCGAGCGGCCCGCCAGCCCCGTCGAGTAGGCGGGGTCAACGTTCATCTCCTTGACGAACTGGTTCAACTGGTCGATGACCGCCGACTGCGAGCCGCCCGGCTTGACGTTGGCGAGCAGCGTCACCTGCCGCTGCCGGTTCAAACGGTCAATCGCCGCCGGCCCCGTTCCCTCCTCAACGGTCACGAGGTTCGAGAGGTTCGTCCAGCCGACCTTCGACGACTGCACGAAGAGGTTGGCGAGGGCTTCGGGGCTGGTGCGCGATTGGCCGACGGCGCGCACGCGCACGTCGTACTGATCCGTCCCCTCGTTGAAGGTCGAGACCTTCTGCCCGGCGATGAGCACGTTCAGGGCCTGCGCGATGTCGCCGACCTTCACGCCGAGGTCTGCGGCGCGCGCGCGGTCTATGTGGACTTGCACTTCGGGCTTGCCGACGATGAGCGTGGAGTCGGCGTCAACCACGTCGGGGATGGCCTTCATCTTCTCCAGAAGCGCCTGCGAATATTCCGTGAGCTTCTGAAGGTCTGGGCCGCCGATGACGTACTGGATGTCGGAGTTGCGGAAGCCGCCGCCGGAGATGGCCGCGACGGGCTGGACGCTCGTGCGCAGCTCCTTCGGGTATTTGCCCAGGAGTTCGCGCGCGCGTCCCATCAAGTCGAGCTGCGACTCTTTGCGGTCTTTGATGTCGGCGAGCTTGACGTAAACGCTCGCGAGGTTGACGGTCTGCTGCTGGCCGCTGCCGATGGTGACGAGCGTGTCGGTGACGCCGGGCATCTGGCGTATGTCGGTTGCAATCTTCTCGACGAGCGCGGAGGTGGCCGCCAGCGTCGCGCCTTCGGGCGCGCGCACCGTCACCTCGAACTGCGACTGGTCGTCCACGGGCACGAAGTTCTTCCCGACGAACTTGAAGAGCGGCACGATGCTGACGATGACCGCGACGCACGCGAGCAGAATCGCCCAGCGGTGGGCCATTGACCAGCGGAGCATCCACGTGTAAGTCCGGTCAATCGGCCTGTACCAGCGCGACTCTTTTGAAGTGCGCGGTGCGCGAAGCTCGTGCGCGGAGTGCGCCGCGCCCGTCTTCGCGACTTCTTCAGATGACGGCGCGACCTCTTCGGAGGGCGGCGCGTCCGTCATCTCCACGTGCGCCGTCTCGTGCGCCGTCGCCAGCGCGCCCGGCTCGCCCGCCAAGACCTTCGACTCGTCGGCGAGCGCGGCTGGCGCGTCGCCTTCGGACGGCACGCTTCCCGTGCCCGGCCCCTCGGCTGCCGTATGGCGCTTGATGAGGCGCGCGGCGAGCATCGGCGTCAGCGTGAAGGAGACGAGGAGGCTGACGGCGATGGCGAACGAGGCGGTGAAGCCGAACGAGGACATGAAGCGCCCGACGATGCCGCCCATGAAGCCCACGGGGACGAAGACGGCGAGCAGGCTCAAGGTCGTCGCCATGACCGCCAGTCCGATCTCGCGCGTGCCTTCAATCGCCGCCTGGAACGGGTTCATCCCTTTCTCCTCGACGAAGCGGTAGATGTTCTCCAGCACCACGATGGCGTCGTCAATCACGATGCCGACCATCAGGGTGAGCGCAAGCATCGTGATCTGATTCAGCGTGTATCCCATCGCGGCCATCAGTCCGAAGGTGGCGACGATGGAGGTCGGGATGGCGACCGCCGCGATCATGGTCGAGCGGAAGTTCCACAGGAAGAGGAAGACGACGAGCGCCGCCAGCAGGCCGCCTTCGACGAGGTGCGTCTCGATTGATTCGACCGCGGCCTTGATGAAGATGGACTGGTCGCCGACGATCTGCGTGCGCACGCCCTTCTTGTCAAGGCCGGGCTGCAACTCCTTCAGGCGCTCCTTCACGGCGTCGGCGACGAGCACGGTGTTCTGCCCCGACTGCTTCGAGACGACCAGCGTCACTGCCGGCAGCCCGTTGAGGCGCGCGGCTGTGCGCTGCTCCTCCGACTCGTCAGCCGCGTGGCCGATGTCTGAGACCTTGACCGAGTAGCCGCCGTTCTGCGAGACGGCGATCTGGTTAAACTCCGCCGGGTTCACGATGCGACCCATCGTGCGCACCGTCAGCTCGCGCGTGCCCTCGTCAACGCGCCCGCCGGGCACTTCCATGTTCTGCGCGCGGACGGCAGCGACCACCGCGGGGACGGTGATGTTGTAGGCGCGCATCTTGTCGGGGTCAACCCAGACGTGTATCTCGCGCGTCGCGCCGCCGACGATCTCGACGTTGCCGACGCCGTTGATACTCTCGATGCGCTTCTTGATGTCGTTGTCGGCGATGTAGGTCACGTCGCGCAAAGATTTGCTCGCCGAGACGGCGATGCGCAGCACGGGCGCGGCGTCGGTGTCGAGCTTCTGGATGATCGGCTGCTCGGCGGTTTCGGGCAGGTCTGTGACGATGAGGTTGACCTTGTCGCGCACCTCCTGCGCGGCCACGTCCGCGTTCTTCTCCAGGAGGAACGTGATGAAGACCTGCGAGACGCCCTCGACCGAGGTCGAGCGCAGCTCGTCAATGCCGCTGATGGTGTTGACCGCGGCCTCGACCTTGTCGGTCACCTCCGTCTCGATCTCGCGCGGGCTGGCACCGGGGTTGACCACCGTCACCGTGATCGTCGGCAGGTCAATCTTCGCGAACAGGTCAACGCCCAGCGTCGAGAACGAGAACGCGCCCACGACCGTCAGCGACAGAATAATCATCGTCGCGAAGACCGGACGCCTGACACAAATCTCAGCTAGTTTTTGCATGATGCACCGCTAATTAAAAGTTCAAAGAGTGCACAAGAAACCAGTAGAGGTGACATCAGCCTGACGCTTGCCATCCTCACTGGTAATGACCACCTCAGTCGGGTTGGTGAGTGCGATACAGCAAAACTTGCCAGCGTCTTCTTGGATGCTTATTGAGAGTAGGCGTTTGTGATTGGCTTCCTGCCAATTACGCATGTAGTCATACAGCTCCCGCATGGATGAAGCTTCAAAGAATTGTAGGTTACGTCTGTTTTCGCCTAGCATAGAAGACTCCTCCACTTCTACTGTTCCAGTTGCCTCTGCGCTGTCTAGCTATTGTCTTACCGGCACGCCGTCGGCCAACTGCTCGACGTTTGAGGTGGCGACCGCGTCGTCAGCGGCGACGTTGCCCTTAACTTCAATCAGGTCTCCCTCGGCTTGCCCCGTGGCGACGAGGCGCTCGTGCGCCACGCCGTCCTTGATGACGTAGAGGCGGCTCGTGCCGTTGTCGGTGCGGACGGCGCGCGCGGGGACGAGGATGGCCGGGTCTGTCTGCGGCAGCAGCACGCGGACGGTCGCGAACTGGCCGGGCTTGAGAAGGTTCTCGCCGTTCTCGACCTCGGCCTCGACCGTGAGCGTGCGCGACTGCGCCGAGACGTTCGGCGAGACGCGCGCGACGCGGCCCGCGAAGCTGCGGTCGGTGTAGTCGCTCACGGAGACCGAAACGCTCTGGCCCGGTCGCACGCCGGAGATGGCCTGCTCCGGGATGTCTATGCGGACGCGCATCGGGTTGGTGCGCACGACGGTCGCGACCTTCGAGCTTGTGGAGACGTACTCGCCCACGTCCGCCGGGCGGTCGGAGACGTAGCCGCTGATGGGCGCGTAAACCGTCACGTCTCTCAGGCCCTTCTCGGCCTGGGAGACGGAGACGCGGGCGGCGTCGGCTGCGGCGCGCGCCGTCTGGACGGCGGCGTAAGACTGATTCGCCTGCGTGAGCGCGGCCTGATACTGCTCGCGCAGTTGGTCGCGCTGCGCCTTCTGCTGGTCGTAGGCGGAGCGCGACACGTCGCCCGATTCGAGCAGCTTCTCGAATCTCTGGAGCTGCTTCTCGGCGAGGTCATAGGCGGTCTTCGCCGCCTGAACTTCGGCGACGCGCACGGGGTCGAACTTCTGCCCCGGCGTCAGTCCGAGCCGCGCCTCGGCCTGTTGCACGCTCGACTCGGCCTGCTGGAGCGAGGCCCTCGACTGTTCGAGGCGCAGGCGCGCATCCGCCGGGTCGAGCTGGACGAGAACCTGCCCCTGCTGCACGAAGCTGCCGAGGTCAACGTTCACGGAGACGACGCGGCCCCCCACCGTCGGGGCAACGTCGGTCTGCACGTCCGCGGCGAGGCTGCCCGTCGCCTCGATGAAGCGCGGCAGGTCGCGCGAGACCGCCGGCGCGGTCGTCACGTCAACGGCCTGCGGCGCGACCGCCGCGTTCGCGTTCGCCTTCGCGTTCGACTGCGCGCGCGAGCCGCCGCACGAGGCCGCCGCGATAGCGAGGGAAGCGACGAGCAGAGCCGCGATGAAAACTTTGATTTGCTGACGGGAGATCATGGCGTTCCTATTTCTTCTCGTTCTTAATTCCCGGACGGCGGGGCAAGTGTGCGCCCGTAGCCCGCGCCAGGTTTTTATCTCTTCTTCTTTTTATTCTTGGCCGCACCGCTTTCGCCCGCGTCGCGCTTGGGCCTCTTTTCTCGTCTTAACGACGACGCGCCCGCGCCGGTTTCGGCGACGATGCCGCGCAAAAGAATTTCTGTGAACTCGCGCGCGGCCTCCTCCGCGGGGACGTTGACGAGGCGGCGCGCGGCGTCCCGCTCCCAGAGGATTTTGTTGAGCGAGTGGTGGATGATCGCACCGTTGAAGGCGCGGACGACGAGGAACGGGTCAACGTCGCGGAAAGCGCCCTCGCGCTGCCGCTCGCCGACGTAGCCGCCGAGGAATTCGTAGAGCACGCGCACGTTCTTGTCCCAGAAAATCTGCGCGAGCTGGTGGCCTTCCAAGGCGGAGTAGAGCAGGAGGCGCAGGAACTCGTGGTCGCGCGAGTGGTGCTCCATCATCGCGAGCGCTATCTGGCGGAAGACCTCGCGGTCGTCGCGGCGCTCCATCGCGTCGCCGACGCAGGCGCGTATCGTGTCAATGACGGGGTGGCCCGACTCTTCGCCCGCGGGGCCCGCGCCGAAGCCTGCGCAGGACTTGTGGTCAATGATGGCCGCGTAGAGTTCTTCCTTGGTGGCGAAGTGGCGGAAGATGATCGCCTCGGAGACGCCCGCCGCGTGCGCGATCTCTTTGGTGGTCGTGCCGCGGAAGCCGCGCTCGGAGAAGAGTCGCATCGCGACCTTCACGATCTGGAGCCGGCGCTCCTCGGCGACCATGCGCCCGCCCGGCGACAGCGGGGGCATGTGGTCGGCGCGCGCCGTCTCGGCCTGTTTGCTCATGCCTTTGATTGTGAACCTCCGAACCCAGCGGGGATAAAAGTAAGCACTTACTTACATCATTACAGGATTACTGTCAAGTCCACATCAGAAATTACTGATGATTACTCAGAGGCTATTCTTCTCTTGCTGAAAACAGAGCGCAGCACTCAGGCGGACCAATAAATCAATTGCTTGACACAATCCGACATGCATACTATAAGTAACATCCATACAAGAGGTATGAATCCGATGTCTCTCATCAGAATCCGCGAAATTTTAGGCGAGCCGTATTACCAAAGCGGCGAATGCCTTATCTATAACCTGGATTGTCTTGAAGCGATGCGAGCGCTTCCCGGCGGATTTGTTCATCTAACAGTAACTAGTCCGCCTTACAACATCGGCAAAAAATATGAAGAGCCTTTGCCGCTCGAAAATTATCTGGAGTGGTGTGGCTCATGGCTCAATGAGCTTCACCGTATTACTACCAAGAATGGCGCCTTTTGGTTGAATCTTGGGTACGTCAGCATTCCGGGGCGAGCGAAAGCCATCCCGCTCCCCTATCTTATATGGGATAGATCACCGTTCTATTTAGTTCAGGAAATTGTTTGGAATTACGGAGCGGGCGTGGCAGGGAAAAACTTTTTCTCACCCAGAAACGAAAAATTCCTTTGGTACGTTAAGACCCGCGACGAGTATACCTTTAACCTTGATGAAGTACGCGACCCTGATGTCAAATACCCGAACCAGAAAAAGAACGGCAAAATAAAAGTCAATCCATTAGGTAAAAACCCAACTGACGTATGGCAAATTCCCAAAGTCACATCAGGCAAGAACAGGTCTTCTAAAGAAAGGACGCCCCATCCAGCGCAGTTTCCCGTCGCAATAGTTGAACGGATAATTAGGGCCACATCAAACAAAGGTGAAATTATTTTCGATCCGTTTATGGGTTCGGGAACAACTGCGGTTGCGGCGTTGAGCCTTCAACGCTTCGTTATCGGATTTGAGATTAAAGAAGAATACTGCGAAATAGCCGCTAAACGGGTAGAGGATTACTTAAGAATAAAGCGGTTTCAAGAACTGCAACAAGGCATATTCGATGAACATTCTTCACATGAAGGGGAAATTATTATGGGGCCTAATTTTTAAAGTTCGGGCGCGAATTGCTCTCTTGCTTTTTCACGAAACGCTTGTATGCGCCCATTCGGCCCCTCATAATTCAGTAAGTCATAGATTGTCTGAACGCCCTCTCCGGCAAAGGTTTCTGCCGTCTTCTTACCTATCCCTTCCATAACTCCAATGGGCGCGCTCAGGCGATATCGTCCGGGTATTTCAAGTAGTTTGTATTTATAGACCTCTAGCGTAAGGGACGCTGCTTGTCCGGTCTCCGACTTCTGGGGTTTCCAATCGGAAGCATCTATCCATCCGAATCTGATAAGTGTTAACGCCTTTCCATGAAAATTCACTGTGATGTAGTAACCGGATTTCTCAGGCTTCGAGACTAGAGCTTCTTCCGTTTTCTGTCCGTAGCTGCGGTTGCCGAAAATCTTAGTGCCTAGCTGACCTGACGTTTTCATTGTTCCCGTGCGCTAGTGGAAACTATGCCCTTTCAGTGCAAGACTTTCAGTTGCAACGCACTCCGATAAAATCTGAAAGGGAGCGTTGCAGGACGTGGCCCCTATTGAAATAGAAGAGGCGCGACTTTCAGTCATCGCCGAAATCTATGCACTTTCAGTGCATAGTGGTTTGATTCTACTGAGAAATAAGGGTCGCTCAAACAGACGATGTCCTTCTCCTCCTTACTTTGCCCGCCGCGCCAATCCGTCGGCAGGCGGGCGGCCAGTTCGCGTGCGAACAACTTCTCAAAGAAGTAACCAACCACGGCTGAAGGGACTTCCACCTCATCAATCCGAAACACTGTCGGGCCTTCACCAATTTTTGTCTGCCACAAAGTTCCCCAACACGAGACAGCAATATCTCTGATGAGTTCAACTCTAAGAGGGTGTTGTAAGACAAGCTCTCTAGTCTTATCTAACCATATTTCCTTCGGAAGTCCTTTATACGGAGAGGTCACTGACTTACCCCTTCAAATAATTTGCTAAGGGAAACGTTCAGGGCCTTTGCGATGCGCGCAATGCTAGTGAGCGAAGCATTCCTCTCCCCTCTCTCAACGCCACTCACATAAGTCCGATGAAGCTCTGCTAACTCAGCTAATTTCTCTTGGGATATTCCGGCATCTTTTCTTAGTTCGCGGATTCTCACGCCAAATTTTTTTAATAAAGGATTCGATTTCATGAAATCACACTATGAAAATGCAGCATATAAATCTACACACTATGAGTCACATCCTCTTTTGCGCGTTCCCAATAAAACTGGGGAAACGTAAAATTTCGTGCTGTATTGTTCCCGGCCTTGTGCTACATTTAGCCCGTACATTTTCACAACAAAACCGGAAGCCACGGGGCCGGGGTGGCGCGCACGCGCGTGCGGCCTCCACCGCGCTTTTCCCTCGCGCCCGACGCGAGGGGGTCGGTCGGCACGACGATTGCACCCCTGCCGCGGGAAAAGGTTTTTTCGGGAAGCGAACTCTCGCGCGCTTTCATTTTCGAGCGGTCTTTAATCATTTGTTGAAGGAGACGAAAAAGCATGTCACAGAACAGACCTGACAACGAGACGACTGGCAGCTTCGGCCCGGGCGGCGGGCCGAGCGGCGGAACGACCGGGAGGGGGAGCACGGGCACGACCGGCACCGGCAGCACGGGCAACTCCTCGACGGGGCTTTCGACCACGGGCGGCTCGCCCGGCGGCGGGGCGGCGACGGGCGCGGCGACGGCCCCCGCTTCGGGGATCACGGCGAAGGCGAAGGAATACGGCCAGACGGTCGCGGACGCGGCCTCGCAGGCGAAAGACTTCATAACCGATAAGGCTTCGGTCGTCGGCGACAAGATTCAAGACCTGCGCAACGTGGACTACGGGCAGATCGCCAACGAGGCGAAGGACTACGCCCGCCAGAATCCGGGCCAGGCGCTTCTGATCGCTGCTGCCGCGGGCTTCGTCATCGGCCTGCTCGTGCGCGGCGGGCGACGCTAAAGCAAACGACGGACGCGGAGCGCTGAACGATGAGCTAAGAACGAGTGTGTCTTCGGTTCAGCGTTCGGCGTTCCGACTTCAGAGTTTATCGAAAGGGGAGTAGCGATGGCCGAAGTTGAGAGAAGGAGGGCCGACGTGCCCGCGACCGTCGAGCCGCAGCCCGACATCGAGAATCTGCCGACGCTGTTCGGACGGTTGGGCGACGACGTGATGCGGCTCGTTGACACGAAGCTGAGCCTGATCAAGGTGGAGTTGAAGGAGGACGCCTCCTTTTACGCGCGCAACGGCGCTTACACCGCGGTGGGCGCGATGGTGGCGCTCATCGGGTTCGCGCTCGTGAACGTCGCGGTCGCGTTCTTCATCGCGAACCTGTTCGGCAGCAACGCGGCGGGCGCGGTCGCGCAGAAGTTCGGGCCGACCAGCTACGGCCTCGGCTTCCTCATCACGGGCGCGCTGTACATAGTCGTCGGCGGCATCGTCGTCGTCGTGATGAAGAAGAGGCTGGCCGACTACAACCCCGCGCCCACCACGACCCTCGACGAGATCAGAAAGGACAAGCAATGGCTGAAGAACGAAATCTAGGGCTGGCGCGCGCGCCCGAAAGCGCAGCCGACACGGACGCCGCCGACGCGACCAAGGCCGAGCTTCAGCGCCGCATGGACGAAGCGCGCGAATCCATCTCGCAGACGGTGACGGAGATTAAAGAGACGGTGGTCAACCAGTACCAGCAGGTTCGAGAGACGATCAGCGACACGCTCGACTGGCGCGAGCAGTACCGACGCCACACGCTGCCCATCACCGTCGGCGCGTTCGCCGTCGGCGCGCTCGTCGGCTACGGCGTCATGGGCGCGTTCAAAGGCGACGGCGACGGGTACGACGATGACGAGGACGACGCCTTCGACCGCATCGAGCGCGGCTTCGACCGGATGGGGCCGGCGCGCTCCTACGCTGGCGCGCCCATACTCGGCGAGCACCAGACGGCAGCGGCCTACCAGCGCGCCTCCGCCTCGGAAAGCAGCGCCGAGGGCGAAGAGGCGTTCGGCGAGTCGCGCGGCGGCGCGGGCAGCCGCGACCGTGGGCCGGACGCGCGACCTTCCTACAGCAGCGGCTACCAGGCGGCGACCGCGCCGCCGCGCGCCGCCGCGCAGAGCGCCGGGGCGGGTGAGGCCCGTGAGGAAGAGGAGGAGCCGAAGGGGCCTGGCCTGTTCGAGCGCTTCAAGGAGACGAAGGCTTACGACAAGCTGACGGACGAGCTTTCGACGCTCGGCGAGCGCGTCGTCGAGGAGCTTTCGCGCACGGCGCAGACGGTCGTCGTCCCCTTGCTCTTGAACAAGATCAAGGGCCTGATCGGCGTTGACCTTTCGGGGCGGCGCGAGGGCCAGCAGCGCGGCCTTGCCGGGCAGCAGACTGCCCCGAAGACCGCGGGCGGCACGGGCGGCGGGTCGGAAGGGATTTCGTAAACGAACCCTCGCGTGTAACGGACGGCGCGCGGGCGTGGGCGGCCCGGCCCTTTTGTAAAGACGGCGGGGCGCGGCGTTCGACTCTCAACTTCAGGCGGGCGAGAAGGCCGGGTCGGGCGTTCTCGCCCGTTACTTTTTAAGACTGTGATGTCTTCAGGCATCGAGGTGATCGTCAACGCTTCGGCGGGCGCGGGTGACGCGGACGAGGTCGGGCGCGCGGTCGCTTCGGCCTTCACCTCGTGCGGCGTCGAGGCGCGCGTCCGCGTGGCGCGCGAGGGCGCACAGGTCGAACGGCTCGCGCGGCTCGCGCTCTCGAACGGCTCGCGCGCGGTCGTCGCGGGCGGCGGCGACGGGACGGTGAGCGCCGTCGCCTCGCTCCTCGCGGGGACTGAAAAGCCGCTCGGCGTCCTGCCGCTCGGCACGCTCAACCACTTCGCCAAAGACCTGGGCGTCCCGCTCGACATCGAGGAGGCCGCGCGCGGCGTCTGCGAGGGGCGTGTCGTCGCGGTGGACGTGGGCGAGGTGAACGGGCGGGTCTTCGTCAACAATTCGAGCCTCGGACTCTACCCGCGCATCGTCCGCCGCCGCGAGAAGCTGCGGGTGCGTCTGGGGAGCGGCAAGTGGGCGGCCTTCTTCCGGGCGGCGCTCGCCGTCCTGCGCCGCTACCCGTTCCTCAACGTGCGCCTCAGCGCCGACGGGCGGGAGATCGTGCGGCGGACGCCCTTCGTCTTCGTCGGCAACAACGAGTACCGGATGGAGAGCTTTCAGATCGGCGGGCGCGCTTGCCTCGACGCGGGCTGCCTGAGCCTCTATGTCGCGCACCGGACGGGCAGGCTCGGACTGCTGCGCCTCGCCGTGCGCGCCCTCTTCGGTCGCCTGCGCCAGGCGAAAGACTTCGACACCCTGCGCGCGCAGGAAATCTGGGTCGAGACGCACAGGCCCAAGCGTCTGCACGTCGCAACGGACGGCGAGGTCGTCGTGATGACCACGCCGCTTCACTACCGCGTGCTGCCGGGCGCGCTGCGGGTGATAGTTCCGAAAGACGTGAACCGTGAACCGTAAACCGTGACGAGAAAAAAGTCGTGACGGATGAACGATGACGGACGACAGGGCGGAAGCCACTTGTCACGGTTTACGGTTTACGAGAGCGTATGCGAAAGATCGTCCACCTTTCAGACCTGCACTTCGGACGCATTGACGAGAGCGTGGTCGGGTCGCTGGCCGACGCCGTGAGGAACTTGGGGCCGTCGCTGGTGGTCGTCTCCGGCGACCTGACGCAGCGCGCTCGCGCCCGCGAGTTCCAGGAGGCGCGCGCCTTTCTGGACTCTCTGCCGAAGCCGCAGGTCGTCGTCCCCGGCAACCACGACGTGCCGCTCTGGGACGTGCCCGCGCGCTTCACGCGACCGCTCGAAAAATTCCGGCGCTACATCTCGGATGACACGGAACCCTTCTACGAGGACGAGGAGATGGCGGTCGCGGGCGTCAACACGGCGCGCTCGTGGACGCGGAAGTACGGGCGCGTCAACGAGCGCCAGGTCGCGCGCTTGCGCGAGCGCCTGTGCGCCTCCGGCGCAGAGGTCTTCAAGGTCGTCGTCACGCACCACCCCTTCGACCTGCCGCCCGGCCACGACGAGCGCGAGATCGTCGGGCGCGCGCGGATGGCGATGGAAGCGCTCGCCGCTTGCGGCACGGACATCCTGCTCGCCGGCCACCTGCACGTCGGCCACACGGGACACACAGCCGAGCGTTACCGCATCAGCGGCCACTCCGCGCTCTTCGTGCAGGCGGGCACGGCCACCTCGACCCGCGGGCGCGGCGAGGCCAACTCCTTCAACGTCATCCGCCTCAAGCGCCCGCACGCGCAGATCGAGCGCCGCGTGTGGCAGCCCGAAACGAAATCTTTCAGGCCCGGCCTCGCCGAGACCTTCCGCCGCACGCCGGAAGGCTGGGCGCGGCTCACGGACGAGGTGGCCGCGGGGCTGACGTTCGACGAAGAGGGCACGGGCCTCCAGCCGAGCGTCCCGGCGAGCGCCGCCGACATTTGATCCACACTCTCTCTTTGTGCCCCGCCCGCGCGCGGCGCGGTTACTCAAACGCCCTGCCATAGACCCCGTTGACAGCCCACAGCCGCGCACATAGACTACTGTGCGTTCCCCGTTCGACATTCTTTACAGACCGTCGAAAGAAGGATTCACGATGCTCAAACTCAAACCCGCCTCGCGGCGTCGGCACGCCGCCGTAGTCTCTCTTCTCATCCTGCTACTGTTCGCAGCCGGCGCGAACCCGCGCGCGCTCGGCCAGTCGAACGACCCGGAGCGCGAGAGCGCGATCAAGCTCTACGAGGCGAGCAAGTACGCCGACGCGCTGCCGCTACTGGAAAAGCTCGCCCAGAAGTACCCCGACGACCCCGTCGTGCTCTCGCGCCTCGGCTTCACGCTCTACGTCACCTCGGCCACGCTCAAAGACCCGGCGGAGCGCCAGAAGATTCGCGAGCAGGCGCGCGCGATTCTGCTCAAGTCGCGGCAGCACGGCGACGACAGCAACCTGACGCAGGCCGCGCTCGACGCGCTCAACTCGCCGGACACGACCGACATCCCTTTCTCGAACCTCAAAGACGCCGAGAAGTCCATCCGCGAAGGCGAGGCGGCGTTTGCCGGCGGCGACCTCGACGCGGCGCTCGCCCACTACAAGCGCGCGCTCGAACTCGACCCGCAGCTCTACGAGGCCGCGCTCTACGCGGGCGACATGTACTTCAAGAAGGGCTACGCGATGACGGATAAGAAGGCCGGGAGCGAGTTGATGGACAGGGCCGGCGAGTGGTTCGCGCGCGCCGTGGCGATCAACCCCGACCGCGAGACGGCCTACCGCTACTGGGGCGACGCGCTGACGTGGCAGGACAGGCGCGACGACGCGCGCGCCAAGTTCGTCGAGGCCGTCGTGGCCGAGCCTTACACGCGCTCCTCCTGGGTGGGCCTCAGCCAGTGGGCGCAGAAGTACGGCGTGCGGCTCGCGCACCTGAGAGTGGACGTGCCGAAGGACGCCGCCGCGGACGACCCCGTCTGGGGTCCTTACGCCGCGGCGCGCGCCGAGTGGCGCTCGCGTCGTTTCGCCGCAGAGTTCCCCGGCGAGGCCGCCTACCGCCACAGCCTCTCGGAGGAGGCCGCCGCGCTGCGCGCCGAGGCCGTGGCCGCGTCGTCGTCGGCCTGGGCGGGCAAGGAGCTGACGCCCTCGCTCGCCAACCTCATCGAGCTGAACAAGGCCGGGCTGCTCGAAGCCTACGTCCTGTTCGCGCTCACCGACGAAGGCATCGCGCGCGACTACGCCGCCTACCGCAAAGCGAACCGTGACCGCTTGCGCCGCTACCTGCTCGACTACGTCTCGTCGGGCAAGAACTGAAGGCGGAGGGCGGAACGACCTTGACCGCTGCCGGGGCTTCGCGCTACATCTTTTCGTCGGCGCTCAACAAAAACGTTTCGCCGAGAAGGATAACGCTTGATGCAGGGCGTGGTTTCGCTGCTTGACGACCGGCACTACGCGCGGGTCGAGGCCATCTGGGAGGAGCTGGGGCAGAAGTTCGACGTGCGCGGGATGTACGTCACGCCGTACCCGCACTTCTCGTTCCAGGTGGCTGAAAGTTACGACGCCGAGGCGTGCGAGGCTTACCTGCGGGGCTTGGCCGCGCGCGCGCGCCCGTTCCGTGTCAGGACTGCGGGCCTCGGCATCTTCACCGTCGCCAACCCGATCCTCTACGTCCCCGTGGTGCGCAGCCCCGCGCTCTCCGAACTGCACGGGGAGATTTGGCAGGGCGTCAGGCAGATAGTTCCCGGCGCGGTCGCGCACTACTACAACCCCGACGAGTGGGCACCGCACATCACGCTCGCCCAAGGCGACATTGACCCGGACAAGCTGGCCGAGATCGTCCGCACCTTGAGCCGGCGCAACTTCCATTGGGAGATAACCATCAACAACCTCGCGATCATCTACGACACGGGCAAGCAGCAGGGCGTGCGCTGCCGCTTCGACTTCGGCTGCGCGGGCGGCTGAGGCGGTGTAAAATTTGAGATATGGCTGAAGCAGAGATCGCGAGCGGGGAATCGTTGGGGCTGGACGTGCTGGCCGTCTTCTCGCACCCGGACGACGCGGAGCTGACGGCGGCGGGCACGCTCCTCAAGATGAAGTCTTTGGGCTATCGCACGGGCGTGCTCGACATGACGCGTGGCGAGATGGGCACGCGCGGCACTCCGGAAGTCCGCGCCGAGGAGGCGCGCGAGGCCGCACGCCTCATGCGCCTCGACATGCGCCTGAACTTGGAGCAGCCCGACGGCCACGTCTGGCTCACCGAGGAGTCGCGGACGGCCCTGGTGAGGGTCATCAGAACCTACCGCCCCAAGGTCATCCTCACGGCGCACTGGGACGACCCGCACCCCGACCACTCGAACACGGCGCGCCTCGCCCGCGAGGCCGCGCGCCTCGCCTCCATGCGCCGCTACGACGAGGAGGCGGGCCAGGGCGCTGTCCCCGTGCCCGCGCTCGCCCACTCGGCCTACTCGCGCCTCGTCGTGCCGTCGTTTATCGTGGACATCTCCGAACACGTCGAGGATAAGATGCGCGCCATCCGCGCGCACCGCTCGCAGTTCTACGACCCCGACTCGCAAGACCCCGTCACGCGCATCAGCGAGAAGAACTTCCTCGAACAACTCGAACACCGCTGGCGCTACGTCGGCTCACTCATCGGGGTGGCCGCCGGCGAAGCCTTCTACGTCCGCGAGGCCCTCAACGTCCAAGACCCCGTCGCGCTGCTCACGCGCCCGATGAACATCTACTCGTGAGGCGGACTCGACTTTGAAGCGCGACTCCGGGTTCGTTGGTTGATGCGCTTTGAGTTCGTCCGTTGATTGGTTAAAAGGCGGGGCCGCTTCACTTCGCGGCCCCGCCCGTCACGGTGAACTTTATGTCGTCCGCGCTTTCGGCGAGTTTAACGTCGCTGCCGTTGTAGGCCGACACCTGGCAGGTGTACGAGCCGGGCGCGAGCGGCTTATCCAGAACGTAAGACAGCCCGTCAACGCGCTTGTTGATGAAGTCGTACTCGGTCTTGGCTTCGGTCGAGGTGTCGGCGTAGATGCTGAACTTGTAATAAGCCGCGTCCGGGTAAGGCCCCCACTTCACCTCGATGTTGTCCGCGCCGAGTTTCGCGCCCGCCTTCGGACTCAGAAGCTTCAGGTCGCTCTTGAACAGGTTCGCGTCGGGCGCGAAAAACGTCCGGCCCTCTTCGATCTTGTACTTGGCTGACGAGACCAGGCCCGAAGTCGCGAAGACGTAATAGCCCGTGTCGAAGACCTTCGCGATCAGGCCCTCGTAAACTCCGGGCGGCACGTCCTTGATTAGATACTCGCCCGCGCTGTCCGTCCTGGCCGTGAACGTCTGGCCGCCGCACCCGCCGAAATACTGGTTGAACTTTTCGCACAGCTTCACTTCGACGCCCGCGGCTGGTTGCGAGTTATAAAGGACTTTGCCCTGCACGTTGCCCTTGCCCGCGGCTGGCTTCTCCTTCTCCACGCCCGTGCCCGAAGTGATCGTGCCGTCGGCGTCAGGCTTTGCGGGCGACGCGGTTGTGTTCGCTGCGGTCGTGTTCGCGTTGGCCGTATTCGTGTTGGCAGGCTGGGCCGTTTGATTGGAGTTCGACCCTCCTGAAAATTTGCAGCCCAGTACGAAGGCGGCTAAAAGCAAGATGGGGACGACGGCCCCTTTACCTTTCAGTGACACCGGATTCGTTCTCCTTATCCCGTTCAATCTCTTCCAAGTCCTTCGCACCCACAACGCCCGGCGCATGACATTCCGCTTGAGCGGCCCCGTCGCGGAGGTTCTGGCCGAAGTGTTTATGGGGAAGGGCGTTGAAGCGCTACGACTCGCGCGGGCGCGCGCCCTCGCGCAGAAAACGTTCGAACGCGTCGCTCACCTGCGCGGGGGTGATGCCGGCCCACGCGTTCACCTGCCCCGCGACGGGGGCCGCGGGCGCGACCGCCGCCGCGGCGTCATCCCGCCTGCGCCTGCGTGCGCGCCTCTCTTCGGCGGCGAGGGTGCGCAGGTACGCGAGGTAGCTCGCGCGCTCGTCTTCCCGCATTCTGATGACGCGAACGCCGACGAGATACCCGTACCCCAACTCCGCAATGTCCAAGTGCTCGAACCTGACGGAGGTGGCGAGCATGGAGACCGGCCCGCCGGGAAGCGCCAGCCTGATCCCCAGGTAGCAGTCGCGGTCGGTGAGGTAGCCGTCGCCGATGCGCACGGCCGGCAGGAGGAGCGTCAGCCCCGTCTCGCTGAGGTCACGCGTGTGGCCCGCGAGTGACCTCTTGCCGGTTAAGACTCCGGCGGCCTCTTCCTGCGCGTCGAGCAGCACGACCGTGAATGGCAGTCGCGCCTGGGCGCGCGCCCCGCGCCTCGCGCCGCGCCGGCGGTCGCCGATTATCTCGCGCAGTCTTCCCGCTAAAGAGCTAATGAGTGCTGACATTAAAATCCACCGTCTCCATAGGCACGCCGTTCGTATTCCTTATACTAAAAGAAGCACGGGACGACAATGTCCGGGCGCACGGAGCCGAAGGAATGAAGCATGTAAGGGAGAGAGCAGCGCGGCGACCCTCCCTGCCCGGCATTGTTAGACGACCTGCCGCTGCTACTTGAATGAGATTATCACCTGCTCGGGCGTGGCCGGCAGTTGGCGGATTTCGCTGTGCGAGAAGCCGGCGCTCTGGAACATCCGCTCAAGCTCCGGGAAGGTGTAGGCGTCGCCGCTCGGCGTCGAGCCGAGCATCATCATGCTGAAGGCTGCGGGGATCGGCGGCGAGACCCTGTCTTCGTTCGGCACGAACTCCAGCGTCACAGCGCGTCCGCCTTCCGCGAGCGCGCCGTGAACCTTCCGCAGCAAACTCTCGCACGTCGGCGGGTCGAAGTGGTGCAGGAAGTTCGTGAGGAGCACAACGTCGTAGGCAGTGCCGTAGTCCACGTCGAAGGCGCTGCCTTCAATCGTGTGGTAGCGGTCGGCGACGCCCGCGCCGCGCGCGTTCTCTTTAGCCACCTCCAGGACGTTCGGCCAGTCGAGCGCCGTCACCTCCACGTTCGGGTTCTGCCGCGCGATGGCGATGCCGAACATGCCGTGGCCCGCGGCGATGTCGAGCACCTTCAGCTTTGCGCCGCCTCTTTCGCCTACGAGCTGCGCTATCGCCTGCGCGGCCATCGCCATCATCGGAACCATCGCCCGCGCGAACTTCACCCAGATGGGG
>Ga0209577_10002365_pt1 | contig 18188 bp, 9 predicted proteins | sample GraSoiAngelo_109_FD_185874 | JGI IMG/M metagenome (GOLD analysis project Ga0209577, IMG submission 185874) | Grasslands soil microbial communities from the Angelo Coastal Reserve, California, USA - 14_0903_12_20cm (SPAdes) (version 2) | ecosystem: Environmental > Terrestrial > Soil > Grasslands ...
CGCAGCCGGGGTCGACCTCGAGGCAGTCGAGGGCAGCGGGCCGCGCGGCCGTGTGACCAAGTCGGACGTCGAGGCCGCGATCTCCTCGGACGAGCCGGCGGCCCCCGCACAGCCCCACCCACCGGCACCGGCCGGCGACCGGGAGGCGACAGTCACGCCCATCCGCGGTCCGGCGGCCACCCTCGCGCGGTTCATGGAGGAGAGCCGCGGGATCCCGACGGCAACGAGCTTCCGGGCGCTCGAGGTGGACACCCTCGACGCCCGCCGCCGGGCGCTGAAGGAGGCCGGGCGCAAGCTCTCGTTCACCCACCTGGTCGCCTGGGCGATCGTCCAGGCCGCGCGCGACATGCCGGTGATGACCAACTCATTCGAGGAGCGCGACGGCAAGCCGCACCGCGTCGTCCCGGCGGGTGTGAGCCTGGGGCTGGCCGTGGACGTCGAGCGAAAGGACGGTTCGCGGTCCCTGGTGGTGCCCGTCCTGAGGGACGCGGACACGTGCGACTTCCCGCGCTTCGTGGAACGCTACGACGAGCTCGTCGCGGGCGCGCGCGACAACACGCTCCCGGCCGACGCGTACACCGGCGCGAGCATCACGCTCACGAACCCGGGCGGGATCGGCACCGTGGCCTCCGTGCCCCGCCTGATGCCAGGCCAGGGGACGATCGTCGCCACCGGGGCGATTGGGCTGCCTGCGGGCCTCCGCAGCGCCAACCCGGTGAAGGTGCGCGAGATCGGCGCCTCGAAGGTCATGACCATGACCAGCACCTACGACCACCGGGTGATCCAGGGCGCGGAGTCGGGCGCCTTCCTGCGGCGGATCGACCAGCTCCTCCAGGGCGAGGACGACTTCTACGACCGGGTCTTCGTGGAGCTGGGCCTGGGCGACGCGCCGCGCTCGCCCGCCCCCGCCAAGCTCGCCGAGGACGGTGCGGGCCCGGTCACCGCGGCGGAGCCCGCTCCCTCCGCCGTAAAGCCGGAGATCACCGGCGTCGTGGACGAGGCCCTGCTGCAGGCGGTCCAGGCGGCGACCTCGGTGGTCAAGGCGCACCGCATGCACGGCCACCTGGCCGCGCGCCTCGATCCGCTCGGATCGGTGCCGGTGGGCGACCCGGCGCTCGACCCCGAGACGGTGAACCTCACGCCAGAGCTGATGCGGGCGATCCCGGCATCCGTGCTGCGCGTGGCCGTGGAGGGCGAGACCTTCGCCGACGCCCTCCCCCACCTCCAGGACACCTACTGCGGCACGATCGCCTACGAGATCGAGCACATCTCCGACCACAGGCAGCGGGTCTGGCTGCGGCAGGTGATCGAGTCGGGCGACCACCGCTGGGCGCCGCCGGCCGAGCTCAGGCGCCGCCTGCTGGAGCGGCTTACCCAGGTGGATGCACTCGAGACCTACCTCCACAAGGCGTTCCTCGGGCGCAAGCAGTTCTCGATCGAGGGCCTCGACGCACTGGTGCCGATGCTCGACGAGACGATCGAGCTGGCCGCCGAGGCCGGCGCTCGCGAGATCGTGCTCGGGATGGCCCACCGCGGCCGGCTGAACGTGATCGCACACACGGTGGGGCGCGGCTACCAGAGCATCCTCGTGGAGTTCGAGGGCGAGCAGAACCTGGAGGCCGACACCGCGATGCCATCCGGCGGGACCGGCGACGTGAAGTACCACTACGGCGCCACGGGGCGCTACCACACGGCCTCGGGCAAGACCGTGCGGGTCACGCTGTCCCCCAACCCGAGCCACCTCGAGTACATCGACCCGGTCGTGGAGGGCCGCACGCGCGCGGATCAGTCGAGCCGCGACGCGCGAGAGCTGACCATCGACACCTCGCTCGTGCTCCCGGTGCTGATCCACGGCGACGCGGCCTTCCCGGCCCAGGGCGTGGTGGCCGAGACGCTCAACCTGCAGGCGATCCCCGGCTACCAGACAGGCGGCACGCTGCACATCATCACCAACAACCAGGTGGGCTTCACGACCGACCCGGAGGAGGGCCGCTCCACCCGCTACGCGTCGGACCTGGCCAAGGGGTTCGACATCCCGATCATCCACGTGAACGCCGACGACGTGGAGAACTGCATCGCGGCCGTGCGCCTGGGGATGGCCTACCGCAACCGCTTCGGCCGCGACGTTCTCATCGACCTCATCGGCTACCGCCGCTTCGGCCACAACGAGCAAGACGAGCCGGCCTACACGCAGCCGGTCATGTACGAGCGCATAAAGAGCCACCCACCGGCACGCCAGATCTACGCGGAGAAGCTCGCCGAGCAGGGCGTGGTCACGCGCGAGGAGGCGGACGCGATGGCGGCGGACGTGCAAAAGCGCCTCGCGGACGCCCACACCGAGCTGAAGGCCGCCATGGAGGAGGGGCCCGACACCGGGGAGCACGAGCTCGACCGCAGCGCGAGCGCCGAGCCTCGCACCGCCGTTTCCGCGGAAACGCTCCGCTCGCTCAACGAGCAGCTGCTGCGCGTGCCCGACGGCTTCAACGTGCACCGCAAGCTGAAGCCGCAGTTCGAGCGCCGGCGCAAGGCCGTCGAGGAGGGCATGATCGACTGGGCGCACGCGGAGGCGCTGGCGTGGGCTGCGCTGCTGGCCCAGGGCGTTCCGATCCGCCTGACCGGTCAGGACACCGAGCGCGGCACATTCAGCCAGCGCCACCTGGTGCTGCACGACGCGAAGAGCGGCCAGCGCTGGGCCCCGATCCAGAATCTTCCCAAGGCCGAGGTGCCGTTCGAGCTCTACAACAGCCCGCTGTCGGAGACCGGGTGCGTGGCGTTCGAGTACGGCTACAGCGCCCAGGCGCCCGAGGCCCTCGTGATGTGGGAGGCCCAGTTCGGCGACTTCGTGAACGGCGCTCAGGTGGTCGTGGACCAGTTCATCGTCTCGGGCCTCGCCAAGTGGGGCCAGTCGTCGCGGCTCACCCTGCTCCTGCCGCACGGCTACGAGGGCTCGGGGCCCGAGCACTCGAGCGGCCGGCTTGAGCGCTTCCTGCAGCTCGGCGCAGAGGGCAACATCCGCGTGGCCAACTGCACGACGCCGGCCCAGTACTTCCACCTGCTCCGTAGACAGGCGCTGATCCGCAAGCGCAGGCCGCTCGTGATCATGACCCCGAAGAGCCTGCTGCGCCTGCAGGCCGCCGCCTCGCCGCTCGAGGACCTGACCGGCGGCAACTTCCACCCCGTTCTGGATGACCCGTCGCTGCCGGCCGCGCGCGAGGACGTGACCCGCCTCGTGCTCTGCTCGGGCAAGCTCTACTACGAGCTGATCGCGCATGAGTCGCGCGAGACGCTGGACCACGTGGCGATCGGCCGCGTGGAGCTCCTCTACCCGTTCGCGGAGAACGAGCTGCGGGCGCTGATGGAGAGCTATCCCTCGCTGCGGACCGTGGTGTGGGCCCAGGAGGAGCCCAAGAACATGGGCGCCCGGAACGTGATGGAGCAGCGGCTGTCGTGGATCCTCCCCGAGGGCGTCGGCTACGAGTACGTCGGCCGCCAGCTGCGGGCGAGCCCCGGCGAGGGCTACGCGGCGGCGCACCGCGCCGAGCAGGCGCGGATCGTGCGCGAGGCGCTCGGGGTGGCGGGTTAGCCGGCTGCGCCTTGCGCGGGCGCCGGACCTCCCATAGGCTCACTTAACGGCTGTCGAGCAATTCGCTCGATTTTGCCGGGGGGCTTGGGAGGTCTTGGACTCGCGGTGCGACGGATAGCTGTTCTTCTAGTGGCGTCCCTTGCGCTCGTTGGGCTCGCTGTGGGGCCCGTGGACGCCTGGGGCGAGTCGTTCAACGTGCCGGGTCAGCTCACGATCTCGCCGGACGGGAAATTCGCCTACGTCGCCGACAAGACGTCGACACTCGTGCTCAGTCGCGATCTGCAATCCGGCGGCCTGACACTGGTTGACGCCTGGGTCTGGGGCGAAGCCAGCCCTGGTAACGGGCCTCTTATGGACATGTCGGCCGACGGCCGGTTCATCTACCAGACGAGCGAGGGCGGCGAAATCACCGTGCTCCGGCGCGACGCGAGGACAGGCGAGATCAGCCTGGTGGGGCGGACGAATGCCCTGGCTAACTACTTGATGGATTTCGCTCTCAGCCCGGACGGGGACCAGGCCTACCTCACCGACTACTACTCGCTGCGCGTTTTCGACCGCGATCCCTCGACGGGCCTGCTCACCTTTCGTCAGAAGCTGAAGGACGGCGTTGACGGCGTCCAGATGTCAGAACCGGGGGGAATGGCCGTTAGCGCGGATGGCCGTTTCATCTACGTAGCGGCGATCGGCGTTCAGGCGAACCACAGCGCCATCACGCAACTAGCGCGCGCTTCAAACGGGAAGCTGACCTACGTAACGCAAACGCCATGCACCATGTGCGCCCCCCAGGACCTCGAGCTGTCGTCCGACGGTTCTCGCCTGTACGCCGCTCCGCTTCTCACCGCGTTCGACGTCGACAAGGCCTCGGGCGCGCTCACCTACACCGGTTTCGGTGGGCCGTCCACGGATCCGCGGGATGGGCTTCGAGGCGACGGGAGCTTCGCCCTCACGAACGACGGCAAGACCGCCTACGGGGTCGACTACTACTTCGACACGCTCTATCAAGCGCCGCCGGACGACCCGAATCCCTACGCGCAGAAGGCCTACCAAGACGGCGACTACGGGATCCGGGGAATGCACCACCCCGGATCCGTGACGATCTCCGCGGACGGCAACTTCGTGTACGTGCCGAGCGGTGGGAACTGGGTCAATTCACACCCGGGGACGATCGCGGTCTTCCGCCGCGACCCAGCGACGGGCGACTTGACGTTCGCGTCTCGGTTCGTCGGCGCGAGCCTCGACGGCAGGCCAGTTGGATCCCCGCCGCCGTCCGTAAAGATCAACGACGGCGCGTCGTACACCAACGACCCCAATGTCACGCTCACGGTCGACGTCCCGAGGTCCGGGCTCGGGCTGGAGATCTCGAACGACGGCGGTTTCGACCAGTCACAGCAGTTCCAGTGGGCGCACAACGCCCGCTACCAGTGGACCCTCGCTACCACCGGCCTCGACCGGCTACCAAAGACGGTCTATGTGCGATCTCTCGAGGGCGGGCCGGTGTACACCGACGACATCGTCCTGGATCAAACGGCTCCTGTCGTCGTATCGGCTCAGATCGTCGCCGGGTCGCGCAGTCGCAGCCTCGCCACGGCGGCGCACCGCCGATACCTCCGCGTGATTGCTCGCGACCGCTTATCGGGCGTCGGGCGTATCCAGATAACCACCAACCGGCACCATCCCGGCTCTTGGAGGCGTTATCGGAAGCGCCACGTCTACGCTGTCGCCGGAGGCACGCTGTACGTTCGCGTTCGGGACCGAGCGAAGAATCGCTCCCGTTGGCATCGGGTGGCGGGCTGACATGCGGGCTGTCCGTCGTTCGGTCGGGCTTATCGCGGCACTCGCAGCAGCGGCCCTGACCCCGGCATCGGCCTCGGCAGCGGCCTGGCAGCCAACCAATGCCACGGTGTCTCCAGACGGGCGAAACGTTTATGCCGCTGGTCGGGAGGCCGACCTCGTGTCATTCTCGCGCGATCCGAGCTCGGGACGGCTGACGCAGATCGACGGACCACTCCGCGGCGGCGATGTGATCGCGATTTCGCCCGACGGGCGAGTCGTATACACCGGCAGGAACATCGGGTTCAGGGACACGTACGACCTGAACGTCTACTCGCGAGACCCGTCCTCGGGCCTCCTGACGCTCGAGCGCGTCTACTCCAACGACTCAGACGGGCCGCTTCGCGACATGAGCCGCCTGGCGGTCTCCCCCGACGGACGGGAGCTGTATGTCGCGCAGAACGCCGCGAACGCGCTGCTCGTCTTCGACGTGGACGAGGCGACATGGACGCTGTCACTGCGCCAGAGCCTGAAGAGGACGGACATCGGCGCTCTCGACGATTTGGTTGTCGCCCCCGGTGGGAACAACGTCTACGTCTCGACCACTGTGTACGCGCTCAAGCTGCTTGTACGCGACCCGACGATCGGCATGCTCAGTCCGGTTGCGTCGTATTCCGAACCCGAGTCCTTCGGGCGGTACGACTCGGGCCACTTCTTGGCCATGGCGCCGGACGGCAGTCGCGTCTACAGCGGACGCTCGGTCTACGACGTCTGGTCGCGTGATTCCGGCGATGGGACGCTCACGTACCTGTCGCAGTTCGTTCCCGACCCAGGGCCATGCGGAAACTGCGCGCGCGGCCCGTTACTCGGTACCTCACGGGACGGGCAATCCGTATTCAACGCGACCTCGCGCGAGACCTGGGACGAGAACGCGGTCAATCAGACCGGCGTCACCCAGAATGGCGTGGCGCTCGAGCGCCGGTATCGGGAGGGCCATGAGCTCCGCGGGATCATGTTGCCCACGGACATGGCGTGGTCGAGCGACGGGTCGTCCGCGTATATGACTGCCGCGAAGCACCACAGTGGATACCCCTACGGCGGCGACTCCGGACTCACGGTCATGAGCTGGGATCAGGTCGCGCGCAAACTCTCGTTTGTCGAATTCGTCGGTGCGGACTTTCCCAGCGGCGATCCGCCCCGGCTGCCGAGCTTTTCGATCAACAACGGCGCTCTCTACACGAACAACCCGAACGTGACACTCACACTCAAGCCGCCACGCTGGGCGGAGAGCTTGCGGATCGCCAACGACCAGTCGCAGCTGGACGACGGAGGTGCGCTTCGCATTCGGGAAGACGGGCTCTACGAGTGGCGACTCGACACGACTGGCGCGGCGCCCCGCGACGTGCGACACGTCTATGTACGCGTTTGGACGGGTTACGACGAGACGCCAATTGATCTGAGCGACGACATCGTCCTTGATCAGACCGCGCCGCAGATCCAGTTCGCGCGGCTCAGAGCGGCTGCCCATGGTTCGGTTCTGACCGTGCATGCCCACGACAACCGCTCGGGCGTCCACAAGATGCAGGTCACCACCAAGCGGTCGAAGCCGGGTAAGAACCGAAAGTTCACGAAGCACCTGACCCTCAGCGATCCTCACCGGCAGTTATGGGTGCGGGTGCTCGACGGCGCGCGGAACAAGTCGCGGTGGCGCACCGTCCAGCGCGGCTGAGACGGCTCAGGCCCGCCGCATCGCGCCCGACCAGCGCTCCTCGATCCGCCCGAAGCGCCAGATCGCCACGGCGATGGCCCAGGTGAGCACGAACAGGCCCACCAGCCCGTAGCCGACGAGGTTTAGGTCGAGGTTCGCGACCCAGTCCCACGCCCCGCCGTGCAGGCTCAGCTTGTCCGCGAGCACCGACAGCAGCTCGATCGTCCCGATGATCAGCGCCACCGCCACCGACAGCCCGGTGATCGTGATGTTGTAGTAGATCTTCCGCACGGGCTTCGCGAACGCCCACCCGTACGCGAAGTTCATGAACGCGCCGTCGATCGTGTCGAGCAGCGACATGCCCGCCGCGAACAGGATCGGCAGGCAGAGGATCGCGTAGAAGGGCAGCCCTGCCCCGGCTGCGCCAGCGGCCAGGAAGAGCAGCGCGACCTCGGTGGCGGTGTCGAAGCCGAGGCCGAACAGCACGCCGAGCGGGTACATGTGCCAGGACTTGCGCACCGCGCGGGTGGCGCGCCCGTAGAAGCGGTTCATGAATCCCCGCGAGTCGAGTTCGTGCTCCAGCTCCTGCTCGTCGAAGTCGCCGTGGCGCATGCGGCGGAAGATCCTGAGGATGTTGAGCAGGATCAGCAGGTTGAGGATCCCGATCAGGAACAGGAAGGCGCCGGAGACGCTCGGCCCGATGATGCCGGTGGCCTGGTGCAGCGAGGAGTGGCCGTTCGACACCGAACCGGTGAGGCCGCGGATGCCGAGCGAGAACAGGAAAGCCAGCAGGAAGACGATCGTCGAGTGCCCGAGCGAGAAGAAGAAGCCGACTCCCAGTGGACGCTGGCCGTCCGCCATCAGCTTGCGGGTGGTGTTGTCGATCGCGCCAATGTGATCGGCGTCGAAGGCGTGCCGGAGGCCCAGCGTGTAGGCCGTGATCCCAACGCCGAGGCCGAACACGCCGGCCTTCCCGAGGCTGTAGTCGTTCGGCACAACGAGCGCCAGCAGGATGAAGAAGCCGATCAGGTGGAGGGCGAGTACGGCGGCGGCGAGTAGTCCCACCCGCCGCCATTCCTGACGGGTCAGCGCGGACCGCATTCGGGACCAGCGCGACGTGGGAGCCGTGCTCCGAAGGGCCATTGCGCGTTCTTGCGCGGGACCCCTGGGCCCGGATCACATCGGTGGCGCACTACCGCTTCTCGCGCTGGGCCTCGGCCAGGTCGGCCGATAGGCCTGCGCCGCCAGCGCGCCGGATCGTGGCGGCCACCAGCCTGGGCGCAAAGCCCGTCAGCCAGCCGCCCGACCGCTGCACCATGGGCGCCACGTCGATCTCGGGGCGCCCGGTCGTGATCCCCTTGAGCACCGCGGCGCCGACGTCGTCGGGCGTACGCAGGCGCCCGCCGCCGGGCGGGAGCTCCATGTCCGTGTCCCCCCAAAGGCCCTCGCCCGAGATGAAGCCGGGAAAGATGGCCGTGACCCCGACCCCGGTGTTCCGGAGGTCCTCGTGGAGCGCTAGCGCGAAGCCGCGCAGACCGAATTTGGTGGCCGAGTAGAGCGACGCGCCGACGGTTGGCGTCTTCCCGGCGATCGACGAGATGTACACGAGGTGCCCCCGCCCACGCTCGATCATGCCGGGGAGCAGCGCGTGCGTGAGGTGGACCGCGGAGCGAAGGTTCACGTCGAGAACGCGATCGGCCTCCTCGAGCGTGTAGCCGGTGAGCGCCCCGGCGCCGCCCAGGCCCGCGTTGGCGACCAGCACGTCGACGTCCCCGGCGCGGCGGGCGAGGTCTGCGGCCGCTTCCGGTTTGGACAGGTCGGCCGGAAGCGCCTCCGCGCGGTCGCCCAGCTCGGTGACGAGCTCGTCGAGAACCTCACCGCGCCGCCCACTCAGCTGGACGGTCGCGCCGCAGCCGTGGAGGGCCCGCGCGATCGCCTTGCCAAGTCCGCCGGTCGCTCCCGTCACGAGCGCGGTCTGTCCGGTCAAGTCGGGCCGGCGCGCCACGGGTTGATCCTATTCAGCGCCGATGGCCGGCGGATGGCTTCGCCGCTAGGCTGAAGGACCGCAGCGGGCGTAGTTCAGTTGGTTAGAACGCCGGCCTGTCACGCCGGAGGTCGCGGGTTCGAGTCCCGTCGCTCGCGCTGATCGCAGAGTGGAAGCGCTCGCCTCCCGGCCAGGCTGCGGACTCGCCGATCGGCGCTGCGGGCGGGCGGGAGCTCCCTCATCACGCGCGACAGACCGGCTCACAGCCGAGATCTCGTCGAGGCCTGGCGCTTTAGCGCAAGCGTTGTTAGGTTCATGAGCGGGGAAGAAGGACTCGCACGCTCTCTCGCTCAAGTCTCCGCATCAACCAGGCCACGGTCGCCGCCTACGTCGCGCGCGTCGTAGCCGCGGTTGGCCCGGTGTGTGGCGTGATTTGCGCGGCGTCGCTGCTCGTGTCCGGGCCCGCGCGGGCGGTGACCATCACGGTCACGACGACGGCTGAGGATGTGTCGGCGAACGACCCTGGTTGTTCGCTGCGCGAGGCGATCATCGCAGCCAACCGACGGACGGCGAAGGCTGGGTGTCCGGCGGGCGACGCGGGCACACCGAACACGATCGTGCTGCAGGCGGGAGCGACCTATACGCTCACGCAGCCCGACGGCTTCGAGTTATTCCGAAAGGATCGCGGGCCGTGGTACGGGCCGAATGGGCTGCCACCGATCGCCAGCAGCATCGTAATCGAGGGCAATGGCGCGACCATCGCGCGCAGCGGCGGCGCGAACGCGCCGTTCTTCCGGTTGTTCTACGTCGGCGCCGATCCGAACAGCCTGAACACGCTCGGCTACACCTCGCCCGGCGCGGGGAGCCTCGCACTGAAGCACCTCAGCTTGCGCGGTGGACTTGCCGAGGGCGGGGACTCGAATGGCGGCGGCGGCGGCGCGGGGATGGGCGGCGCGATCTTCAACCAGGGGACGCTCACGCTCAACGCGGTCACGCTCTCCGGCAACACCGCCCTGGGCGGCGCGGCCATCCATGCCGCGATTGGCGCAAGCGGCGGCGGCATCGGGAGCGACTCCGTTCCGGGCGACGCCCCTAGCGGCCACGGAGGCGGCTTCGGCGGCTACGTGTTCGCCGGCGCCACCGGTGGCGGCGCAACCGGTGGCGGCGCGGGCTTCGGCGCGACTGAGAGCGGGGCGGCAGGTTCGAACGGCAACGGTGGAGCCGGCGGTGGCCCGCCGACAGGACTCGCCGGCAACGGTGGGGTGGGCATTAGCTCCGCCCTTGGCGGCCCCGCCGGTGACGGCGGCGGTGGCGGCGGCGGACTCAGAGCTTTTTGCACAGGTGGCAACGGCGGTGCATTCGGCGGGGGTGGCGGCAGCGGTTCCTGCGGCGGCGGTGGCGGTGGCGTTGGCGGCGGCGGTGGCTACGGCGGCGGTGGCGGCGGCTTCGGCGCCGGCGGCGGTGCCGCCGACAGCGCCGGTGGTGGTGGCGGCGGCTTCGGCGGCGGCGGTGGCTACGGAAGCCCTGCTGGTGCTCCAGGGTTCGGCGGCGGCGGCGCGACCTCGGGCAAGGGCGGCGGAGGGGCCGGGATGGGCGGCGCGATCTTCAACATGCAGGGCACCGTTGTGATCGCCAACTCGACGGTGGCGAACAATGCTGCGGTCGGTGGTACGGACCAGGTGACCGATCACGGCAAGGGCATCGCTGGAGCGGTGTTCAACTTGGACGGAAGCTTCACCGCGAACAGCTCGACCTTCGCCGCCAACACCGCGAGCTATTACGCCTCGCAGATCTTCAACCTGGCGTACGACGGCCAGGCAGCGCGGACCGCGCAGGCGACCCTGCACAACTCGATCGTCGCAAACGGGATCTGGACCGACCCGAATGGGGCCGTCGACCTGGCGACGGACAAGTCTGCCCACATCACCCCGTCCAACAAGGCCACCGACAACGCCGACATCTCGCACTTCGACCTGGTCCGCACCACGAGCGCCTCGGTCGCCCCGGGGGAGACGGGAACTATCACTGGCCCGTCACTGACGACGGCAGATCCGCTGCTTGGGGCACTGGCATTCAACGGCGGCCCGGGCATGCAGACGCTGGCGCTTAGGGCGGGCAGCCCGGCACTCGCCGTGGGCTCAGGATGTCCGGCGGTCGATGAGCGCGGCGTGGCGCGGCCACCGGGGCACTGCGATCTGGGTGCGTTTCAGCGCTCCGCTGCGCCAGCGGTGAACAGCGAGACGATCTCCCCGCGCGCGTTCAGAGCGGCTCCCAGCGGGGCAAGCGTGGCGTCGGGCAAAAACCACAAGTACGGAGCGAAGGTCACCTACATCCTCAACCTGGCCGCCAGCGTCCGCTTCACCGTCGTACAAAAGAGTCCGGGGCGAAAGACGAAGCTGGGGTGTTCAAAGCCGACCAAGCACAACCGCACGGCACCCAAGTGCACCCGGCTTCAGGCCCTCGGCGGCAGCTTCACCCGCGCCGGCCGCCCCGGGAGCAACAGCTTCCACTTCACGGGCCGCATCGCCGGCCACACGCTGGGCCCCGGCAGCTACCTGTTGATCGCCACCCCAAGCGCCAGCGGACTCGGCGGACGACCCGCTCGCGCCTCCTTCCAGATCATTCGCTGACAGGCGACGGCGCCGGTTGTCTCAGGGGGCCGTGGCCGGGCTTGGCATCCGGCGAACGCTCATACAATTAACGCAACTCGCTCTGGACTTCCTCATTGCGCCGCCTCACCCTCGCCATCCTGCTGTCGGTCACCCTCTTAGGGGCGTCGGCGTTCAGCGCCAGCTCGGCGCTCCGGGGATCGAGCGCTGTCCGCCACCATGTCGTCGGTGACTACAACGGCGATGGCAGGGTCGACATCGCGGTTTACCGACCGAGCAGTGATCGCTGGCACATCCGCGGAGTGCGTAGCGTCAAGTACGGCTTCCGCGTCATTCCCGTGCCGGCGGACTACAACGGTGATGGGAAGACCGACATCGCGGTCTTCAACGGCTACCTCTGGGGCTTCCTGGGTAGGCGTTCGATTTCGTTCGGACACCCCGGCGACATCCCGCTGCCGGGCGACTACAAGGGCGATGGGAAGGTCCAACTGGCTGTCTTCCGCCCGAGGACCGGCTGGTGGTACATCCGGGGGGTCGGCCGCTTCCGCTACGGACACGCGAGTGAAAATCTCCCCGACGTCACCGCCCCTGCGGACTACAACGGCGACGGCAAGGTCGACATCGCGGTCTTCTCGGCCCAACACCGTGGGCCGCATCAGCAGGGGACCTGGCACATCCGGGGGATGAAGGACGTCAACTTCGGCGACCGCAGCGACTTTCCGGTCCCCGGCGATTACAACGGCGACGGGAGGGCCGACATCGCCACCTACACTCCGAGCAGCGGCCATTGGCACATCCGCGGAATCGGAAACTTCGCCTTCGGCAAGCCCTACGACACGCCCGTACCCGGCGACTACAACGGCGACGGCAAGACCGACCTCGCCGTCTTCCGCAGTACCACCGGCGAATGGTTCGTGCGCCAGCTGTTCGAGGTCCGGTTCTTGGAGGTCCGGTTCGGGCGCGACGGAGACATCCCGCTCGCACCGACCACGCCACCGACGGCGGGGGAGCTAGCCGGGTGACGGTGCGTGACCTACGGCTGCTAGGCCAACCTCGGCCTTAGCGCGAGCGCGAGGCCCCCGAGCGGGAACGCGACGCCGTGGACCGCGAGCGCGAGGCCGTCGGTCGCGACCGCGACGCCGTGGACCGCGAGCGCGAGGCCGTTGTCTTCCGTCCCGACGTGCTCTTACGCGCACCTCCACCGCTCCGAGGGCTCACGCCTCTGGTCGCGGCCCGCTGCACCTTCCCGATATCACGGGCGACCGTGCGGCTCATGCTGCGGAAGTTCTTCCTCGAGTCCTTCAGCGTGCGCTCGACGTCGCGCAGGAGGTCGCGCCCGCCCTTGCCGAGCTCCTTCCGCAGGTCCTTGAGCGCGCCTTCCGCGGCGTCGAGCGACTTCTCGAGCCGCCCGAGCGAGCGCGGGGATCGCTGTGATCGAGCCGTGCTCGAGCGCGAGCTCCGAGCCTTGGCGCTCCCGCGAGTCGTGCTCTTGGTACGGCGTGCCCCTGATCTACTGGTCTGTGCCATCGCCAGCCTCCACTCCGCCGGGTGTTGCAGGTCGGCGTCACACTAAAGGTTCGCGGCGTGACGTGCGGGGAAAGCCGAGCGGGAAACGTGGGATGATGTACGCAGCGGAACACGTGAGGCCTGCGTTTCCGCCAGTCGCCAGAGAGCAGGAAAGGAGGCGGCTATGACGCTCAGGACCACCGAGGGCTTCCGGCGGGAGCAGACAGACCTGCTCGATCAGGTGGAGCGCCTGCCGGTCGTTGCGCATCAGCTTCCTTCCCTATCGGTAAAGGACCGCATCGAGGTCGTGGAGGAGGTGGTCGCGTTCCTCGCCGACGTTCTCCTCCCGCACACGGAAGCCGAGCAGCGGGTCCTCTACCCCGGAGCGGAACGCCTACTGGGCGACGATTGCGACCGCGGGGCGGTTGCGCACGACCGCACCGAGATCCGTTCCCGGATCGAGGAGCTGGCTGGGGCCGACCCCACCGATGCCGGCGCCTTGCAGGAGATCCTCTACGCGCTCCACGCGCTTCTCACCATCCACCTCGAGAACGCGACCGAGGTCTACCTGAAGCTGGTGCAGACTCAGCCCGACGAGCCCGTGCGGCGCCTATTCCGGCGCGTGACCGAGCACTCGCCCGATCTGACGCCCGCGGCCTAAGATCCGACCGGCAGCTCGCGCGTGACCTCGGAGCGGTCGAGCAGCTCGAGGAACGCCTCCACCACCCGCCCGTCGAACTGCGTGCCCGCGCACTGCCGCAGCTCCTCGCGCGCGGCCTCGGCCGACATCGCGGGCCGGTAGACGCGGTCGGTGGTCATCGCCTCGTAGGCGTCCGCCACCGCGAGGACCCGCGCCTCGAGCGGGATCTCCGTTCCCGCCAGTCCGGCCGGGTACCCCTGCCCGTCCGGGCGCTCGTGATGAGCAAGGATCCAGTCGCCGATGTCGCCCAGGTTCGCGCCGCGCAGGATGCGCGCGCCGATCTCCGGGTGCCGGTGCATCTCGGCCCAGTCCTCATCCGACAGCCAGCCCGGCTTGCGGAGGACGGCGTCCGAGATACCGATCTTTCCGACGTCGTGGACGATGCCGCCGAAGCGCACGCGCTCGACGAGCTCATCGGCGAGCCCGAGCTCGCGCGCGATCGCCCCCGCGTACCGGCCGACGGTCTCCGAGTGCGCGGCCGTGCCGGCGTCGCGCATGTCGATGACCTCGGCCAGCGCGAGCACCGTGGAGCCGTGGCGCTCGGAGCGCGGCGTCGGCTGTCCGGTGGCGGCGCGGATGGTCTCCGAGATCTCGGGGTTGAACACCACCGTGCGATCCCGGCCCAGCTTCTTCGCGGCGTACAGGGCCTCGTCGCCGCCGGCGATCAGCTCCTCGGCGGTCGTGCCGTGCCGGGGGAACGTCGCCACCCCGAGGCTGATCGTCAGCGTGAACGGGTCTGCGGTGAAGGTCTCCCGAACCTCGCGGCGCATGCGCTCGGCGAGGATGTAGGCGGCGTGGTGGTCGGAGTCCGGGGCGATCACCGCGAACTCCTCGCCGCCGATCCGGGCGGCTGTGTCCACCCGCCGCTTCACGTTCTGCAGGATCTCGCTGAGCTTCTCGAGGGCGCGATCGCCGGCGGCGTGGCCATAGCGGTCGTTGATCGCCTTGAAGCCGTCGAGGTCGCCGACGATCACGGAAAGCGGGCGGCCGCCGCGACGGGCACGCTCGAGCTCGGTCTCGAAGAGCTCCTCGAAGCCCCGCCGGTTGACGAGCCCGGTGAGGCTGTCGGTGCGGGCCGCGCTGGACAGCCTGTCGATCAGCCGGTCCGAGTGCTCGCGCTGGATCCCGATGAACGCCCCGGCCACCACCAGCGCGAGGGTGATGAACGTCCAGTGGATCACCGGCGCGGTCTGCGCGTTACCGGCGGAGAGCAGGACCGCGGAGTAGGCGAGCCCGGCGAACGCGAGCTGCAGGGCCGCCCGGCGGCGGCTAAGGAAGTAGAACGAGTAGATCGCGATCCAGAAGTAGAAGGTGACGTACGGGCTGGTGGTGTCCCCGCTCGCGTAGATCGCCCACCCGACGAGCGCGGTGCCGCAGGCGAGCAGCGCCTGGAAGCCCCAGATCGGAAGCCTGTCGAAGGCCACCAGGAGCAGGGCGGCCAGGCCGAACGCGCACCCCGCGGTGACCGCCGCACGCCACTCGTTCGCCGCCGTGGCCAGGACCAGCGAGCCCACGCTCACCACCCCGCCCGCGGCGAACAGGTACATGAGCGAACGGGCCATCACCGCGCGATCTGTACGGTCCTCGGCCACGAGGTGGCCCTGCCCGCGCCATCCCAGGCGCTCTCGGACTGACGGCTGCATCACTGCGGCTAGTGTCCCGTGGCTGGGCCCGTCCCGCCACGGACATTCGTCCATTTCCGCTGTGCTGGAGGGCTATTCCCGGTCGAATGCGGCGAGAGCGCGCTCGGTGGCGCGGTCCATCAGCTCAGCGTGCACGCACCGCTCGCTCCGGGAGCGCCTCTCCCAACGGCCGTCCGCGCCCAGCTCCCAGGCGAAGGCGTCATCCGCGAAGCAGCGCTCGAGGGTGTCCTCGAGCTCCGCCCGCAGGCCCGGATCGTCGACCGGCACGACCAGCTCCACGCGCGTATCGAGGTTGCGCGGCATGAGGTCGGCCGAGCCGATGAGGTAGCGGCTCTCGCCGTCGCGCTGGAAGCCGTAGATCCGGGAGTGCTCGAGGAAGCGACCGACCACCGAGACCACGCGGATGTTCTCGCTCACGCCCTCCACTCCCGGGGTGAGGCAGCAGATCCCGCGCACGTTCAGATCGATCCGGACGCCCTCCTGCGAGGCCCGGTACAGCGCGTCGATGCAACGGCGGTCCACAAGCGAGTTCATCTTCATCACGATTCGCGCCTGCCGGCCCGCCCGGTGGGCCTCAACGGTCCGCTCGATCTCGGCCAGGATCCCCTCGCGCAGGTGGACGGGCGAGACCAGGGCCTTGCGGTACTGCCGCGGGCGCGCGAAGCCCGTGAGCGTGTTGAAGAGGTCGGCCACGTCGGCCGAGATCTCCGGGTCCACCGTGAAGAGCCCGAAGTCCTCATAGAGCCGCGCGGTCTTGGCGTTGTAGTTGCCGGTTCCCACGTGCACGTAGTTCCGCACGCCCTCGCCCTCGCGCCGGACCACAAGCAGCGCCTTGGCGTGCGTCTTGAGGCCGGGCACGCCATGCACCACGTGCGCGCCCGCCTCCTCCAGCGCCCGCGCCCAGCTGATGTTGCGGCGCTCGTCGAAGCGCGCCTTCAGCTCGACCATGCACACCGCCTGCTTGCCGCGCTCGGCCGCCCTGATCAGAGCGGGGATCAGCGTCGACTCGTCGTCGGTGCGATACACGGTCAGCTTGATCGCCAGCACGTTGGGGTCTGCCACCGCCTGGTCCACGAAGCGCTGCACGCTGGCGGCGAACGACTCGTACGGCTGGTGGACCAGGAGGTCGCCCGCGCGCATCGCCTCGAGCAGGTCGGCCTTCTGGCCCTCCTCGGCATGGAACGGACCCGGGACGACGGGGGTCCAGGGCGCATCGCGCAGCTGGGCGTACCCCTCCTGGTCGTGCAGCTCCCACAGGTCGGTGAGGTCCAGCATGCCCTCGATCTCGTACACCTGACGCTCCTCCACCTCGAGCCACTCCACGAGCCGCTGGCGCATGTGGGCATCCATCGAGGTGCTGACCTCCAGCCGGACCACCTCGCCGAAGCGCCGACGGCGGAGCTCCTGCTCCACGGCCTGGAGCAGGTCGTCGGCCTCGTCCGAGACCGTGAAGTCGGCGTCGCGCGCGACGCGGAACACGGAGTGGTGGAGGATCTCCATGCCCGGGAACAGCTGGTCGAGGTGGCGCGCGATCACGTCCTCGAGCGGCACGAACGCCCCGCCGCCGATGGGGACGAGCCGTGGCAGCACCTCCTTCGGCACCTTCACGCGCGCGAAGGTCTCGGTCTCGGACACCGGGTCGCGCACCCACACCGCCACGCTCAGCGACAGGTTCGAGATGTACGGGAATGGCCGCCCGGGGCCGACGGCGAGCGGGGTGAGCGCGGGGAAGATCTGCTCCCGGAAGATCCGGTCCACGCGCGCCTGCTCCTCCTCATCGCAGGCGTCGCAGGAGACCACGCGCAGGCCCTCCTCCGCGAGCTCCGGGCGGATGCGCGACTCCCACTCGCGGGACTGCCGCGCGGCCTGGGCCGACACCCGCTCCACGATCCGCTCGATCGTCTCCGAGGGGGAGAGGCCGTCGGGACCGCGCGCGTCGATCCCGGCCTCCACCTGGTCGTGCAGGCCGGCGACGCGCACCATGAAGAACTCGTCCTGGTTCGACGCCCAGATGGCGAGGAACTTGGCGCGCTCCAGCAGCGGCATCTGCTCGTCCTCGGCCAGCTGGAGCACGCGGTCGTTGAAGTCGAGCCAGGAGAGCTCGCGGTTGGCGTAGAGAGACGCGTCGTCGAGACCCCGCTGCTCCGTCTGTGGCGCCTGCTCGACCGCTTCAGTGGCTGTCTGAGTCGGCTCCATGCCCTAACCGAGCTTATCTTCGATGCGATCCCCGAAGCGAGCGCGCTCCAGGCGGGTCCAGTAGCGGACGAACTCCGCGTAGAGCACGTCGCGGCGGCCCTGAAGGTATGCGGAGTACGACTCGAGGCCCGCGTAGCGGCGGCGGTGGGGGGCGTCGCGGATCGCGGCTGGCTCGAGGTCCTTCGCTCCCCTCCCGGCCAGCCCGGCCATCGCGGCGCTGTCCTCCGCGCGCAGGCGCTCGACATGGGCGAGCACGCGCGGCACGCCCTCGTCGCAGTCGTGGATCTCGCCTAGCAGGTCCTGGATCCGGCGCATCTCCTTCGCGCCGCGGCGGGCAGCCGCGCCGAGCGCCGGCTCACCCATCTCGAGCACGTACCGGAGCCGCTTGGCGGCGATGCGCATGTCGTGCAGGGCCTGGACCGCGGTCGGATCCCCCACGGCCGGGGCGAACGACCGGAGCTCCTTCAGACGCACGCTCACGATCCGCCG
>Ga0209577_10002367_pt1 | contig 18182 bp, 19 predicted proteins | sample GraSoiAngelo_109_FD_185874 | JGI IMG/M metagenome (GOLD analysis project Ga0209577, IMG submission 185874) | Grasslands soil microbial communities from the Angelo Coastal Reserve, California, USA - 14_0903_12_20cm (SPAdes) (version 2) | ecosystem: Environmental > Terrestrial > Soil > Grasslands...
AACCGGGTGACCAGCTGGCCCCCCAGCCCGGCCGCCACGATGATCGTCACCGCGAGCGGCAGGTACGACAGTCCGGCGTGGATCGCGCTGTACCCGAGCACCTGCTGCATGTACAGAGAGATGAAGAAGAACATCGAGAACAGGGACGCGCCGAGCAGGATCCCGACCACGTTGGCGCCGGTCAGTGTCCTGATGCGGAAGATCCGGAACGGGACGAGGGGCGCCTTCGAGCGGAGCTCGATCGCGACGAAGGCTCCGATCAGGACCACCGCCAGCGCGAGCAGGGTCACGATCTTCGTCGAACCCCACCCCGAACTGCTCGCGTCGAGCAAGGCGTAGGCCAGGACCGAGAGCCCGGCGGTCACGCTCACCGCCCCGGCGGCGTCGAAATGACGCGTGGCGGACTCTGAGCGACTCTCGGGAATCAGCCCGGGAGTGAGCGCCAGCGCGATCAGCGACACCGGCACGTTTACCCACAGGACCCATTCCCATCCGAGACCCTGCGTGAGGATCCCGCCGAGCAGCACACCGGCCGCGCCGGCCGAGCCGGCGACGGCGCCCCACGCGCCCAACGCCTTGTTCCGCTCGGCCCCGTCCGCGAACAGAGTCGTGACGATCGAGAGTGCGGCCGGGGAGATGATCGCGGCGCCCAGGCCCTGGGCCGCGCGGGCGGCGATCAGCTGGCCCTGGTTGGCGGCGAAGCCCGCCGCGAGGGACGCGACCGCCACGACCACTAACCCGGTCATGAAGACGCGGCGCCGGCCGAGCAGGTCGGCCGCCCGACCGCCCAGCAGGAGGAAGCCGCCGAATGTGATCACGTATGCGTTGACCACCCACGGGAGATCCTGCTCGGAGAAGTGGAGCCCTTTGCCGATGCTCGGCAGGGCGACGTTGACGATCGACGCGTCGAGCACGACGACGAACTGCGCGACGCACAGCAGGATCAATGCGGTCCACCGGCGGTCTAGGTATTGCTCGTTGATCGTCACTTGCTGGCTCCTTTCATCTCCGTCCTCATCGAATGCCTCCACCTATATGACGGATGCCGCGCGCCGGAATGGACAGGTTCGCTATGGTGTATTCGGAACCGGACTTCCATTTCGACTTGGAACTATACGGAATCGTGATTCCGCTTGCAATCCGAGTCGTCGGAAGTGTTGGAGAGAATCCCACCGGTTGGACCGAGGTCCCATGACCACCGTCACAGATAGCGGCATTGCGTCTTCGCTGCTCGAGGCTTGGACGTCCAGATGCCTGACATCGCCAAGGCCGCGAACGTGGGGGTGGGAACCGTCTATCGGCATTTTGCGACCAAGGACGACCTGATCGCCGCGCTGGTCGCCGACCACTTCGACCGCCTCGCCCAGAAGGCGCGAGACGCGCTCGAGCTGGGGGATGCCTGGGACGGGATCTCCGAGTTCATCCGCTTCGCCGCCCAGGCCCAGGCGGACGACCGAGGGCTGTGCGAGGTGATGGGGTCGCGCCCGGAGGTGCTGGACGTCGCGGCGCGCGCGGCCGGATTGGCGGACCTCTGCGACCGGCTCGTGAAACGGGCTCAACGCACCGGTCAGCTGCGAGGAGACCTGGCGTGGGAGGACATCCCGCTGGTCGCCTGCGGGCTCGGTCCAACCATTCATGCCACGGTGGGGCCGGCGAAGGGCCGCTGGCCACGGCTCGTCGAGATCATCCTGGACGGCTTGCGCGCGCCGGGGACCGGAAAGCTGCCTCGGTGTCTCTGAGGCATCTGGTCCGCCTAGGAGATTCCGCCAAGCGACTGAGTCCATGGGAACCCCCGTCGCCGTGCGAGCATTGCGAAGGTGAGCGTGTTCACGGACGCCGAGCTTCGATACCTGAGCGGCGGGCGGCAGCTGGGCCGAATCGCGACGGTGGGTGTCGACGGGATGCCACATGTGGTTCCGGTGGGGTGGATCTACAACGCGGCGAGCGACACGATCGACATCGGCGGTCACGAGTTGGAGCAGTCGAAGAAGTTCCGTGACGTCGCGCGCGAAGGGCGGGCCGCGATCGTGGTCGACGATCTGGAGAGCACCGACCCGTGGCGCCCGCGAGCTATCGAGGTCCGCGGGCGCGCGGAGGCGATCTCGTTGCCCACGCCGTTGATCCGGATCCATCCTGAGCGGATCATCAGCTGGGGGCTCGGACAGGGTCGTAGTGCGCGCTCGGTGACGGGCCCTCCCGGTCCGCGCTGACGCAGGCGCGGCCTGCCATGCCGAAGTTCACCCTGGCGTTCCCGGCCGGCGAGATCGACGGGCTCGCCGCCCGCTTCGGCGACGCCGACGACGCTCGCCTACTCGCGGCCGGCGCGGCTGCGAGGAAGCGTGGGCATTACACGCGCGAGGAGTTCATCGAGGTCTGTGCCTGGAAGACGTTCCGCAGCAGGTCGAGAGTCGCGACCAACACCGAGGCCATGGTGATCGATCGGACCTCCCGGGCGCTGGCGACTGACGACGAACGGGCCCGGATGATTGCGTTGCTCGAACTGGTCGGAGTGGGGGTGCCGACGGCCTCCGTGCTGCTGTACTTCGCGTTTCCCCGCGATTACCCGATCCTTGACGTGCGGGCTCTCGAGTCCCTCGGGGTCAAGCCGCGGTCGCAGTATCCGCTGAGCTTCTGGCTCGAGTATGTGACTGCTTGCCGCGAGCTCGCGCGCCGCTACAGGGTGAGCGTGCGGACGCTCGACAAGGCGCTCTGGCAGCACTCGAAGGAACGCGGATCGACGGCGACACGAGCGGGCAGGTATCCGTAGGAAGCCGACCGTCTCCGGCGTCCCACGACCTGTAGCTCGCCATCGATGCTGGCACACCGCGCCTCGCCGAATGGCCCAGGGTCGCCGGCGGAGTGGTTCTCGACGCTGCCAACCGCCGGTTGCCAGGTGCCGTCGGCGCTCCGGATGGTGTGCCGCAAGTCGCCGCGCGCATCGATCACCACGACATGGAGTTGATCCCCGACTCCCGCACAACCTACGGACGTGAATGCGCTCGAATGGTCCGGGTCCTCGACCTCGACGAGGCCAAAACCCCGCCTCCAGCTTCCGTCGGCCCGCCTGACGGTGTGCCAGAGCCGCCCTCCGGCCACACCGACGACGTGTAGCCGGTCGCCGACCCCGGAGCAGGCGACGGAGATGAACCGCCATGTGATGGGTCCCTGGTCCGGGATCAGGTCGAATTCCGGCTGCCACGCTCCGTCGGCGAATCTGACCGTATGCCGGAGCCTTCCGTCGTCTGCGATCCCGGCTACGTGCAGCGCGTCTCCCACTCCGGCGCAGGCGACGCGCCGGAACAGCCCGCCGACAACCGCAAACCCCGGTTGCCAGCTGCCGTCCGCGTGGCGCACCGTGTGCCACAAGCCGCCCCCGCTGATCCCGTGTACCACGACGACATGTAGCTCCGGGAAGACCGTCGCGCAGTCGATCGCAGGGAAGCCCTCCTGAAAGTCGCTTCCGACGAACGCGAACGAGGGCTCCCAGCTTCCGCCGGCGTCGCGGGTCGTGTGCCAGACCTCGGTGAATTTGGCCACCGCGACAACGTGGAGCTCGGTCCCAACCGCCCCGCAGCCCAGGGCCGTGAATTGTCCAGGCCCGTTTGCCTCCTCGCTTCCGACCCGACCGAAACCTCCGTGCCAGGTACCGTCAGGCCGGCGGGCCGTGTACCACAGACTCCCTGGATTCGACATCGGTCAGCTCCCGGTCAACCGCCCCGCGCAGCGGCCCCGGGAGCACCCGCTGCACCGGGTGCTCCCCGAGGGCCTATCGCTCCGGATCCCGAAAGACGCCGGAGAAGTGGATCGTCTTCCGATGACGTCGAGGCGCTCCTGGACTGGCTAAATATCGGGGGCGCTGGCCCGGGACCGGGGAAGGGGCAAACCAGCGCCCGCTGCCAATGTGACACGCGGAGGGGTTTTAGTCAAGAGCCTTGAGTAATCAGCGTCATGGACGACTCGCACCTACGCCCGCCACGCGCAACCGTCCCGTGGCGCAGGCGCCCTGGGAGTCGCCGGAGCTCAGCTCGCGCGCGAGCGTCGCTCGCGCGCGATGCAGTCTCACCTTGATCGTGCCGAGCGGCGTGCCCAGGGAAGCTGCGATATCCGTCTCGGTCTGGTCGGCCCAATAGCGAAGGAACACGACCTGCTGTTGGTCGCGGGGGAGGCCTGCCATCGCCTTCGCGAGATCGAGCTTGTCGGTGGCCGCTTGGCTCTGGTCGCAGGCGCCGGCCAGCTCGTCGGCTTCGGGGAGACGCTCCTCGACGCGGCGGGTCGCGATCCGTAGGGCTTCGCGCCGGGCAATCGTCCTGACCCACGGCGCCGGTTCGCCCGCACACGTGTGGGCGCGGCGCCACGCCCGAAGCGTCGCCTCTTGGGCGGCGTCTAGCGCGGCATCGGGATCGAGGTACCGGCTGGCCTCGCGGAGGGCAAGCGTCTGCAGTCCCTCCCAGTCCCATCCGGGGGAGTCGGGCGCATCTCTGCAGGCGGGTGTGGGGACCAAATGATTATTTTGATTGATGAAACCATTTGAGCGGTCGGCCGGGTCAATGATCTGTGGCCACGGGATTGGAGCCCAGCACCCAGGCGGGCGAGGCCTACGATGCACTCGCTTCCGGCTATGACACGCTCACCCGCGATTACGCCTATGACCGATGGTTACCCGCCCTGGAGCAACTGGCGCACGATCATGGGTTGGCAGGGCACCGGGTGCTGGACGTGGCGTGCGGAACCGGCGAGAGCTTTCTGCCGCTTCGCGCCCGCGGCTATGAGGTGACCGGCTGCGACATCTCCGCGGAGATGCTGGGCCGGGCTCGACGCAAGGCGCCGGACGTTCTACTTCACCACCTCGATATGCGCGAGCTGCCGGTGCTCGGCAGCTTCGACCTGGTCACGTGCATCGATGACGGCCTCAACTATCTGCTCGAGGAGCACGAGCTGGAGGCGGCGTTGCGCGGCATCGCTCGAAACCTTGCGCCGGGCGCGATAGCCGTCTGGGACCTCAACACACTCGCCCAGTACCGCGGCCAGCTCGCCTGCGACCACGTCGTCGCGGAAGAGGGCATCTTCATCGGCTGGCGGGGGCATGGCCGGCAGGGCGAGGTCGAGTCCGGCGGTCTGGTGGAGATCGCAATCGACGTATTCGCGCTCACCGACGATGGAACCTGGGAGCGGAGCACGAGCGTCCACCGTCAGCGGCACTGGCCTCGCGCGACGGTCGAGCGGCTGTGCGGCAGCGCGGGACTGCAGCTTTTGGATGTCCGCGGCCAGCATCCGGGAGTCGTAATCGACGAGGAACTCGACGAGCGCACGCACACGAAGGCCGTGTACCTGGCGTGCGCGAAGAAAGGAGGCTCAATGCGTGTCGGACGCCCCTAGTCGAATAGTTGCCGAGCCGACTCCGCACAGGGCCGAGGGGCCTCGCGGGGTCGGCAGCGGCTCGAAGTCCGACTTCGCGGGCGGCGGTCCCGTACGCTTTCAGCGATGCGCGAGCCTGAACCGATCATGAACATCGACGATCCACGCTGGGTTCGGGCGATCGCGCACCCGCTCCGGATCCGACTCCTGGCGATGCTGGACGAACAGCCGGCCAGCCCCGTGATGCTCGCGCAGAGGTTCGAGCGGTATTCGCTCGGAACGATCTCGTATCACGTCCGCACGCTGTATGACCTCGGGCTCCTCGACCTCGTCAGCACCCGACAGCGGCGCGGCGCCACCGAGCACTTCTATCGCGCTCGCGCGCATCCGACGTTCACCGACGAAGCGTGGGACCGGCTCGATACGGTGCCCAAGCAAAGGATGATCACGGCGGCCCTCGAGCAGATACACGACTACGCCACCCGCTCCGCCGCGATCGGCGGGTTTGATGCCGCTGACGCGCGCTTCACCCGGACTCCTCTCAAGCTCGATGCCGAAGGGTGGACCGAGCTCGCCGAGACGACGAAGGAATGGCTCCGTGATACGGCGCGGATCGAGCAAGCCGCCGCCGGGCGGCTGGCCGATGCACCGGACTCAGCCCTCGACGTCGGACTGGTCATCCTGCTGTTCGAAGCGCTCCCGTTCAGCACCGAGGAGCCGGATTCGGCCAAGACCAACAGGAGGGTGTCTTCCCGCCGCCGCGGCTCCCGCGCCCCGAGCGCCGCCACCCGTACCGGGGGCTGAGACAGCCGTGGGGCGCACCTCCTCACCCTGACGCCCGGACCAGCTCCTTGACCAGCCGTCGCCGGCGCTCGTAGAAGCCGCGGGCGATGTAGAAGGCGAGCGCGTCATCTCGTCGCGGCTGGGTGGTCACTTCGAGGCGAAAGCAACCGGCTCGACGAGCCGACCCCTCGACGGCGTCGAGCAGAGCGCCCGCTATCCCTAGACGGCGCCGATCGGCATCGACGACGAGCGCGGTGAGCCGACACTGAGGCCGTGCTCGTTCGAGCAGGAATAGGAGCTGGAATGCAGCCAGTCCGACCACCTGGTCAGCGAGCTCGTAGACGAGCACGCCGACGTCCGGGTGGCTGCGGAGCCGCTCGAGCCGAGCGGCAGCAGCCTCGGTAGCCGTCGGGTACCCAAGCTCGCCGAGCAGCGAAGCGATCGCAGGCGCATCCGCCGGGCGAGCGCGGCGGATCTTGCCCCGGGAGATGGACACCACGGGATCGTCGCATCCGCGCGCCTGCCATCGACTGCCAGCGCGATCAGCCCAGCGGATCCTCTCGCGGTCTCACTCGCAGCCGCGCTTCCCGCAGGCGCTGCTGTGCGCACCCCAGCTCCCGTTCCAGCGCCCGCAGACGAGCACTGGAACCGAGGCCCCATCTGTACCGCTTCGCCCGGAGCAGCGCGACCCGATCGTGGTAGTAGTCGGCGTCGGCCTGCAGCTGCTCGATCTCGTTGTACGAGGTCACTCGTCGAGCTCTAGGCCGCTGTCAGCCCCTGTTGCCATGCAAATCCCTTCCAGGAGTCTAGCCCTGCCGGTCACGGAAAAGCCGTGGCCACCGGCGATGCTGGGCCCGACCCCTCGACCGATGCGACACTCTCGGCATGCGGAGGCATCGCTCGCACTGGCCGGCCATCGCGATTGCGCTCGCAGCGGCGACGGCGGCGCTCGTGGCCGCCGCAATCGTGCCGCTCGCGACGGCCGGAGCCGCCGGGTCCGGCCACCCCGTCGCCGCCCGCGTCGTGACGATCGGCAGACCGGAACCGATCCGGCCGATCGGCTCGGGATTCCTAGGCCTCTCGTTCGAATACTCCGCCATCGAGCCATATGCCGGCACGGATCCCCGCGGGGTCAATCCGGTGCTGTTGCAGCTCATGCGCAACCTGACTCCCGGCCAGGCGCCGGTGATCAGGATCGGGGGCGAGAGCACCGACTGGGCCTGGTGGCCGGCCCCGCACATCCGTAAACCAGCCGGTGTGAACTTGACTCTGACGGCTCGGTTGCTCCGTATGACCCGGGCATTGACCGAGGCGCTCGGGGCGCGGCTGATCCTCGGGATCGATCTCGAGGCGGACAGTGCGATGGTGGCCAGAGCCGAGGCGCGGGCGCTCATCGCGGGCATCGGGCGGCGGCAGATCGACGCGCTCGAGCTTGGCAACGAGCCGGAGGACTACGGGATCTTCACCTGGGACGGATCGGGAGTCAAAGGCCGCCCGTCGGACTACGACTTCCCGTCCTTCGTGCGGGACTTCTCGCGGTTGGGCAGAACACTGCCGCTTCCCCTGGCGGGGCCGGCGATGGGCGCCCCTAAGTGGTATCGCGACCTGCCCGACCTGCTGGCCGCCGAGCCCCGGCTGCGCCTGGTGACACTCCACCGCTACCCAGTGCAGCAGTGCTACGTCAAACCAGGGATGCCCAACTATCCGACGATCCCGCACATCCTCTGGAGCCGAGCATCGCGGGGGCTCGCGGACAGTGTCGCGGCCGAGGTCGCGAGCGCCCACGCGCGTGGACTGCGCCTGCGAATCGACGAGATGAACACGGTCTCATGCGGCAACGAGCCACAGGTGGGATTCTCGTTCGCCTCTGCGCTGTGGGCGCTCGACGCGCTGTTCGCGATGGCCAGCGTCGGCGCCGATGGGGTCAACATCCACACCTACCCGACTTCGACATCCGCGCTGTTCAGCTTCACGCGGCGCAACACCGTCTGGCGGGCATTCGTTGAGCCCGAGTACTACGGCCTGCTGATGTTCGCCCAAGCCGCGCCGCCGGGGTCGAGGCTGCTCCGAATCTCGGGCGCGGGCGCGGTCAAGACGTGGGCGACGCGCGGGCGGGACGGGCACATCCGCGTCGTGCTGCTCAACGACAGCGCCACCGACCCCGAGACGATCGAAGTGCATGCACCAGGAGTCCGGGCGCCGGCGGGGCCGGGCACGCTCGAGCGCCTACAGGCGCCCAGCGAGGCCGCGCGCAGCGGGGTCACGCTTGGAGGTAAGAGTTTCGGTGCCGGCACCGAGACCGGCCGGGTGTCACCCCAGGCCGTGGCGATTTTTCCTAACAGGGGCCACTTCGTAGTGGTCGTGCCGGCGGCGAGCGCCGCACTGCTGACCTTGCCGCGGTGACGCGATCACGGGGATCAGAATCGTGGCTTCCCCTCGGCGAAGCGCTTGAGCCCATCGTCGGGGACGGGCTCCCAGGGCGCCGCGTATGCGACGTAGGTGCGCCAGCTCGGCCGCACGCCCGGATCGCCGTCGAATGCCCCCAAGCGCACGCTCATCTGCGTGGGATCGTCCGGATTGCGGCTGAACAGGTGCGACCCGCACTCACGGCAAAAGCACTTCTCAAAGCCCCCATCGGAGTGCCGCCAAGCCTTCACCAGCTCCTGGCCCTTCAGCAGCCGGAAGGTGCGGCCGTCGATCCGCGCCTGCGCCGAGGAGCCCGTGCCGGTGCGACGCTGGCAGCGTGTGCAGTGACAGTAGCCCGCAGCGCGCGCGGGCTCGGTGAGCTCGAAGCGGACCCCGCCGCACAAGCATCCGCCGGTCAGGGAAGGATCGTCCATGGGGACAAGCGTGACACACACGCAAATCCTCAGGGAGTTTGACTCGGCTTTACGCTCCCGTCGTGCTCGTTGCCCGCGATGTGGAGGTGCACGTCCCCGGCGGCGTGCGGATCTTGGGCCCCGTTTCGGTCGAGGTCGCTCCAGGATCGCTAGTCGCGTTGATGGGCCCCAACGGTTCGGGCAAGTCGACGCTGCTGCGTGTGCTCGCGGGCGTCGCAAGGCCCAGCGCGGGTAGCGCCACCTGGGGTCGGCAGCCGACTGCCTCAGCCGTGCAGGCGCTCGGCTACGTGCCCCAGAGGGAGAGCGTTCACGACCGGCTGACCGCGCGCGAGGCCCTTCGCTATGCGGCGTATCTGCGTCTCGACGGCAGCGCCGACGTCGGCTTGCGGGTCGAGACCGTGCTCGACGAGCTCGGCTTGACCGGGCAAGCCGACACGCCGATTCGAAGCCTCTCGGGAGGGGAACGGCGCCGAGCCGCTTGCGGTCTCGAGCTGGTCGGCGATCCGCCCGTGCTGCTACTCGACGAGCCGACCAGCGGGTTGGACGAGGTGCTCGAGCGCCGGTTGATGCAGCTGTTCAGGCGGCTGGCAGGCCATGACCGCGCCGTGCTCGTGGCCACCCATGCGACCACGAGCCTGGAGCTGTGCGACGAGGTCGTCGTCCTTCAGGACGGTCGGATCGCCTACCGCGGCGGCTCGTCGGGCGCGCGGGCGCACGTCACCGCGGTGGCCGGAGAGCAGCAGGCGGCCGCGGACAGCGCTCCTACGGTGGCACCCGTCGTGGAGGCCGCTGGGTCAATGGGCACAGCTGCACACACGATCCGGAGCCCCTCAGCCCCGACCGCATCCGTGGCCTCGAGCCGTCCGTTCCAGCTCGAGCTCCGCGTCCTGGCCGGTCGGTACCTCCGCACCCTGCTCCGTGACCGACGGACGCTGTGGGTGCTGGTTTTGCAGGCGCCGCTGATCGGTCTCCTGATCGCGATCGTGTTCCACTCCGGAGCTCTGACGAGCGGCGCGTCTCCGATCGGCGCGGTGGAGCTCGTGTTCCTGGTGATGACGGGCGCGATCTGGCTTGGCGTGGCCTCCGCAATCCGGGAGGTGGTCAAGGAGCGTGGCCTGGTGGAGAGGGAATTTGATGTCGGCATCCGCCTGGACGCGTACGTGCTGGCTAAGGCGCTGGTCCTGTTCGCCTTGAACGTCGTCCAGGTCTTGCTGCTGGTACTGGTGGTCGCGGCCGTGAGGCCACTCGGGATCGGTAGCGCTGGCGTGCTCGAGCTGTTCGCGATCGCGGTGCTCACGGCCTGGGCCAGCGCCGCGATGGGGCTGGCCGTCTCCTGCGCGGCCCGCACGGTAGATCAGGCGGCCGGGGCAGTTCCGCTGCTGTTGATGCCCCAGCTACTGCTCGCGGGCGGGCTGATCCCGCTCGCCCAGATGCCAGGTTTCGTGGCCGCGATCTCCAACCTCATCTATGCAAGATGGTCGTACGGGGGACTCGGTTCGGCAGCACGCATCGGGGCCCGGCTGGCTACATCTGACAGCTCGTCGATCCTGGGCTTCGACAACCGGTTCTTCGCGTTGACCCCCGCAACCGCAGCCGGAATCCTCCTCGCGTTCATCGTCGTCGAGCTACTCCTTGCTGTGCTGCTGCTGATGCGGCGACCTGCGGTCAACCCGTAGGGCTCGCGCCGGTCCGATGCCTAGATCTTGAGGCCGGCGAAGTAGGCGAACCCGTTGTCCGCGGAGATGGTGACGTCTGCGAATCCGGCGTCGCCGAGCCATCGCGTGAGATCGGTTGTGCGATCCGCGTCCGGGCGTGAGCTCCGGGCCAAGCTCGCACCCCGGTTCAGAGCCGCTCCCACTTACGTTTGATCGCAAGCCGCTCCTGGTCGCGCGCCGCGCGCTTCTTGCGTGCGGCCTTGTGCGCCTCCTCATTGCGGCGGGCGATCTCCCTCTTGAGATCGTTGAACGCCGCCTCCGATGTCGATCGTCCAGGGCCCGGGCTGTTTGCCTCGGCCATAGGAGAGCACTCCTCTCTGCTCCCTCGAAGATTGGCCACGGAGAATGCGAGAGCAAGACACTCGGCAGTGGAGCTGCACTTCCAGTCTACGCTCGCCGCGCGAACCGTTGTTGCGGTCGCCCAGCGTAGCCTTCCGAGCGTGAAGCGGCCGAGCTTTGCGTTGCCGCTGGTGCTCATGCTCGCAGCCTGCGGCGGCCCTTCCTCCGACGGCGCGCTTCCACTTGCGCGGACGCCTGCCAAGGCGCTAGCAACCTGTCTGAAGATCGCGGTCATGCGCTCTGTATGTCCGCGCCGCGTACCGCTGTCAAGCGGCGGACCAGCGGCCGTATCGGCGGGATGCCTCGACTCTGCCGGGGGGCTGGTCCAGCTCACCAGCGGACGGTGCCGTACCGCAGCATGGAGTGTCATTGGCCGGTCGCCTAACCCGGCCGCTACTGGTCACATCGTTGTATCCGCGTCGTTTGACCACCCGCAGTGCGCGTGGCCGCGCACGACACGAGCGAGCCCGGGGGACGATGCTCTGTTGAGCCCAAAGCGCGCCCGAGCAGCGTCATTGGGCCAGGTCCGGTGGTATGGCCAATCCGGTGAGCTGGTGCTAGCACCTCCATACTTTGCAGGAGGCGGTCCAGTGGGAGACCACCTTGCGTTTTGCTTTCGGGCCGACGGCGTCAGCCACGCGATCACAATCCATGCGTGGTCGCCGCTTGTCCAGGTGGTTGCGACGCTGAAGGGCATGGTGCGTTGGGCACTGGGCAAGCACGTAACCTCGGGGCCGCCAGCCTCCGCTTCGGACTGACACCTCCAGCGGCGAGAAGAGCGGGTGGTCTCGCGACGGCCTTGCCCGTCAGCTCTTCGCGCGCTGAGCGATGGCGTAGAAGACCCGCCAACCCACCGTGTGGGTCTCGACGTCCCACCCAAGTTTCCCGAGCCGCACCTGAAGCTCCCCGGGTTCGTAGAACACCTTGATCGTCCGGAAATGCTCACCCGTCCTCAGCGGACGCTCAACCGCTGGGGCAGCCGCGCCGTGAACCGGCTGCTCCGAATGAGCGACAGCCGGCAGCTCATCGATCACGAAGACTCGCCCGGTGTCGTTGAGGCAACCCGCGACGAGCGCCCAGAAATCGTCGAAGCGCTGCGGTGGGACATGTGACAGCCACGCGGAAAAGAAGACCACGTCGTACGTCTGTGGGGGCGACCAGCTGAACAGGTCGGCCTCCACGTACTGAATGTGGTCATGGGCCACCTTTGCCCTGCTGATCGCGATGACCTCTGGCGAGGCGTCCAAAGCTGTCACGTGGGACGCGTACTTGGCCAGCTCACCTGTCCATTGGCCGGTTCCACACGCGAGCTCGAGTACACGGCCTCGCGGTGCAAAGGCCTCCAGTGCGGCGACCAACTCGGCGTATCCCGGGAGCAAACCCCACGGGGCGGTCTCGTCGTATTCGCCCGCTCGCGCGCGGTAGTAGGCGATCTGCTCGGCGAGCAGCTGACCCACATCGTCCTTCGGTGCTGCGAGCTCCACGGGTTCGAGCTTACGCGGTGAGGCCGCCCGGACTACGGTTTCAGAACGGCGAACACGTAGGGTTTCCTGCATTGGCTTCGCCAGGCAAGCCCAACCGGTACCAGCGCTGCATCTTGGTTGATCGTCACGGGCGATGAGTCCCGACGAGCTCCGCGATCACCTGCTCTCGTTCACCGGAGCCGAAGAGACGTTCCCGTTCGGCCCAGACACATCGGTGTTCAAGGTCGGCGGAAAGATGTTTGCCCTCTCGCAGCTTGCCGCGGACTCGCTTCGGGTGAGCCTCAAGTGTGATCCGCGACTCGCAGAGGCGCTACGCGAGGCACACGCCGCGGTGATCCCCGGATACCACCTCAACAAGCGGCACTGGAACACCGTGATCATCGACGGATCGGTACCGGAACAGATGGTCAAGGACATGATCGAGGACTCGTACGACCTCGTCGTCAGCAACCTGCCCGCGTCCCGGCGCCGGGCGCTCGGATGGCAAACCGACGGGTAACTCTCCCTGGTGTCCCGGGGCCGTCGTGAGAGCTTCACGCGCGCGGCCGACAGGCGCCGGGTAATGTCGCGCCGCGATGGAGCCACGCCACCCGCACCCCGGTGGCCGCGGAGGACGCGACCGACAGCTGCAAGCGAAACGCACCCGATTCGCGGCGGCGGCCTCGCTGATCGTGGTTGCTGCGGTCGCTTTGGTGATCGTGCTGAGCACGACGGGCGGGGCGGGTCCGCGGCCGACGGAAGTGGGTACGCGGTCGAACGCGGCCGGGACGAGCACGACCGGATCGGGCGGGGTGCCGGCGCCGATCCTCGCCTACCACGTGATCAACCAGCCGCCGGCCCAGAGCGCGCTGCCACCGAGCCTGTACGTGCCCGCCGACCAGTTCACCGCCCAGATGCAGGCGCTGAAGGCGGCGGGCTGGCATGCGGTCACGCTCGATCAACTCGAGGCCAACTGGACTCGCGGGGCACCGCTCGGCACCACTAAGCCGATCGTGATCAGCTTCGACAGCGGCTACGCATCTCAGTACACAAACGCGCTGCCGGTCCTCAGACAGCTGGGGTGGGTCGGGGTCGAGAACCTACAGGTAAACGGCCTGCCCGAGTCCGAGGGCGGCCTGAGCGACGCCCAGGTCCGGGGCGTGGTCGGTGCGGGCTGGGAGCTCGATGCTGCGGGCGTCAGTCAATCCGACCTGACCGTCCTTGACCCCGCGCAGCTGAGCGGCGAGGTCCTCGGCGCGCGCCAGACGCTCCACAGCCGCTACAGCGTTCCGGTCAATTGGTTCTCCTACCCTTCCGGTCGCTACAACCCCGCCGTGGTCGCCGCGGTTCGCGCGGCCGGATACGTTGGCGCGACGACGAGCACCGCGGGATGGGCCAGCCCGCAGGCGGACCGCTTCCGCCTGCCGCGGCTGGAGGTGGTTGGCGGCACCAGCCCGTCGCAGCTGCTCTCACAGATCATGGCCGCCCGACAGACCACGACCGCGCCAACCAGCTCTGCCGGCACCTGAACCGGGCACGACGGTTGGGTTTCACATGGAGCAGTAGCGTTCGACGACCAATCCGGAGACCGTCCGCCGAAATGCGGCCGGGGGAGAGGAGGAATCGCCATGGCCCGCGTAGACGAAATCGTCGACGGCATCTACAGGATCTGCACGACCGTTCAGCTTCCAGACACCGAGTTCCAGTTCAGCCAGTTTTTGATCGATGACGAGCGCCCCGCGCTCATCCACACCGGCATGTACGGGTTGTACGAGGGGGTTCGTGACGGCGTGGCGGAAGTGCTCGATCCCGGCAAGCTCGAGTATGTGATCCTCCTGCACTTCGAGGCGGACGAGAACGGGGGAATGGACCGCTTCTTGGAGGGGGCGCCGAACAGCACGCTCGCATGCAGCGCCCTGAGCGCCATCCTGAATCTGAGCGGCTGGAACTATTCCGGCCGCGTCGAAGGGCATTCGGAGGGGGAGGTGATCGATCTCGGGAAGCACAAGCTGCGCTTCCTGGAGACGCCGCACGTGCACCACTGGGACTCGATGATGCTGTTCGATGAGACCACCAAGAGCGTGTTTCCTTCCGATCTGTACATCCAGCCCGGTGACCAGCCGCCGGTCGTGACTGAGAACCTCGGCAGCCTGATGTGCGAGTACTACCGCCAGGTCGGGATCTTCGCCCACGACCAGCCGGTCAGAGACGTGGTCGATCGAATCGAGGCTCTCGACCCCGACTGGATCCACGGCATGCACGGCGGGAGCCTCGGCCGGGAGGTGATCCCACACTTCACCCGCGCGTTGCGGGAGGAGCCGGTTGGCTATCAGGGCAAGCTGCTGGGCCGAGACGTCTTGCCTAGGTAGACGCCGTAGGTTCCTGACGGGCGGCTTCGAGTCGCGAAACTACGTCCTCGACGTGATTGACGACGAACAGCTCCTGGTTCTCGTCGTCCAACTCGATTCGAAGGCGGTCTCGACGGCCTCGCTTCGGAGCCGTTCCCGCTGCGGCGATCGTTGCGAGCGATACCTGCCATGTCTTGCCGCCCGTCGCACCATCCACCCAGTGCGGGCAGAAGACCAGCCGCCGATTGGTGAGGAATAACTTGCCGCCGACTGCTCGACCGCTGCTCTGGATTCGATTGGCGCCCTGTGACCAGACCACCTGCTCCTGCGGTTCGGCCTCGACGCTCTTGAGCCACCAGCTTCCGATTTTGGCCATTTGCGCAGCTCTCGTGGTGATACTCCGGAGCCGGGACGAGCATACGCCGACGCGTCGGCTGTTCGCAACCGTCAGTCAGTGCAGGGCGCCGCTAGCCGTCGCCTTGCGCCGACGAATCTCGTCGGCAGGGCTGGTTGCGTAGCGTGTCGCAGGCTGGGAGCGGTGTGTGCGCGACCTGTCCCGGCAGGACCCCTAGTACGAGCCGGGAGGGGTGCGCCGGATCGTGGAGGATCGTGTTGGTGGCGGGGGTGACAATCGGCGTGAAGACGAAGAAGCCAGTGTGTCCGGTAGGCGCCTCGATGTAGATCCGGATCCTCGAGCCGCGCCTGAATGCCTGGGCGAACGGAAACACCTCCATCCGCATGAACGTGGGGCGACCCGGGGTGAGTGACCGGGCGTCCTGCCGGGTGTTGGTCTGATACGGCCGCAGGACGGTCGACCGCTTGGGGTTGAGCTTGCGATGAGATGCGCGCAGCCACCCGCGCTGCACGTACTCCTCCATACCGTCGGGTCGGACCTCGACGATGGTCGCTTGGAGATCGGTGTCGGTGGCGCTCGACGACAGCCAGAGATCCAGGCTGGCGGGGCCGGCGACGACGAGGTCGTGCCGCAGCGGCGGCGTCGTGTACGCGAGGTAGCCGCCCGGGGCGACGGGCGCCTGGAAGGTGAACTGGCCCATCGACATACCGTTCTCTTCAGGCCCGGGCTCGAGCACGTCCGCCGACTGCATGGGGTATCTGTACTGGTCGGACGGCTCGGGGTGCGAGGGGCGGGCCTTGGTGAGGGCGCCGCCGGTGCCCAGGTAGAGCGGCTTGGGGGTCGGGCGCGGAAGGCTGCGGAGGTTGATCGACCAGGACGGGATGTTCTCATCGCCGCTCGAGTTCTGGATCTTCGACTCCATCCAGATCGCGACGTGCGGAATGCGGCCAACGAACGAGTTGGGCACGCCGCGGACGAAGTGGTCGAGGAAGTCGAGCGTCTCCTGCTCGGTGCGCGAGTTGTAGTAGTCGCGCCCGTGGTTTCCGTTGCTGACGTTGACCCACAGACGATCCTGGTGCGGGAATAGCGAGTAGTCGTCCCAGATACGTGCCGGTAGCTGCTCGTCCTGCCACTGGTTGAACAGCAGCGCGGGGACTTCGATGTGAGGGATGGCGTTCTCCGGCTTGCGCTGCTCCCACAGGTAGTTCTCATCCGAGGTATAGGGATGATCGAGGATCAGCTTAGGAATGAAGTGCTGAGTGTCGTTCGCCGCCTCGTGCTGTGCGTAGTTGACCAGGCACTGAGAGTCACCCTCCCGAGCCGCCACGGTCGCGAGCGCGGTGGTGCCGCCCTCCTTCTGGATGCCGGTCCATGCGAACGTGAAGTCGTACTCGAGGATGCCGCCGGGGTAGGCGACATCCCGGTAGAGGTCCGAGGTGGCCGAGGAAGCGGCGATGGCGCGGAGGTGAGGTGGCTGCTGGCCGGCGGTCAGCAGCTGCGTGATGCCTCCGAAGCTGACGCCGATCATCCCAATCCGCCCGTTGGACCATGGCTGGCGCGCCGCCCATTCCACGGCGTCGTAACCGTCCTCGCCCATCGTGTGGTCGAACGGGTCGAACTGCCCTTGCGAGCATCCGGTGCCGCGTACCGAAACGCCCAGCAGCGCGTAGCCGCGGCTCATCAGCCGGTCCGAGTAGGTGGAGAGACCGTTATCGGTGGCATTGGTGCCGGCTGCGTAGCCCTCGTAGTTGACGAGCACCGGAAGGCGCTGATGCGCCAGAGCGGCCGGGCGCAGCAGGTCGTAGCGCAGCATGGTCCCGTCGCGGGCGGGCAAGTAGCCCCACGTCTCCACCGTGGGCGTTGCCGCGCTCGCGCCGGCCGTCATCACGATCATCAGTGCGGCGATCAACACACCACCGCGCAGCGCACGCATCACGGATGTCCTCCGATTGGTGCTGGGCGTACCCGTGCGGTCCACCCGGCTCTCAGAACATCAACGATCAGCGGCCGCGAATCTTGCTCGCTGACGGCGGCGGCTGGCGCTCTTGCCTCGAGTGCGACATGCTGAGGCCAGATGCGCGCGGTGAAGGCAGGGATCCTCGCGAGTCTCAGCTTCGTGCTGGTGGGATCCGGTGCGGCCCAAGCGAGCCTAGGTTCCGCCGAACGCTGGCGAGTCCTGGCGCTTCCCGTGTCCGGTCACGGTCCATTCTCGTACGCCGAGCCCGGCATCGCGGCCGGGTCCGGCGGCCTGGTCCTGGCCGACGCCGCCAGCGCGAACACCGGTGCGCCGCCGACGTTCTGGCTGTCGCGAGACGACGGGTCCACCTGGTCGTCCGGGGCGGACTTTGATCCAAGTGGCGCGAGCACGGGCGACGCAGATGCGGCGATTGGGTCGGACGGCTACCTGTACGCGCTCAACCTCGGCTACAACCCCAACCCGCCGGGTCAGCCGAGCAACCCGACCGTGCTCGTCTATCGCTCGCGCGACGGCCGCACGTGGTCGGGCCCGGCATCCTTTCCGCCGCCGCACGGCCAGGATCAGCCGGACCGGCCTTGGCTCGTGGTGAACCCGAGAAACCCGGCGGATGTCGACGTGCTGAACAGCGAAGGCGGCGGCAACCTCGTGCTGTGGGGCTCGACCGATCACGCCGCCACCTTCGCCGGTCCCTATCCGGTGAGCGGAGGGACAAACAGTCAGGCTGGGCTCGCGCTGTCGAGCCGACCGCTGTTTGACCCCACTCAGGTCGGGCGGCTGTTCGAGCTCTACGACGCCGCGACCCTCGGCGGGGCGACGAGCACGCTGGGCCTGGGCCTGCCGGTGTACGAGTTCCCGATGACACAGCTCTGGTTGGCCACTTCCACAGACGGCGGGGCGAGGTGGACAAACCAGCTCGTGCTGGACACCACCGCTCTCACCGGCCCGCTGAGGAGCGCCACGATCGGTCATCTGCTCATTGCGTCCGCGATCGATGCGAACGGTGATC
>Ga0209577_10002369_pt1 | contig 18175 bp, 11 predicted proteins | sample GraSoiAngelo_109_FD_185874 | JGI IMG/M metagenome (GOLD analysis project Ga0209577, IMG submission 185874) | Grasslands soil microbial communities from the Angelo Coastal Reserve, California, USA - 14_0903_12_20cm (SPAdes) (version 2) | ecosystem: Environmental > Terrestrial > Soil > Grasslands...
AGCGAAAGGTGATCCGTTGCGCATTGCGCCCCATCCGCTGATCTTCGACTGGAACGACGACGCCGCCGGCGCGAACCGTGTCGCGATGCTCGACGACGAGACGCTGCGTGACGGACTGCAGTCGCCGTCGGTCCGCCATCCGAGCATCGACGAGAAGATCGGGATCCTGCACCACATGGCGGCGCTGGGCATCGACACGGCCGACATCGGGCTGCCCGGCGCGGGACCGAAAGTCGCCAAGGACGTCGAGCGGCTCGCGCGCGCGATCGGCGAGGCGCGTCTGAAGATCTCGGCGAACTGCGCCGCCCGCACGATGATCGGCGACATCAAACCGATCGCCGAAATCCAGCAGAGGACCGGCGTCGCCATCGAATGCTGCGCGTTCATCGGCTCCAGCCCGATTCGCCAGTACGCGGAAGGGTGGTCGATCGAGTTCCTGCAGAAGTGCACCGACGACGCGCTGACGTTCGCGGCGAAAGAGGGGCTCACGACGATGTACGTGACGGAGGACACGACACGCGCCGACCCGAATTCGCTGAAGGTGCTGTACACCACCGCAATTCGCGCCGGCGTCAAGCGCGTGTGTGTCGCCGACACCGTTGGCCACGCGACCGCGCACGGCGCGAAGGCTGTCGTCCGCTACGTGAAATCGATCATCGACGAGCTCGGCGTCGCCGTCGGAATCGACTGGCACGGCCACCGCGACCGCGGCTTCGGCGTTGCGTCGAGCATCGCGGCGCTCGAGGCGGGCGCGACGCGGCTGCACGGCGCCGCGCTCGGCATCGGCGAGCGATGCGGCAACACGCCAATCGATCTGCTGATGGTGAACCTCGCGATGATGGGGTACATCGATCGCGATCTCACGAAGCTGCCGGCGTATTGCCGCGCGGTCGCCCGCGCCTGCGACGTGCGCATTGCCCCGAACTATCCGGTGATCGGCGCCGATGCGTTCCGCACCGCGACCGGCGTGCACGCGGCCGCGGTCGTGAAGGCGTTCCACAAAGGCGATCGCGCGCTGATGGACGCGGTCTACGCCGCCGTTCCCGCCAGCATGGTCGGCCGCGAGCAGGAAATCGAAGTCGGCCCGATGTCGGGGCGATCGAACGTCGTGTTCTGGCTGGAGAAGCGCGGCCTGCCGGCGACCGATGAAATCGTCGATCGCGTGTTCGCTGCCGCAAAGGCATCGAACCGCACGCTCACGCACGATCAGATTCAGACGATTATCGACGACACGAAACTACGAGCTATTTCCTGAGCAGAATCTCCTCGAAAAACTGCACCGCGCGCGGGTCCTTCGACTGACCGAGCCAGAAGAACGCCCGCTTCCGAACCTCCGGGTTGCGGTTGTTGCGCGCGACGTCGATCAGCCTCGGCACACCTTCGTCCTTCGGCAGCTGGCTCAGGGCGAACACCGCCCGCTTCTTGACTTCCGTCTCGGGATCGGCGTCGATCGCGTTGGCGATTGTGGCGACGGCCTGCTGACCGGCGCGCTGCGCCAGCCAGAAGAGCGCCTGGCCTCGAAGGTGGGCGATGGCGTGCGCGCGCGCGAACCCGATCAACGTGTCGACCGCGCGGTCGCCCGGCTGCAGCGACAGCGCTGTGAGCGCCGGATCCGCGACGCGCTTGGTCCACTCGTTGTCCTGGGCGGTTCGGGCGACCAGCGACGCGAGCCACGTCACGCTGTCGTCCGGCCTCACGTCCTTCAACCAGACGAGCGTGGCGCCGCTGCTATCGAGATCGCAGTCGGGCGTGAACGTCCGCACCCGCGTGACCGATCCGTTCTCGATCCGCGCGAGGACGAGGAACTCGGTCGGCGGCTCGAGCACGATGCGCGAGCCGCGCGACGGCGTGCTGCCGGTCGTCATCGTGACGCCGCTGCCGCCTTCGAGCCGGCACATGCCGCAGCAGGCGCCCGCGTCGGCAATCGAGTCGTAGCAGCACATGTGGCGCGGCCCGGCCACCATCGGCAGTCGATAGCCGACCCACGTGACGGCGCCGGGCGCGGCGGCGGCGCGCATCTGGGCATCGAGGTCCTGCGCGGCCGCCGGCGATGCCAGCGCGAACGTCAGCAACCAGCAACCAGCAACCAGCAACTGGCGATTCATTTGAGCAGCTCCAGCAGATAGTCAGTCGCTTCCTTCGATTTCATCACCGAGAGCTTCTGGACGATCTCCTTCTTCAATTCGGTGTTTTTCTCGGCACGCGCCAGGGTGACGAGCGCGGTTGCGTTCTGCTGCAGGAACAGCGCGTTGATGACCGCCTTCTTCACGTCGGGCGACGTATCCGACGCGTAGATCGACGTCAGCGCTTCCGTCGTTCCCGCGCGCTTCATCAGCCCGAGGTTGTGGATCGCCGTCTTGCGAAGTTCCGGATCGCGCTCGCCCTTCGCGAGCTCGATCAACTTGTCGGCGTCGCCGCCGATGAACATCGCCTGGAGGATCCGCTTCTTCACCTCGGCGGACGATTCGGTCTGATACAGCTGCGACAATTCGGCGCCCGCGTGCACGATGCCGAGCTGATGTACCGCTTCGCCCCGCAGAGCGGGATCGGTTTCCCCTTTCGCGATCGAGAGCAGCCGCTCGCGGTCGCCGGCGATTCCGTAGCTTCGCAGAATGGACCGCTTCACGGCCGGGTCTTTCGACGAGCCGTAAGCCTCGACCAGCACCTGACGATTTTCCGGTCCGCCCATGATGCCGAGGTAATGGATCGCCTTCAGCTGCAGATCGGGATTCACGCTTCCCTTGGCTGCGTTGGCGATGATGTCGCGCGCGCGCGGCGAGTGGCTCTGGCTCAGGACGAACAGCGCGCGTTCCTTCACTTTCGGCGAATCGGTGCCGGACAGGATCTTCTCGATGATCGGCAGCGCCTGATCGGGGTCGCTGTTCATCAGCCCGCGAAGCGCGTACAGCTTGAGGTCGTCGTCGTTCTGCGATTCGGGTCGCACCGGTTGACCCGACGCCTGCCGAATCTCCACCTCCAGCGCCTTGGCTTCCTTCAGCCACCGGCTGTTCCCGAACTTCTCGTAGAGGTCGGTGACCGTCTTCAGCGCGTCAGCCTGCTGTCCGAGCTTGGCGAGGCTGTACGCCTTCCAGTAGAGCGCGGCGTCGGTCCGCGTGCTCGCCTTCATCTCGATGACGCGGTTCAAGCTTTCGATAGCGCGTTCGAAGCGCCCCTCCTCCATGAGATCGCGGGCTCGTTCGAGGAGATCGTCAGCCTGATCGTCGTTTTCTAATTCGCGTGGAGCCCCATCTTTCTCCATTGCGGTGGGGGCCCCACCCCCACCGCTGTTGCTCGGCGCATGCGCGCCTCGCAACGGCTCAAGGCTGCCACGCGCTGACGCGCTCGGAACATATTCAATTGCTCGCGGGGCCCCACCCCCGCTCGGGCACCCCAGCGCGCACAAACCGCGCGCTGGGGGCCCCGCCGCCTCGCTCGCGCATTCGCGCTCGCTCGGGCCGCAGGCGCTGCGCTCGCGCGTATCTAGAACAGAACGTCGCAGAACGCCCGCATCGATGGCGGCGGTCGCATTGACGGCGAAGACGCCGGAGAGAAGCAATGTCGTTGCAAACATATGTTTGATATCCATGGTGGTTAACTGATTTGTCGTGTCGGCGCCGCGTCGCGCTGACGCAGTTCGTCGCCGAGCACCCGGACCTTGAAGAGCAGCGCCGCCGCATCGATGCGTCGCCGAATCTGTTCCAGATCGGCCGCGCTGATGCGCGACGGGCTGTGCACGATCTCGATGAGGCTTCGCTCGAGATCGTCGAGCACGGTGGCCACCGATTGCTCGCCCGCATCGATCGCATCCTGCCGGTAGAGCCGGCTCGTCGTCAGCAGATCGTCCGCCCACGCCTGCTCGGTCGCGATATCGCTCCGATCGGGTGTGTTCATGATGTCGATGAGCAGCCGTTCCGATCGATCGAGATGGTCCGCTACCGACGTCAGCAGGATGCGGTGCGTGACTTCGGCCGACGGCGCGCTTCGCGTCGCCTCCGCCGCTGTCGGTACCGCCGGCGATGCCGGCTGCCGTTCCCATACGCGCCCCGCCACGAACGCGGCGACGACGATCGTTGCCGCGACGGCGGCCCACGCCAGGCGATCGCTGCGAATCCACGGCGTCCACCACGGTGCGTTCTGCTCCGGCAGCTTGTGGCGGATGCGCTGCCATACTTCGAGGCCGTACTGCTCGCCGCGCGCCGGCGCGTCGGGCGTCGCGATCATGGCGAGCGTCGCCGCGATCTCCTTATATGTCGTGGCGCACGCCGTGCACGTTCCGAGGTGGGCATCGATGTCCTCGCGGCGCCGCGCCTCGCCGTAGTAGTAGAGCGTCAGTTCTTCTTCGGTGAAATGGCGGTTCATGGCTGGCTGCCCGCAGATCGCTCGGCTGAAAGCCTCGCGCTGCCCGGCGAACTTCTCAATGGCGCGAGTGAGATGCGCAGCTTCTTCACCGCGCGAAACACGCTGTGCTTCGCCGCGCTCGTGCCGAGCCCGAGCGTCCGGCTTCAATGGCGCGAGTGAGATGCGCAGCTTCTTCACCGCGCGAAACACGCTGTGCTTCGCCGCGCTCGTGCCGAGCCCGAGCGTCCGGCTGATTTCGTCGATCGAGCGTCCCTCGTAATGCCGCAGCGTGAATGCGGCGCGCTCGAGCGGGCTCAGGCCGCCGAGCGCTTCCTGCACGCGCCGCTGAATCTGCGCGCTCTCCGCGAGCCGCTCCGGGCCCGGCGTCCCGGCGGCTGGCACCTGCACCGCCGCGTCGAGGCTGTCGCCGCGCGATTGATCGTGACGCGCCTGTTTCATTCTCATCATGTCCACCGAACAGTTCGCGACGATGCGATAGAGCCAGGTGCCGAAATTGGCGCGCGACTCGAAGCGTCCGAGCTGCTTGTACGCGCGAAGGAAACTCTCCTGCACCACGTCTTCGGCATCCTGCTCGTTTCCGGTCATTCGGAACGCCAGCCGGAAGACACTCCGGCTGTGCCGCTCGACGAGCGCGCGAAACGCCTCGCTGTCGCCCTGGCGGGCACGAGCCAGGACGGCTGCTGCCTCGGTCGCGTCCATCTGAGCAGCTTAGACGGGGCCTAAGACCGTTGGTTAGCTGGATTTACGCTCGCCTGAAAGGCTCGCGCTACACCGGGGCTGGGCCTGACGTTCGCCTGAAAGGCTCGCGCTACGCATCGGGCTCATGTCTCGCGGTGTAGCGCGAGGCTGTCAGCCGAGCGTAGGCTCCTGAATCGTTAACTCGATTACTGGTTCGTGATCGGCCCGGACCTCTCGGATTGCGCTGCAGCGTGTTGCCGGCGGCATCGTTGTTGCCGCCGCCGGTACTTCGCATGTCCGTGCTCTGGCTGCCGTGCGTCATCATCGGGACCGCATGCGTGCTCGCGCTGTTCGTCCTGGTGCGGTACAACGCGCTGCTCAGATCGCGCAATCGTGTGCACGAGGCATGGTCGGCCGTCGACGTCCAGCTGCGGTGCCGGTCGAGCCTGATTGCCAACGTCGTCGAGGCGGTCAGGGGGTATGCGGCGCACGAGCGCCGAGTCTTCGATCGGATCGCGCGGGCGCGTACCGCGCTCCAGCAGGCGAGCCGCGCGGCGGACGCCGGGCCGGCCAACGACCTGATCACGGCAGCGCTGGGACGCGTGCTGGCGGTCGCCGAGCATCATCCTCAGCTGCGCGCGTCGCACAGTTTCATGAGTCTGGGGAACGACCTCCACGCCATCGAAGAAAAGCTCGCCTTCGCACGGGAGCGCTACAACCGCAACGTTCTCGACGAGCGCTACAACCGCCACGTTCTCGACTACAACATACGCATCGAAATCTATCCCGAGGCCTTCTTCGCCCACGCGTTCAACTTCATGCCGGACGACTTGTTCGAGGTGGCGGACGAGGCGCATGGCGAGCTGCGAGTGAGCTACACGCCGGCCGCGTAGCAGGCGGCGTTCAGTGACCCATCGTCGCGACGTCGGCTTTGCGGCGAAGCCCGCGGCGATGATGACGATGCTGCGCAAGGCGAATCGTATAGTCCTTGCGCGGCGCCTTGCGGCGAACGGTCGTCTTGTGGACGAGGGCGATCTGCGACTGCTTGATCAGCCGCGCGTCGATCGCCGGCAGCGCGCCGACGATTGCGTCGCCGACGATCTGCAGGCTGCGCGCGCTCACGGCATCGAGGTTGTCCTTCGCCGTGTGCCACGCATCGTAATCGAGGTCGATGACGTCGACCGACGGCACGCCGGCGGCGAGGAACGGCAGGTGATCGTCTTCGATGCGCGTCGACTCGGCGAGGAATGAATCGTCGAGATCCTGGTGTTTGGCCGCCGCCCAGATGGCGTCGGTGAGCCACGGCGTCGAGTTCTCGTCGCGCCGGATATCGAGATCGCGGTCGCCGATCATGTCGACGAGGATGAGCGCCTTGATGGCCGCGAGCGAGCCGTCGCGCTTCGCCATTTCGACGTAATGCCGGCTGCCGTACGTGTTGTCGGTACCCTGCCAGTCGGGCAGCCGCGCTTCCTCGCCGTCCAGAAACAGCAGCTCGATGGTGAAGGGGCTCTTGCGCGCCTTGAGGATCCGCGCGAGCTCGAGGAGGAACGCGGCGCTCGACGCGCCGTCGCTCGCGCCAACGAACCGGAACTGGCGGAACAGCTTCGTATCGTAGTGTCCGGCGAAGACGATGCGCTCTTTGCGCGCGCCGGGAATGACGACCGACAGGTTGACCATGTGAACCTTGTCGATCGGCGTTTCGTCGTCCCAGGCCTGCTCGAGCGCGGTGAGGCCCATCGCCGCGAGTTGATCCTTGATGTACTTGCGCGTCTGCTCGATGGCCGGCGATCCCGAGGGGCGCGGGCCGATCGCCACCAGTTGCCGCAGGTGTTCCCACGCGCGGCCCGACTCGAACCTGGGCGGCGGCGTCGGGGGCGCTGCCGTCTGAAACGTCAGCGCCGCGGCGAGGAGCGGGAGGACGATCAACTGCGTTTCTCGCGGGAGATATAGTCGCGCTGTTTCGGTCCTTTGTAAATCTGCCGCGGCCGCGCAATCTTCTGCTCCGAATCGAGCAGCATTTCCTCCCACTGGGCAATCCAGCCGGCCGTGCGCGGAATGGCGAACAACACAGGGAACATTTCGACCGGGAAGCCCATCGCCTGATAGATCAACCCGGAGTAGAAGTCGACGTTCGGGTAGAGCTTACGGCTGACGAAGTATTCGTCCTGCAGCGCGATGCGTTCGAGCTCGAGCGCGATTTCGAGCAGCGGGTTCTTGCCCGTCACCGTGAACACGAGATCTGCGATCTTCTTGATGACCTTCGCGCGCGGGTCGTACGACTTGTAGACGCGATGCCCGAATCCCATCAGACGGTTGTTGCCCTCGCCGGACTTCACCTTCTTGATGAAGTCGGGCACTTTGGCGACCGATCCGATCTCGCTCAGCATCCGCAGGACGGCTTCGTTCGCGCCTCCATGCAGCGGTCCGTACAGCGCCGCCGCTGCGCCGGCGAGCGACGAATATGGATCTGCGTGCGAGCTCCCAATCGTCCGCATCGTCGTCGTCGAGCAGTTCTGCTCGTGATCGGCGTGCAGGATGAACAGGACGTCGAGCGCGCGCGCGAGCACCGGGTTCGGCTGGTACTTGACCTCGGTCATCTTGAACAGCATGTTCAGGAAGTTGCCGGTGAAGCTGAGGTCGTTGTCCGGATAGATGTACGGCCGTCCGATGCTGTGGCGGAACGCGTACGCGGCAATACTGGGCACCTTCGCAATCGCGCGATGTGTCTGCCGGAGACGGGACTCGCGATCGAAGATCTGCTTCGCATCGGGATAGAAACCCGACATCGCGCCGACCGTGCTGATGAAAATGGCCATCGGATGCGCGTCGTACTGGAACCCCTCCATGAACTTCTTCACGTTCTCGTGAAGCATCGTGTGAAGCGTGATCTCGCGCGTCCAGGCGTGGAGCTGATCGGTGGTCGGCAGCTCGCCGAAGAGGATCAGATAGGCCGTCTCGAGATAGTCGCTGTGTTCGGCGAGCTGTTCAATCGGGTATCCGCGATAGAGGAGCACGCCCTTGTCGCCGTCGATGTACGTGATGCCGCTCCGGCAGTTCGCGGTGTTCATCAACGCCGGGTCGTAGGTCATCATGCCGAAGTCGTCAGGTCCCGTTTTGATTTGGCGCAGATCCATCGCCCGGATGGTGCCGTCGTGAATCGAGAGGTCGTACTTCTTTCCGGTGCGGTTATCGACGATCGTCAGCGTCTCGCTCATCGACGATTGAGGCTGGAAGGCTGAAGTCGGAACAGTCGTTGGGGCGTCAGCGTTCTGATTTGTCACTTTCATCTGGTTCATCCACGCGTTCCCCCGGAACGTGATAGCTGCCGTCGGCCCAGCGCGCGAGATCCTGAAGCTTGCACCGTTCGCTGCAGAACGGCCGCCAGACGGGGTCCACCGGATGCGTGCGACAGAACGCGCACAGCAGGGCCGCGGGCATCGCGCTATTCTATACTCCCGCCGCAGCTCGATCCGGCGCCCGCCGTGCAGCCGAAACAGTGACGGCCGACCGAGATGGCGCGCCGCTCGAGCGTCTCGCGATCGAAGTCTCGAATGTGCGCCGCGCCGTCGAGCTCGATGTCGAGCATCTGGTTGAAATCGCAGTCGTAGAGCCGTCCGTCCCATCCGACCGACAGGATGGTCCTGCACATCAGGCCGCTCACCGTCGCTGGATTGAACGACGTGACGAGACGCTCCATGTAGCGCTCCAGATTCCCGGTGTCGATCAGCCACTCGAGGTAGCGGCTGATCGGCATGTTCGTCAGGCAGTACAGCGCGTCGAAGACGATGCCGTGGAGGCGGCGCAGCTCGCGTTTCCATTCCGCTTCCAGCGATCCCTGCGACGCCGGGAGGAACGCGCCGACCGGATTGGTCACGAGCACGAGGCGCAGGCCCGACCGGCCGTTTCCATATCCAACGTCGTTCAGCCGTTTCAGCGCCGCGATCGATTTTTCGTACACGCCTTCGCCGCGCTGCGCGTCGGTATTGAGCGCGCGGTAATGGGGAAGCGATGCGACCACCTCGACGCGATGTCCCGCAAAAAACTCGGGGAGGTCGGCGTGGCTGGGCGTCAGCAGCACCGTCAGATTGCAGCGATCCATGACGTGCCGGCCGCGCGCGCGCACCTCCTCGACGAGCCAGCGGAAATCGGGATTCAGCTCCGGCGCGCCGCCGGTGATGTCGACGGTGGGAATCGCGCCGGTGTCGAGCGCGCGCAGGCACCACGTCATCGTCTCGCGCGACATCACCTCGCGCCGATCGGGTCCCGCGTCGACATGGCAATGCCGGCACGTTTGATTACAGAGCTTGCCAACGTTGATTTGAAGCGTCGTGATCGCCTGCGGACGCAGCGGCCAGCAGCCCGCGGCGCCGGCGGCGTCGGGGAACTCGCGTGCGAGCGGCAGGCGCGCCAGCACGGCACGCTGATGGGCGGTCGAGGCGAGCGGCGCCCGGCGGCTGGCGAGCGAAAGCATCATCACATGCCGATCGCGTCCGCCTGATTGCGCATCTGCACGCCGTGGACGACATCACATGCCGATCGCGTCCGCCTGATTGCGCATCTGCACGCCGTGGACGAGCGATGCCCCGCCGCGGATCGCGGCCGCGACGTGCACCGCCTCCGTCATCTGATCGAGGTCTGCGCCCTTTTCGAGGGCGTCCTTGCTGTACGCGTCGATGCAGTACGGACACTGCACCGCGTGCGCCACCGCAAGCGCGATCAGCGATTTCTCCCGGGCCGACAGCGCTCCATCGGCAAAGACAGCGCCATACCAGTCGAAGAACTTCTTGGCGAGATCCGGGGCATTACGGCCGATTTCACCAAAACGGGCCAGATCCGCGGGGTCGTAGTAGTGGTGCGCCATCAGACGATTGTACGTCGCGCATCGTGAAGGCGCCGGTTTGGTTCGAGCGGAATAACGGCGAACAAATGCGAGAACGGCACCTTTGCGGGACGTTTGATCGCGCCCTGGAAATCGTTACTACTCGTTCGAGGGTTCGATCAGCGCGCGTGCAGCGCGCGTGGCAAGGGTCGAAAGAAACGCTTGAAGTACGGATGGGCATTCGCCATAATCCGCGCTTCCCCACAAGAACACGACAAGACGCAGGGGACCGTAGTACGTCGCGACCCGTTTGACGACGGTTGCACGCGTACGGAGGCGAGAACCAGAAGCGTATCTGTTTATGCGGCACCACCACCGGTGTCGATTCGTGTCGACGGAGGCATTATGCGAAGGCGACTTGGACCGGCGGTCGTATTTCTTGTGGCCGCTGCGGCCGTGTCGATGTTCTCGATCGTCGAAGCGCAAGGCCCGGCCGTCAGTCAGAACATCAACGTCATCACCGGCAGCTCGAACCAGTACATCGGAGATCTCTTCCGCCAGCGGCAGGACGAGCCCGTTGTCGGGATCTCCAGCGTGAATCCATCGCACATTGTGGTGGCATACAACGATTACCGGACAGTCGATTTCGCCGACGATCCGATTGTCGGCGCAGCCTCGCCGGGCCAAGGTGCCGTAGCGAAGCTGTTCGATTTTCTGCGCGCGCCCTGGAAGCGTGGGGATGAGCGCAAACGCGAGGAGCACGCAGAAGCCGACGCCGCCCAGGCGTGGATCGGCCTCTCGTTCTCCGACAACAACGGAAAGAACTGGTATACCGGCCTCCATCCTGGTCACCACGCAGTGCCGCCGGTCACCGGCGCCGAAGCGTGGGATCAGTCGATGCAACTCGCGACGTACGATGCGGCCAGCGACCCGGTGATGGCTACGACGTCGAACCAGTTCCTCGTCGGTGGAATCGCCTTCACGCCGAACGGCTCGAGCGTCGGCTTCGTATCGCGACTCACCGATCGCAACGACAGCCGCAACGGACAGAACGTCCATTTCGACGGCACCAGAATTCTCCTCACGCAGCCGGCCGGATTTTTCGTCGACAAGCCGAGCATCTCAGCCGGCCCCAATGGCCATGTCTACGCCGCATTTGTCGTTTTCGACGAGACGGATCCAAAAAAGCTGAGCAGCAAGATCTTGTTCTTTACCTCGAGCGATTACGGCGTCACATGGTCTGCCGGGCTCGTGATCAGTCAGCCGCTGACGCGCAATCAGTCGCCCTGGATCCTCGTCGACCCGAACAACGAGAACGTGGTGTATGTCGGTTGGCGTGTCTTCGCCAATCCGCTGTTCCCAACGTTGACCAACGCGGTCGTCGGCAGAAAATCGACGAACGGCGGCGTGAGCTTCGTACCGTCGGTCCCATACCCGGTCGCACTGCTCCTGAAGCCGTTCGATCAACCGCAGGGCGCGCTGTCGCAGTCGCTGCCGATCCCGCGATCGAATGCCTATCCGACGGCGGCGATCGACGGCAACGGTGCGATTCACGTTGCGATACAGGAGTACGTGAACCCCTCGACCGGCGTGCCGCTGGCCCCGAGTCAGTCGCCGACGATGGGTGTGCCGCGAATCACCGTCACGAGCTCGTACGATAGCGGCGCGACGTGGACGCTGCGCAAGGCGATCGATGTCGGACCGGGCTCCGGCGCCCAATTCATGCCGGTGATTGCCGCCGCCGGTGAGCCCGGCTCTTCGTGTTTGGGTTTCGCAGGTCCGCGCTCGCGCATCCTCTTGATGTATTACGACGCCCGCGCTGGCGGCGTCGGAAGGACAGCCGGTTCGTCCGGGTACGTCGCCGGAGGCGGGACTCAGTTCGACGTTCGGATCGCGCAGGCAAGCGCATGCGACCGCGACTCCGCGGGCCGGCCGATTTTCACCGCCTCCGAGCAGGTCTCACGATACACGCTCAGCGCGACGCCGCCGTACGGCATCGTCACCCGAGCCGGCAGCATCAATGGTCAAGGCGTCGCTTCGGTGAACCGCGCCTACTCGATGTTCTGCGGCGGCACCTGCGCGTTCACGGGCGACTACATTCATTTGACGCCGCGCATTCCGTACGTGTTCACCGCCGCGGGCTGGAAACCGACAACGGCGAACGCGGTCGACAAGACGAAGCTGCCGATTCCGGTCGTGCAGGGCGTGTGGGCCGACGGTCGCGATGCGCTGCTGCCCACGATCGGTCCGCTGCGGCCCGTTCCCGCCGGCGGATCGGCGATCGACATGTTGCCCTGGAACATCTACCAGCCGCCCGGAACGGGCCAGGTCTCGTGCATCAATCCGGGTTCGCGAGATCAGAACGTCTACACGATGGAGTACGCGCCGGGTCAGCTCTTCGCCGCGGCGCCAGAGACATTCCAGTCCTCCAACATTCCGCACGCGTACCCGCTGTACGTCGAGAACCGCGCGGGAGAGCAGCGGTTCTTCCGGCTGACGATCGATCCGGCTTCGTTCTCGTCGTTCGACTATCGCACGTTCAACACGCCCAATGCGGCGCCGTTCAGCAGAACGGCTGACACTGTGATCGGACCGTATTCGACGGTGACCGGCAGCGTGGTCATCGGTCCGAGCGTCACGACGCCGGTCACGATCTCGATCGCGCAGTTAGCCAGCACGAACGACGGTCACGGCAATGTGATTTCCAGCGGAACGATTCTGACCAACGGCGCTCAGACTTCGGTGACGCTGTTCCCAGGCACGGCCAACACGGCGATTACGACCGAGACTCACGCGCCCGTGGTGGCGCCGAAGCCGGTCGTCACCAAGCCGCTAGCCGGCACGCAGTTCCCGGTCCAGATGACCCCCTTCACCCAGACGCCGTTTACGCAAACGACGTACGAGGCGAACCCATTTACGCAGACGCCGTTCACGCAGACGACGACTGTGTTCGACGTGATGGACTACAGCTTCACCGTGACGGGCGCTGGCGACTCCGCGGCGGCCTACAGCGCGCTCCTCTCGATACAGAATGCGGTGAACCTGACCGGCAGCTTCCTGTTTCAGGTATTCATCAACCGCGTCGGCTCGGCGCCGGCGCTGAACGGATGCCAGGCGATCGACCGAGAGATCCGTCGATTACCAATTCGACGTTCTACATTGCGCCGCAGGGATCGTCGAGCCCCGATTACCGCGCCGTGCGGCCGGTCGACGAGGTGCGCTACGTGCTGCGAGCGTTCCAGCTCAAAGCAAACGACGATACAACGCTGGTGCCGTTGGAAGCTGACCCTGCGCATCCGACCGGCCAATTCGTTGCCGTCACTGTTGCGGCGGAAACGCCCAACGTCATCGTCGTCAACGGCACACCTGTGTTCGATCCAGCCGGTCCTCCGGCGTCGAGCGGAGGCGCGGCAATTCCGGTGAAGCTCGCCTTTGCGACGCAGCCGGCCTCCACGAACATCAACACGGCGATCGCTCCGCCCGTGCGCGTCGCGATTCAAGATGGATTTGGCACCACCGTGACGACGTCGACGCTGCCCGTGACGATCGCGATCGGCACCAACCCATCGAGCGGAACGCTGTCGGGCATGCTGACCGGGAACGTCCGGTCGTGTTCGACTCTGGAACGATCCTAAGCAGCCAGCTGACGAACCCAGCGAATAGCGTGATCTACCGGCCCGCGTTCGGTGATGTGCTGGTCAGCGACTTCGGCGCAAACAGAGTGGCGCGTATAGTCGCCGTCGGTCTCTCAGCAGGTTCGACCAGTACTTTTGCGGCAGTCACGAGCCCGGACGAGATGGCGATCAGTCCAGCGGGAGACGTCTTCGTCAAGACGCATGCGGGCGGGCCAATCAGCAGGTTCGATTCATCGGGGACGCTGTTGGGTTCCTTTGCCGTGCCAGCGCTCGATCCAACAGGTCTCGCGTTCGACACGGCCGGGAATTTGTATTCCGCCGACTGCAACGGGACGGTCTACAGATTTGCGGCAGGCACGTTCGCGTCGCCCTCAATATTCGCGTCAGGTGTTGGCTGCATCGAGGGCATCGCGTTCAGCCCGACTGGTCAGCTGTTCGCCGCATTGTGGAGCACCGGTGAGATCTATCAGATCACTCCGGGCGGGACGAGCCCGGCGCAGCACGTGCTGTGGGTGAGCGGTCTGACGGGCCCGCTCAACTTCGCGTTCGATCCGATTCGGGGCCAGCTGTACGCGTCGAACACGTCGACCATCGTCAGTATTCCATCGCCCGGGCACCTGAGCGCGAGGAAGGTTTCGAAGCTTCGAGACGCGTCGGACGCGAGGCCGACGCCTTCCTGCGCGCGACCGAGCCAATAGTACAACTGCGGCAGGTACCGCGCCGTCGGCAGATCGTAGAAGAAGACGTCCATCGTTTCGCCGCGGCGCTTCAGGCACATCTCGAGCTCCGCGAGCGCTTCGGGAAAGTGTCCCGCCTCTACGTACGCCTTGCCGAGCAGAAAGCGGGAGAACCACGAATCGTGGCGCTTCTGCGCGTCACGGAACGCGTCGATGGCGTCGACGATCCGGCCGCGCCTGGCAGCGATTCCGCCCGTGATCAACCGTGCGTAGGCCGTCGTCTGGCGCTGAAGCATGCCCTCGAGATCGGCGGCGATCTTCCGCGCGGCGTCTTCGCGTCCGGCGTCCAGGAGCGCGAGCGCGGCTGGAAACGCGGTGCTTTCCCGGCGGCTCGCGGCGACGGCCTGGGTGGCGGCATCGGCTGCGCGACCCTTGTCGCCGAGTGCGACGTACGCGTCGGCGAGCGCAGCGTATTTCTGCGACAGGCGCAAGGCGCTGCCGTCCTTGCGGTCTGCGGCGATCCCGATGTTCAAGAGCGGCACCGCGTTGGCCGGCCGCCCGACATACATCTCCAGGTCGGCCAGCCCGAGATTGGCGAGCGAGGCGCCCACCGGGCTCATGTCGGCCAGACGCTTGTACGCATCGCCAGCCGCCGCCGTGTCTCCCTTCGCAAGCGTCGACAGGGCGACCGGCAGCAAGGCGTACTCGAGCGTCGGGTTTTCGGTTCGGACCTGCCGCGCCTGGACGATGGCCGTGTCGAAATCGCCCGAGTACATCGAGTACATCGCGTAGTTGTAACGCTGCAACGAGTTCCTCGGGTAAATCTCGAGCGCTCGACGCACTTCTGCCACCGCGCGCGACACGTTGCCGACGAGCAGATAGGCCAGGGCCAGATTGCCGTGGCCGCCATCGTCGGCGGGGAAAAGCTTGACCAGCGTCTCGTAGTTCTCGATCGCCTTTTCGTAGTTCTGCGCGATGTCGACGTAGTAGGTGCCGAGCGTCCGGTACTTCTCGCGATCCGTCATGCGATCCAGGTTTCTCATTGCCGCCTGGTAGCTCGTGTCGGCCTTCTCCGAATCCTTGAAGTAGTTGGCGTAAATGCCGGCGATACCGGCATGCGCGCGGCCGAAGTGCGGATCGAGCTCGACGGCGCGCTGGTACTCCTGCAGCGCGTCCTGGAATCTGCTCGAAGCGTTCAGCTCCTGAGCGTGAACGTACGCGCGCATGGCCTCGAGCGAGCCGGCGGTCACCGTCTCGGCCGCAGCGAGCCGCTCGGCCTCGGTCTTCGACTCGCCCAGCGATCGCCGGATGCTGGAGGCCATGGCCGCGATCGTTGGCAGTACCTTCGCCCTGTCGTCTACCGTCTCGGTGACCGTGGTGATTGGCTTCGCGTCCGAAGCCGGATCGAGCGCACGCACTTGGAGTTTGTAACCGGAGCCCTGCTTCTCGATCGCACCGTCGACGAGCACTTTGATGCCTTCGCGGCGTGCGATGAGACGCCCGACATCCTGATCGATGTGGCTCTTTCCGAGCTGCGCGGCGATCGCGCGCGCGTCGCCGCCTTTGAAAACGGTTATGTAAGACGCGCGTTCCAGGGCGACGGCCAGTGCCTGCTCGATGGAACCGCCGAAGACCGGATCGCCCGATCGGTTGTCGAAGTCGGCAATCAGCACTGACACCGGCTCGTGCGCCTTCGGCGGCGTCACGAGCCTGCGCGTGGTCACATACGTGCCGCCGAGCAGCAGCAGCACGAGGGCTGCGGCTATCGCCATCATCGGCTTGGTCAGCCGTCTGGCGATCGGAATCAGCCCGCCGTCGTCGTCGAGCCGCGCGAGCGCTCCGCCGAGCTCGTTGATGGTTTGATACCGGGACGCGGCGTCCTTCTCCACGCAGCGCATGACGAGCGCTTCGAGCGGCGCCGGGATCGAGCCGTCCAGCGACCGGATCGGAACGAGACCTTCCTCGAATCGCTGCTTCATCGCGTCGACGCGCGCTTGCGGCGTCGCCGCCGCAACGAGCCGCGGACCGGTGAGCATCTCGTAGAGAATCAGCCCGAACGCGTAGATGTCGGCGCGACCGTCGACGGCGCCGCCGGTCGCCTGCTCGGGCGCCATGTACTCGAGCGTGCCGAGCACGCTGCCGGACGTCGCCTGATCGGTCGACGCCGAGATGCCGAAGTCCGTGATCAGCGCCTGCCGATCGTCGCCGCTGCCGCTGATCATGATGTTGGCGGGCTTCAGATCGCGGTGAACGACGCCGGCTTCGTGCGCCGCCTGCAGGCCGGCGGCAATCTGACGCGCGAAGCGTAACGCGTGCGCGACTGGCAACTTGCCGTCGCACCGCAGCGCTGTCGCGAGGTCGTGGCCCTGGATGTACGGCATCGTGATGTACTTGATGCCGTCGAGCTCCCCGATGTCGTGGATGCGGACGACGTGCTTGTGCGTCACCTGGCGGGCGAGGAGCAGTTCCTGCTTCAGCCGGTTCTCGGCCTCGGACGACGCGCCTTTCTGCGCATCGGTGCGAATCACCTTCAACGCGACCGCGACGCTGAGCTCGGCATCCCACGCCTGGTAGACGGCGCCCATGCCGCCGATGCCGAGCAGCTTGATGATGTGATGCCGCGGACCAAACGCCTGCCCAACCTTCAGCGGACCGGCTGCCTTCGGGCTCTCGATCCCGGTGGCGTCAACGGTCACTGCCACTTCGATGGTGGCACCCGGCGCCGCGACGGTGCCAAGGCCGGTCATTGCCCCGAAGATCGCCCCGGGCGGCAACCCGGTCGACGTCGACTCTCCGCAGTGGGGACAAAACATGGGCAAATTGCTGGTGTATCGCCAATTATGGCCGCGAGCCGTGTGACTGCCAAGCGGGATTTGATGCGACCCGCAAAACGGCCGGGGCGAGCTACCTCCGGCCTGGCTCGGTCCCTTCGCCGGCGTGATGGCGGACATCCTTGGCGGACACCATAAAAATGACGTCCTCGGCGATGTTCGTGGCATGGTCGCCGATTCGCTCCAGATGACGGGAAATCAGGATCAGGTCGAGTGCCGGCTCGATCGTGCCTGGGTCCTGGAGCATGTAGGTAATGAGCTCGCGGAAAATCTGCGTCTTCAGGTCATCGAGCACATCGTCCTCGTCGAGCACGCGCTGCGCGAGGATGGTGTCGCGCCGCACGAACGCATCGAGCGCGTCGCGCAGCATGCGTTGGGCGATCGAGGCCATACGCGGGATGTCGATCAGCTTCTTGACCGGCGCGTGCGCGACGTACCGGCGCGAGGCCTCGGCGATGTTGATCGCGAGATCGCCGACGCGCTCGAGGTCCGTGTTGATCTTGACGGCCGCGACGATCGCCCGCAGATCGACGGCCATCGGCTGGTAGAGCGCCAGCAGCGTGAAGCAGCGGCCGTCGAGCTCGATGTGGAGCCTGTTCAATGGCTCGTCGCCGCCGATCACGCGATCGATCAAATCGCGATCGCGGTCGACCAACCCTTTGACTGCCAGCCGCACCTGCTCTTCGGCGAGGCCGCCCATCTCGAGCAGCCGTCCCTTCAGATGCTCGAGCTCCTCCTGAAAATGACGGATGTGTTCGGTGGACGCCATTACCCGAATCTTCCAGTCACGTAGTCTTCGGTCAGCTTTTGCGACGGCGCGGTGAAGATCTTGTTCGTCCGGTCGCACTCGATGAGCTTGCCGAGCCAGAAGAACGCCGTCACGTCCGAAACGCGGGCCGCCTGCTGCATGTTGTGCGTGACGATCACGATCGTGTACCGCGCCTTGAGCTGGTAGACGAGCTCCTCGATGCGCTGGGTGGCGATCGGATCGAGCGCTGACGCCGGTTCGTCCATCAGGAGGATGTCGGGCTCGACGGCGAGCGCGCGCGCGATGCAGAGACGTTGCTGCTGGCCGCCGGACAGCGCGAGCGCCGACGTATGCAGCCGATCCTTGACTTCGTCCCACAGCGCGGCCGATTTCAAGCTCGATTCGACACGTCCGCCGAGCTCCTCGCG
>Ga0209577_10002370_pt1 | contig 18163 bp, 14 predicted proteins | sample GraSoiAngelo_109_FD_185874 | JGI IMG/M metagenome (GOLD analysis project Ga0209577, IMG submission 185874) | Grasslands soil microbial communities from the Angelo Coastal Reserve, California, USA - 14_0903_12_20cm (SPAdes) (version 2) | ecosystem: Environmental > Terrestrial > Soil > Grasslands...
CACCTATAGTCTCGAAATGGGCGTCCAGGAACTCACGACCCACGAGGTATTAGGACTAGCGAGAAATGGTGATGAAGCTGCAAAGGCGGCTTTTCACCGCGCGGGGATACTATTGGGGGTGTCGCTGGCCAACCTTGTCAATATCTTTAACCCGGAATGTGTAGTACTCTCCGGTCACGATGATGATGCGAGTATTCTGTGTGGCGATTGGCTCCTCGAACCAATGCAGCAGGAGTTCAAGCAGCATCTATTCTCGCAAATGGGGAGGGATTTGCACTTCATCGTAGAGCGGCAAGGTTTTGAAAGTTGGGCGCGCGGTGCCGGAAGCCTTGTCCTGCGTCACTTCTTCGCCTCGCCGGCTCGCGTTCATTCTGAACGCATGCTGGTAGGAAACTAGGAACCTCCGTACCTTTGATTGTTCAGCAGATGCTTCAATGAGGGCTCGAAAGAAGACACGAATATTTGTGAACAAACCTCGCCACGACCCTGGTAACAAACCAGCCGGAGGCCGCGGTGGAGCCCACTGCCGTGGCCCGCTGATCATGGCCGAAAGCCTACTCAATTAATAGAGTGGAAGGGTGAAGGAATGCAGAACAGATCAATCAAGCCCGGCCACGTTTGGCTGGACACAAACGGAAACCGCATCCACGCACACGGTGGTTCGATCATGTACGTCGACGGCACTTTTTACTGGTACGGCGAGAACAAGGAGAAGTCCAAGGCCGATAGCGGTATCTGGCATTGGGGTGTTCGATGCTACGCCTCCAAGGACTTGTACAACTGGGAAGACCAGGGGCTGATTATCCCGCCCAATGAGGAGGACCCTGCCTCCCCTTTGCATCCTTCGCAATGCCTGGATCGTCCGCACATCATTTACCATCGAGCAACTGGGCAGTACGTTTGCTGGGTCAAGATCATGGGCAAGGATGGCACTCAGGCGTCGACTGTGCTGGTTGCCGATGCGCTTCTGGGGCCGTACACAATCGTCAGGACCGGACTGCGACCATTGGGGATGAACGCCGGAGACTTTGATCTGATCGTCGCTCCCGCAGACGGCAAGGCCTACTACTATTTCGAGAGAGTTCACAGCGAGCTCATCTGCGCCGACCTGACCGGCGATTACACCAACGTGACGGGTTACTACTCCACACACTTTCCGCACCCGCATCCGCCATACGTGCGTGAAGGACCGGCCTACTTCTTCTACAAGGGGCTGCACTACTTGTTTACCTCGGGCACCACGTGGTATTATCCCAATGCGTCAGAGGTTGCCAACGCAAGGACCTATCACGGCCCCTGGACCGTGCTAGGCAATCCGCATCCCGACGATCCGACCGCTACCTCCTTCCATTCGCAAATCAGTTCGGTCTTCAAGCACCCGCACAAGAAGGAACTGTACATCGCTCTGGCCGACCGGTGGCTGCCGAATCTTCCACACGATGCACCCAACATGATGGATCAGTTTGCTCAGTACTTTGGCGGCGACTCGGGGTGCGCGGCACCAGAGGCGTCCCTGATACCTGCGTATCCCGATACCTCCATTGCAGATTACGTCTGGCTTCCAGTTCGCTTCGACGGCCAAATGGCATACATGGATTGGCAAGACGAATGGCGGATTGAAGACTACGACTGACTTGCAGCAAATAAGACGAAAGATGCATGTGCAAGAGCGTGTTTTGGCAGCTCCTCGAACCAATGCAGCAGGAGTTCAAGCAGCGCCTATTCTCGCAAATGGGGAGGGATTTGCACTTCATCTTCGAGCGGCGTGGTTTTGAAAGTTGGGCGCGTGGTGCCGGAAGCCTTGTTCTGCATCACTTTTACGCCCGCTCGCGTTCACCCCGAACGGGCGTTGATTCGAAGCTAAAATGGTAGTGATGACTACTCTCCACGCCTAAAGGCGGGGCATCACGCCGCAATTGGTAAAAAAGAGCATGATATGGTAGAGTAAGAGCATCAGGACTATCGTGGCAAGCTGAAGGTGATCAGACGTATCGCCAGTAGTTGGCTTCGATTATTTTCGTGATGTCATACCCATGTTTCCAGAGCTGATCACTCTGCCATCGCTTGAGCTTAAAGAGGAGAAAGGTAGCCGATCATGACGATGCCAACCCTTCACCTTCGCTTGCTCGGCGATTTCAGCCTCATCTACGATGACAGGCAGGTGACAAGCCTCAACACCATGCGCATGCAATCATTGCTCGCTTACCTCGTGCTGCATCACGATGTCCCCCAACAGCGCCAGCATCTTGCCTTCCTCTTCTGGCCCGAAACAACCGAGGCCCAGGCTCGCAATAACTTGCGCCAACTGCTCCACCAGTTGCGCCAGGCACTTCCAGCTATGGAGCAATTCCTCTCTTCCGACACGCACATGTTGCATTGGCACCCCGTCACGCCATTCCACCTCGATGTCGCCGCGTTCGAACAGACTCTCGCTCTCGCAGACGCGGCCACACAACGGAATGACCAGCACTCACTACAAACCGCTCTCGCGAAGGCAGACAGCCTGTATCGAGGTGAATTACTGCCTGGCTGCTATGATGAATGGATCTTGCCTGAGCGGGATCGGCTCCGCCAGCGCCACCTGCAGGTACTCGAACAACTACTCCGCCTCTTTGAAGCGCAGGGCGACAACGTCACCGCCATCCGCTATGCCCAGCGCTTGATCGCACTCGACCCTCTCTCCGAAAACCTCTATCGCCGTCTGATGCGTTTGTTCGCGCTGAATAACGATCGCGCCAGCGCATTGCACGTCTACCACACCTGTGTCACCACCTTACAACGCGAATTGGGAGTCGACCCCGATACGGCGACTCGAGAAGCCTACGAGCGACTCATGCAGCACGAGATGCCTGTCATTCCGGCCAGAGCCCCGCAAACGCTGCTCGCTGCTACCCCAGCGCTCATCGGACGAAAACAGGAGTGGGAGGCTCTGCAAGAGGTCTGGCACGCTGCGAGCACTGGCGAGCCGCGCTTCGTTCTCGTGACGGGGGAAGCGGGCATTGGCAAATCCCGGCTGGCTGAGGAATTCCTGCTGTGGGCGAGCCAGCAAGGTGCCGTCACCGCGAAGACGCGCTCCTATGCCGCTGAGGGCCAACTCTCGCTCGCGCCAGTGACCGATTGGCTCAGGAGCGATGGTCTGCGCGCGGCACTCAGAAAACTCGACGCAGTCTGGCTCACCGAGGTCGCGCGCATCTTGCCGGAACTGTTCGCTGAGCAGCCAGATTTACCGCGCTACGAGTCCGTGACCGAGTACGGCCAGCGCCAGCGCTTCTTTGAGGCGCTAGCGCGCGCCATACTTGTCACATCACAGCCAATACTCCTATTGATCGATGACTTGCAATGGTGCGATCAGGAAACGCTGGAATGGCTGCATTTTCTGTTGCGCTTCGACCCCACGGCACGACTGCTGGTCATCGGGTGCTCCCGCGAGGAAGAACTGCCACAGACCCATCCGTTGCGCACCCTCCTGCTGCATCTGCGCAATAGCATGCCAGTCACAGAACTGATGCTCCAGCCGTTGGATGCCGCAGAAACCGCGAAACTGGCCTCGAAGGTGGCAAATCATGAGCTGGATGTGGACGAGGGGCTGCACATGTATCAGGAAACCAGGGGCTATCCCCTGTTTGTGGTCGAAATGGTGAGAGCCGACCTGGGACGAGTATCAGCCAGCCAGCGAGAGGCCGACCGTCCCCACTGGCAACTACCCCTTGAGGATACGCGGAGACTCCCGCCACGGGTGCACGCGGTGCTCGCTGGTCGTCTCCAGCAACTCTCGGCTTCTGCTCACGAGTTTGTGGAACGTGCCGCGACTATTGGCCGCGAATTCACGCTCGACCTCTTGATCACCGTCGGCAATACCGACGCCGATAGCGCCGTACGCGCGCTGGATGAACTCTGGCACAAACGGATCGTGCGCGAACACAGCACGAACAGCTATGACTTCACCCACGATAAGCTGCGCGAGGTGGCGTATGCAGAGATCAGTGCGCCACAGCGCCGTATGCTGCACCGTCGCGTCGCGCAAGCGTTGGAAGCCATGCCGACTTCGGACCTCGACTCGGTCAGTGGCCAGATTGCGTCGCATTACGAGCGCGCAGGCATGATCGAGCAGGCGCTCCCCTATTATCAGCGTGCGGCAGCAGTGGCACAGCGCGTCTATGCGAACGAGGATGCCATCAGCCTGCTCTCGCGGAGTCTGGAGTCGCTTGAGCTCCTGCCCGCCGGTTCGAAACGCGACAAACAGGAGCTCAGCCTGCAACTTGCACTGGCACCACTCTACCGGGTGACTAAAGGCTGGGCAGCGCTGGAACTGGAGCGCGTACTCGATCGCGCCCTGGCGTTATGTGACACGGTCGGTGATGACGCACAGGGGACGCAGACGCTCTACGGATTGCAGTCTGTGTACGTCGTGCAGGCCAGGCTCGAACGTGTGCAAATGATCTCCGATGAGCTGCAGACACTCTATCAGCGCTCACTTGGCATAGTACCGCCGCTTGCAGGGCTGATGTTGGCCGGGGCGCGACTGCACCTGGGAAGGATCACTGACGCAAACGCACAATTTGCGGAGATCATCGCAGCGCACGATCCTGATCAACTCCTCTACCTGCAAGAGTCGCAGGGAGTGAACTATGCAGCGCAAGCACGAGCGTGGCAAGCACACTCACTCTGGTGCCTGGGCTATTCGCAGCAGGCACTCAATCGGGGTCTCGACGCGGTCAAGCTGGTGCAGGACCTGGATCAGCCTTTCAACCAGGCGCTGGTGTCAGCTTACCTGGCCTTGCTGCAGCAGTTGCGCGCCGATGAGGCAGTCGCCCGAGAGCACGCCGAGCAAGCTCACGCGCTCGCGAGCAAGTACCAGGCACCTTACTATCGCGCCTGGGCAGGCATCTTAGTCAGCTATGCGCTGGCCTGGGAGCAACCCAATGAGGAGAGCATCGGGCGTCTGCGTGGCTCGATTGCCGAATTCAAAACATCGGGCGCCAGGTTGCGTCTGCCGTATTACCTCTCGCTGCTCGCGCAGGTTTGTGGGAAAGTCGGGCGCGCTGAGGAGGGGCTAGCATGCATCGACGAGGCGCTGGCGGAAGCTCGCACACACAATGAGCGCTGGTGGGACGCGGAGTTACACCGGCTGCGAGGCGAGTTACTGCTCATGCACGGTGCGGATGCCTCTGATGGCGAAGCGGCGATCCTCCGAGCGATCGAAATCGCGCGATCACAGCAGGCCAGGTCGTTGGAACTCCGTGCAACGATGAGCCTGGCGCGGTTGTGGATCGCGCAGAATCGATCCGACGACGCGCGACGCCGGCTTAAGGACGTGTACAGCTGGTTCACGGAAGGACTTGAGACGCCGGACTTGCAGGCTGCTCGCCTGCTCCTCACGCAACTATAGCTGCCTGCTCATGCAGTAGGTCTGCAATAACGCTTTGCTAACGCGAATCTTCTCGCGGACATGATCATCCTTCCTGAAAATGCCTCCTTATCTGGCGTTCCCAAACGTTGTACTAACGCCTCCCATGCTATGCTATCAGTGATCTACGGATGTGCGTGATACGATAGTTTCTCCGTCCGCTGGTAAATGCCCTGAAGGGTGAGCAGGTTTCGCCCTCAAACCTGAGCACTGGCGTGGATGTGGTGCCTGAGCAAAGCGCTCCCTATCTGGCTTCTTCCACCAGCACCTTGTAAATTGGAGGAGTGTGAGGGTTACTGTAACCAGGGGCGAAGTAATTGATGAGGTATAAGTCGACGCTCCTCTGAGTAGAGAGAGAAAAACCGCTCTTCTTGGGATGCCTGCAACCCGGCGCAGTCTTACACACCTCAACCAGGCATTCCTTGTGTGCAAAAACCCTGGCCTTTGAGCAAGGCCTTTCAATGAAAGGAGAGGTCCATGACAGAACAAGTGTATCCTTCAGAACTCATAAAGGAGATCGCATAGCCTGGAGAGGGGGTCCATACCTGGATGACGCTCCTGGTGAGGGTGCATCGCGGCGAACTGCACCCCTGATCAAGGTTTCATTCCAAAGTTTCTTGTACACATCTAGGAAGACAGATGGACCTGCTAGACTTGGGAGGTAATTGCTGAGGCAATTGATTTCAGGGAGGTTCCAAGCTTCATTCTCATATTCAAGGAGGAGCTTATGCGTATCGCGGTTGTCGGGACAGGCGGCGTCGGGGGTTACTTCGGTGGCCGACTGGCACAGGCAGGACAAGATGTTGTGTTTCTGGCGCGCGGAGCCCACTTGCGCGCCATTCAGGAGCATGGCCTGCAGGTAGAGAGCGTTGATGGCGACTTTGCCATTCGTCCAGTACACGCGACAGATGATCCAGCACGGATCGGCCCAGTGGATCTGGTGCTGCTGGCTGTGAAAGACTGGCAGGTGCCGCCGGCCGTCGAGATGATGCGCCCGCTGGTGGGGTCAGAGACTTGCGTGGTGCCCCTCCTCAACGGGGTCGAGGCACCTGAGCAACTCGCATCGGCTTTTGGAGCACATCGCGTCCTAGGTGGGCTCTGCGGGCTCTATGGCTCCGTCGTGGGTCCAGGCCGCATTCGTAACGTCTTCCCCAGACCCTTTGTCACCATTGGCGAACTTGACCACGCGCCCAGCGAGCGCTGCGATCACCTGCGGATGGTCTTTGAGCACGCCAGCGTACAGGCGAGCATTGCTGCAGATATCCACGCTGCCCTCTGGGAGAAGTTGCTGTTCGTTGGGCCCTTTGGCGGGGTGGGAGCGGTCACCCGCATGCCAGTGGGGGTGCTGCGCAGGCAGGTAGAGACACGCAGCTTGCTGGAAGGGACGATGCGCGAGATGTTCGTGCTCGCCCGTGCCCTCGGCATGCACGTAGCGGACGAGGCCGTCGAGAAAGCGCTGGCGCTCATAGACCTTTCGCCCGAACAGGCCACCGCCTCCATGCAGCGGGACATCATGGCTGGGCGCCCCTCAGAACTGGAGTCGCAGTTGGGTGTGGTAGTGCGGCTGGCGGACCGAGCGGGGGTCGAAGTACCGCTTCACACGTTTCTCTATGCCTGCCTGCTCCCGCAGGAGCGCAAGGCGCGCGGGGAGATCGAGTTTCCCACGTAAGACGCTCTCTTCAACCTCCTCATTTAGCAGAAGGTCGTCAGAGGAGGAACAGCAACGGTCACGTAGAGATGGCATTGTAGTTCGCAACTCTTTTTTGAAACAGCACAGACAAGGAGAAAGATATGATGGAACAACAACAAACCACAGTCGCTTTGGAGGAGACAGCGGTCCAAGAACTGGCATCTCACCTGCGTGGCGCGCTACTTCGTCCCGGCGATGCTGGTTATGAGCAGGCTCTTCGAGTCTACAACGGTATGATCGATAAGCGACCCGCCCTGATCGCCCACTGCGTGGATGTGGCCGATGTGATTGCAGCGGTCAACTTTGCGCGCGAGCACGAGCTGACGTTGGCCGTGCGAGGCGGCGGGCACAGCGGTCCTGGCCTGGGTAGCTGCGATGACGGCCTGGTGATCGATCTGTCAGGCATGAAGGGGTTGCGCGTCGATCCGTCCGCGCGCACGGTTCGCGTCGAAGGCGGCTGCACCTGGGGCGAGGTGGACCATGCCACCCATCCCTTCGGGCTGGCCACACCGAGCGGTTTCATTTCGACTACCGGCGTCGGTGGGCTGACGTTGGGTGGAGGTATCGGCTACCTCTCGCGTACACTGGGCCTGACGATCGACAACTTGCTGGGCGTTGACATGGTGCTCGCCGATGGCAGCTTCGTTACGGCCAGCGCCGAGGAGCATGCTGACCTGTTCTGGGCAGTACGCGGTGGTGGCGGCAACTTCGGCGTCGTCACCTCGTTCCTGTTCCAACTGCACCCCATCAGCACGGTCTATGGCGGGCCGATGCTCTGGCCGCTCGCACAGGCGGCAGAGGTGATGAAGTTCTGGCGCGACTTCATCTTGAACGCTCCCGAGGAGATCAACGGCTGGTTCGCGTTTGTCACGGTGCCACCCGCACCACCCTTCCCGGAGCAGTTTCACCTGCAGAAGATGTGTGCCATCGTGTGGTGCTGCAGCGCGCCGGCGGAGCAGGCCGAAGAGCTTTTCAAACCCATTCGCACAAACATACCGCCAGCAGTTGACTTCGCCGGGCCGATCCCGTGGCCGGTTCTGCAGAGCCTGTTCGATGCGCTGTACCCACCCGGCCTGCAGTGGTACTGGAAGGCCGACTTCTTCAACGACCTGAGTGAGAAGGCCATTGATTTGCATGTGAAGTACAGCGCGCAACTGCCGACGATGCACTCGACGATGCACCTCTATCCGATCAACGGGGCTGTCCATCGCGCCCGCCCGAGCGACACCGCGTTCAGCTTCCGTGAGGCCAACTTCGCCGAGGTGATCGTTGGGGTCGACCCTGACCCGGCCAACAATGAGCACATGATCCAGTGGGCCAGGGACTACTGGATGGCGCTGCATCCCTATTCGGCGGGAGGCGGCTATATCAATATGATGATGGATGAGGGCGCAGACAATGTGAAAGCGGCGTACCGCGACAACTACGCCCGACTGGCACAGATCAAAGCAAGGTATGATCCGGGCAATCTGTTCCATGTGAATCAGAATATCAAGCCTGGCAGGTGATGCTGCCCGAGAGCGGGACGGATGGAGGAAAATCATGAGTAGCAAACAACCGGCTCAGGGCACGTTCGGCAGGCACCACGCCGTTGTAATCGGCGGAAGTATGACCGGATTGCTGGCCGCTCGTGTCCTCTCGGATCACTTTGAACAGGTCACAATTATCGAGCGTGATCGATTGATCGAAGAGGCCGAGCCGCGCAAAGGGGTACCGCAGGGAAGACACGTACATGGGTGGCTGGCACGTGGAGTAGCCATCATGAGTGAGTACTTTCCCGACCTCTTTCCTACACTTGCCCAGGACGGTGCGATCCTGGTAAGTATGGAAGATTTACGCTGGAATCAGCTCGGCGTCTGGATGACGCCCGTTCGGAGTCCCGTCAAAATCCTGTTCCAGAGCCGCCCATTCCTTGAGCAGCACGTGCGAGACCAACTGGCTACCAGGGACAATGTGCGTATCATGGATGCCTGCGAGGTTTCACAGTTGTGCGCGCACAAAGACGGCATCACCGGCGTCGTCCTGCGCTACCGCTCTGGAGAGCAGCACGAGGAAGCGCTGTCCGCCGACCTCGTCGTCGATGCCAGTGGACGCGGTTCGCGTGCGCCGCAATGGCTCAACTCGTTAGGGTATGGGAATGTGCAGGAAACCAGCGTCAAAATCGATGTTGGATACGCCACGCGCATCTATCGCTGCCCCGCCCAACTTCCCGCTAATTGGAAGGCGCTGCTCATCTATGGAAGACCACCCGACGACAAACGCGGGGGAGTCATCTTCCCCATCCAGGGCGGCTACTGGATGGTCACGCTGATAGGCTCGCTGCGTGACCATCCACCGGACGACGAGGCCGGTTTCCTGGAATTTGCTCGCAGCCTGGCTCAGCCGGACCTCTACGAAGCCATTAAGGACGCGGAACCGATCACACCTAATGCGGTGTACAAGTATTCCGCGAATCGCTGGCGGCATTATGAGCGCATGGAACGCCTCCCGGAGGGCTTCATCATCATGGGTGACGCAGCATGCAGCTTCAATCCCGTATATGGCCAGGGCATGTCAGTCGCAGCCGTCGAAGCGCAGTCGCTCGATCGCTGCCTGCGCGAGCAGGAGAAGTTCGCCGGGAACAACAGCTGGATTGGTTTCACGTCGCGATTCCAGCAAGCGATCGCCAGAGATATCAAAACTCCCTGGCTACTCTCAACGGGGGAAGATTTGCGCTTTCCAGGTGCTGAGGGGAAGAGATCGCTCAGCATACGCCTGCTCAACAGGTACATGCAGCGTGTTATCGAACTGACCGCATCCGATCCACATATGACGGCAACCTTGTTGCGGGTTCGCAACCTGCTCAAACCCTTGTCAACATTGTTCCGGCCACACATCATCCTGGCCGTGCTTCGCCAGGAACTGGCCGCATTCAGGCAGCAGCCTACCGTGACAGCGCCAGCAAGCGAGGTAAGCGCGCCAGTCTACAGCAGTAGCGAGCCGCTACACAGCGAAGTGTAATCAGGGAGATACAAAGGTGCTGGGCATCGATATGCCATCGACATCGCTCCAGATGCGCCGGGAGCTGTGGGAAGAGGTGATCCATGAAACAACGCTGCTGAGCCTGGTGGATGCGATTGTATCTGAAGTCACTCTGGAACACATCCCGAGGGTGACACAAGCCATGCTGGGCGGGCAGACGCGAGGGCGCATCCTGGTCAGGCCGAGCGAATAGTGATCAGAATATCAAGCCAACCAGGTGATACTTCAGGAAAGGTAGAACGTATGAGCCGAGTCGAAGAGCGCTTAGGTGAGATGGGAATCACGCTGCCCAATCTGCCGACGCCAATAGCCAATTATGTCCCAGCAAAACGAGTCGGCAATCTCGTGTTCACCGCCGGCCAGGTCTCTGCTGTCGAGGGACAAGCATACAAAGGCAAACTCGGTGCCACCCTGAGCATTGAGGATGGGCGCGCTGCTACCAGAGCCTGTGTGATCAACTGTCTGGCGGCTCTCAAGAGCGTGATCGGCTCACTGGATCACCTCAAGCAAATTGTCGCCGTCCATGGCCTGGTCAACAGCACCCAGGACTTTGACGGGCAAGCTCTCGTCATGAACGGGGCTTCGGATTTTCTGGTCGATGTTTTTGGAGAGGCTGGGAAACATATCCGCACTGCGGTGGGAGTTACCAGCTTGCCTCTAGGATTTGCCGCCTCGGTCTACATCATCGCGGAGGTGGAGGAGGTGGAACGTCCTGCACAGGGATTTTAGCGACGGACAGAACCGTGTTGAGAGGCGAGAGATGGCATGAGGATCGTGAGCAGAAAGGAGGTCATTCCTCGCAAGCGTTTTCAGTCGATTGAGTAATATGATAACGGTCATTCTTAGGGAATGACCTCAGAGACCATACTGAACAAGTAGTAGTAAAAGCGCACATGGAGGTGACGCATGGCTTCAACACAAACCCGCTGGCAAATCGCGGGAGATTACTTCGAGAACTGTAACTGTAATGTAGTATGTCCTTGTCTCTTTTCGCCAAACGCGCCCTTAACTTCGAAGCCGACAGCCGGCGCGTGTGAGGTCGCCTTTAGTTTCCACGTTGATCGGGGGGACTATGGCGGCGTAACCCTTGATGGTCTGAATGTTGCTTTGATCGCTCGCACACCGGGAGCGATGGCTGATGGCAACTGGTCTGTGGCCCTGTACCTCGATGAGCGAGCAGATGAGCAGCAGCGTCAAGCCCTTCAAGCCGTCTTCACCGGGTCAGTTGGTGGCCCTGTAGCTGCTCTTGCGCCTCTGATCTCCACGGTACTTGGGGTGAAACCTGTGCCGATCACCTTCCGTAAAGAGGGCAAGCACCGTTCGATCGAGATTCCCAGCCTCATGCAGATGGCGGTCCACGCGGTTCCAAGCATGAATCCTGACGAAGAGATTTGGGCGAAAAATGCGCATCCCTTTGCCTCCAGCGTCGCCATGGCAGTTGGTGACGAAAAGAGCACATGGACGGACTACGGCATGCACTGGGATAATGCTGGCAAGAATGCTCACTACGCACCCATCAACTGGTCCAACGCGTAGCGTTTGCGCACTTTCAACAAAGATGATATCGCCTTCGATGCAGGTATCGAGGGCGATATCGCCTGGTTCTATCTGGCAGAGAAGGGGGCCATACATGACTACCGCTAACGCTTCTCCATTCCTGCGGGAACGCAAGCTGATTTTGGGCTTGCTCCTCATCCTGGCTGCCGCTTCGTGGGCAGTACTTATCTGGCAATCAGCCGCCATGAACAGTCAAGCCATGGCAATGGGCTTGACGATGGGAATGAGCACAGGACTTTTCATTGCGATCTGGGTGGTGATGATGATCGCGATGATGTTCCCCACGGCAGCCCCGATGATCCTCATGTTTACGACGGTGTACGCTGGCAAGAGGCAAAAGTCTCAGGCCTTCGTCCCGACCTGGGTCTTCGTCAGTGCTTATCTCCTCATCTGGGCGTTGTTCGGCCTCGTGGCCTATCCACTCGCCCTGGGGGCTGAGAGATTGGCCGGACAATCAATGTGGCTCATGAATAATGCCCCCCGTATTGGTGGTGCCTTGCTGGTGGTGGCTGGCCTCTATCAACTGTCGCCGCTCAAGCACATGTGTCTGTCGAAATGCCGGACGCCTTTGCAATTCATCCTGGGTTCCTGGCGTGATGGATATGGTGGCGCCTTCCGTATGGGGTTCCTTCACGGAGCCTACTGTCTCGGATGCTGCTGGTTCCTGTTTGTGCTCCTCTTTCCACTTGGCATCATGAATATCGCAGTGATGGCACTCCTGACAGCACTCATCTACGCTGAGAAGTCGTTTCCTCTCGGTAGGCAGATCAGTCAGATCGCAGGCGGGGCACTGATCGTCTATGGAGTGATAGTCATATTTGTCCCTGCCGCGTTCCCGGCGGTCATGTAATGACAGAGGAAGGAGAAGATCGAGCGAGAATTGGAGAGGCTGGAAAGCACATCCGCACTGCGGTGGGAGTTGCTAGCTTGCCTCTGGGATTTGCCGCCTCGGTCTACATCATCGCGGAGGTGGAGTAAGGCACAAAATTACCTACACATGCAAAATACTTTTTCTGCTAAGCAAGGTCCAACTTGTGTTATACTACGAGCAATGTAGCGGGGCAGGCGGGGTGAAAAGCAACTCCTAAAGGAGAGAGAAAGAACATGGCAGAACAGGACTTGCCATTAGCAGGTAAAATCGCTTTAGTGACGGGCAGTAGTCAGGGCATCGGGCGAGCAACCGCCCTGCGTCTCGCGCAATCTGGCGCTGATATCATCATCAACTATCGCAGGAATGCCGGTGCCGCAGATGAGGCAAAAGCCGGTGTGGAAGCCTTGGGAAGGCGCTGTATCACAATACAGGCTGATGTAAGCCAGGAGGAAGAGGTGACGAGGCTTTTCACGGAGGCAACTAATGCGCTTGGATCTGTGACCGTCCTGGTAAACAACGCAGGTACCACACGCGATAAGCTCATTCTACAAATGTCACTCGCAGATTTTGAGCATGTCATACAAACGAATTTGCGCTCGGCCTTCCTTTGCACAAAAGCGGCGCTGCGCGGCATGATGAAAGCGCGCTGGGGACGCATCGTTAATATTTCTTCGCCTTCCGGGCTGTTAGGCAGCGCGGGACAGGCCAACTATAGCGCATCGAAGGCGGCCATTGTCGGCCTCACCCTCAGCATCGCGCGCGAAATGGCAAGCCGCAATATTACCGCCAACGCCATCGCGCCCGGCTTCATTCCTACTGAGCTCACCTCGACACTGACAGAGCAGCAGCGAAAGTATATGCTCGATGTCACTCCACTTGGGCGATTTGGCGCACCTGAAGAAATTGCCGCGGCGATTAACTTCCTCTGTTTGCCGGAAGCGGGCTACATCACAGGCCAGGTGCTTTGTGTCGACGGTGGCATGGCCATGCATATCTAACCAACCAGATTCATGAAACAAATTGGGTGCGGTTTTTCTCTAAATGTTAAACACTGGTTCACATGAAGGAGACTGCACCTATGGTTATGAACGAAACGACAGAAACGAATCAATTTACTTTCGAAGCATTCGCAGCTCAACCGTTTTATACGGAAATCAACCGCTCACTTGTCCACCAGGCGCTCAAATCACTGGCAACGCGCCCGGCTAACGCCACGTTGACGATTGTCGATATGGCCTGCGGCACGGGAGCCGTGACGCGCCTGATCGCACAGGAGGTGGAACGCCAGAAACGCCAGGCCCGCATAATTGGCGTTGATCCCTCCGCGGAAGCGCTGCGCCGGGCGCAAAAGGGGATGGACGTGATGGGAGCCAGAGCCGAATTTATTCAAGGTGAGGCCAAGGACCTTCCTTATATCGTCCAGAATGCTGATGCCGCTTTCTTCTGCAATGCCATCCATTTGCTCCCTGACAAACTGGCTGCATTCCGGCTTATGGCAAGTATCCTGGCGCCCGGTGGCATCTTTGCCTGCAATAGCGGCTTTTATGACGGAACCTACGTCGAGGGTACCGAGCGCTTTTATCGACTCTGGACCAGCCGGGCAGTTCGCTGGCTACGCAAAGAACACCCCGAAGTTCACCTGTCCCGCGAAGCCAAGGCGATGGCGATGCAGTGGCTCAACGCTGACGAATACATCAACCAGCTCAAGCAAGGCGGCTTCGCTCGTGTGGAAGCGTTCCATGAAGTTGGCTGTATTTCAATGGATGCCTGGAGAGATCTGGGCCAATACTGGCTCTTCATCGAAGGCGCACTGCCAGGAGTGCCGTTACCCCTGGGCGCGGCAGCATTAGAAGCCGCCGTCTACCAGGCAGGACAGGAACTGGGTATTACAGAGACACCACGCAACTGGCTGCAACTGATCGCATATAAAGCGTAGTGGTCGATCTGCATACCGCACCGACAGCAAGCAACCATATGCTACAATAAAACAGAGAGTATCTATACACTCCTATTTACGTCCCTATATCTCAGTGCTTAACCTTAGGATACTCTAGAGCATAAAGGAGTTTGTTGCATGCAGTGGGCTATCGCGTCGGCAGCATTCCTTGCCTCGGCTGGAAGCGCAACCGCGCCAGTTACCTTGCCTGACTTGTGGGCTATCGCGTTGGCAGCATTCCTCGCCTCGGCAGTCGAATTTGTCGAAGCCTTCACAATTGTCCTGGTGGTTGGCGTCACCATTAACTGGCGCAGTTCACTCGTTGGAGCATTAGCGGCAGTTGCCACACTGGCGCTGATCGTTGGTACGCTTGGTGTGGCGATTGTTCAATGGGTTCCCATCGACGCCCTCCGTCTCTTTGTAGGCGTTATCCTGGTGCTTTTCGGTTTGAAATGGATGAAAAAAGCCATCCTGCGCTATAGCGGACTGAAAGCGATCCACGATGAAGAGGCTATCTTTGAAGAGAAGATGGCAGAAATTCGCGCGCGTGGAGAAACTGTCGCCCCGCGCATCCACCCTTTTGGTGTCGCCCTTTCCTACAAGGCCGTCCTGCTCGAGGGACTTGAAGTTGCGTTCATCGTCATTACCTTCGGCAGCAGCATCTCCAAAGAGGCAAGCGCGAGCGGCATTGCCTTCGCCGCTATCGGTGCAGCCGTTGCCGGTATCCTGGTGATACTCGCCGGCGTCCTCATCAAGGCCCCACTGACGAAGGTGCCTGAAAATACGCTCAAGTTCGTCGTGGGCGTGATGCTCACCTCCTTTGGCACATTCTGGGCCGCTGAGGGGTTTGGCTATGATTGGCCCTTTGCGGATGCGTTCATTCCTATACTGATAGTCATTTACCTGTTAGCCTCCTATCTCCTGGTGACCTGGCTGAAACAACGCAAACGCAGCTGGATGGCAACCGCCTCAACGCAGAGGGCGGCTATCACCGCACAAGAAGAAGAGGAGGTACGGCCATGAAAGTCCTCAAAGCCATCTACAACTTCATCGTCGGTGACATGATTATCCTCATAGGTGTGCTCATCGTCGTGGCCGCGCTTGCAGTCATCAACTTTGTCAGCGTATTCGCTCCTTTGCGAGGCATCACAGGGGTAGTGTTGATCCTTGCTGTTCTCTGTGTGCTGACAGCAACGCTTTACCGCGAAGCAAGAGGAAATCGCTGATTGGAAGAGGCTGCCAGCAAGCAAGAGGAAATCGCCGATTGGAAGAGACAGCCAGGGCGACCGCGAGGGTCGCCCGTACAATACACGTTTACATGTAAAACAAGCAACTTAGTATTGTACGGGCGACCCTCGCGGTCGCCCTGGCTGTCAAATCGTCTTCCTGGCAATGATTCACAGAATATAGGGCTGCCTCCTTTCGGTTAGCGTGATCTGCCTGGTAGTCAAATCGTCTTCCTGGCAATGATTCACAGGCCATGTTTGTATGCATGTGTTTATTTGCTTTTCCTCGCCTCTTATGGCATAATCCAATCGACCAGGCATCTATCAATCCTTATCTACACAGGCGCACGCAGGTAATAAACACGATATACCCTAAAAATCTCTTATAAAAGCGAAAGAAGGGTACGATTATGAGACAGAGTGATGGCGCAGACCTTCTTGGCACGAATGACCCCCGCAGCGCAGATATCGGCATCATTTATGTCGCCCCCGATGACACCCGTCAGAGTGTTTTAACCGCCATTTTGACGCAGGAACGACTCCATCGTAAGGAAATCGCGCTCGTACTGCCTGAGCGCAATAACGCCTTCGGTCGCCCGGTAGATTTCGATGGGCTCAAGGAAATGCGGCGCGACCTGCAAGCGCAGTTGGTAGTGATCGCCCCACATGGTTCGAGTCCCTCCGAATTAGCGCGCCACCGCCGTTTTTCGGTCTACTCTTCCCTGGAAACATTCGCGCAGAGCCTGCACGAGGAAGAGCCAGAGCCGGGCGCATCCAGAAAGGGGCGTGTCTTTGGACGAAGGCCGAAGGCGACCGAGGCTGATACGACGACCTCCACGTCCTCGAACCCTCCTGAAGAGGAGACGCAGCCACCCCCTGCGGTTGTTGATGCCACGCCGGCAGTGCCTCCACCAACTGCGCACGATGTAAATGAAGTGCAGGAAACTCCCCAAGCAGCCACCGATAATGCCGACGATGACGAAGATAATGAAATAGAGTTTCCGCTTGTAACTCCGCCCGCTCAAGTCAAAGATGATGCCACCCAGCCAAGAAATATTCCTGTACAAGCTGACGCCGAGCCAATGGTAGAGAGTACGGGTAGCCCTGCTGGCGCGAGGGATGCAGAGGATGACGAAGAGAAGATCATTCTCATACCGCCGCCGCCTCGCCTGAACCCTGCTGACTACCCCGTCCCTGTGGGCGCCTCCGCACCGGGGGTTGTCCCTCCTGCCAATGCACATTATCCTGCGGTGTACGTGCCGAGTCAACAACGGTACCGACGCTGGTGGATTGCCATACCCATCGTGCTTTTATTGCTCGTCATCGGCTTCTTTGTCTATCGTCCCCTGCTCGACCTGATTTTTGTGCCTCAAGCCACCGTCGCCATCACACCTGTCAGCAAAGAACTGAAGCATACCTATACCCTCACCGCTGTGATCGGCACGCCTGATGTAGCTCTGCCGCAGGTGCAGGCGCGACTGTTGTATGCGGCCTCTGGAACGGAGCAGAAATCCGTCAATGCCAGTGGTACCGCGCACATTCCCGCCGTGCAAGCAGTCGGCACGCTGACCTTTTATAATAGCTCGCAGAGACCACAAACCGTACCCGCGGGGACCGTCTTTGTAAGCAACAGCGGTGAACAGGTAGTAAACGACGATACTATCACCGTTCCGGCAGGCACGCCACCTGCCGAGGGCATCGCAATGGACACTGCGCATGCCGTTAATGGTGGCTCGAAAGGCAATATTCCCGCACTCGATCTCTCGACTGTCTCTTGTTGTGGCACCCCCGGCATCATCGTACGGAACGAAACTGCGTTTATAGGAGGGCAGGATGCCCAGACCTATACCTATGTGGAGCAGAGCGATATCGATAATGCCGCGAGCGCTCTGGCAGCCAAGCTCACCGCGAATACGCAGGGCATGTTGATGAAGCAGGTGCAGAAAGGCGAGCAACTGGTTCAGCCGCCCCAATGCACACCAACCGTTACCTCCGACCAGTCCGCGGGAGATCACTCCTCTACCGTTACTGTAGGCGCGAGGGTGATCTGTACCGGTGAGGTCTACGACCAACGCAGCGCGTATGCACTGGCAGCGAATTTATTGGCGACAGACTCGACCCTGAACCCTGGCGCGAGTTTTGTGCCGGTGGGTCATATAGTAACGACCGTTCAGCAGGCCAGGATGGGCGCGAACAACGCTATTACATTGCAAGTCCTCACCGAGGGCATCTGGGTCTACCAGTTCAATGCCAACCAGGTTTCCAGTTTGCGCAATCTGATCGCCGGCAAAAGCCAGGATGATGCGCAATCCCTGCTGAAGCAACAACTCGGTGTGGATAAAACTTCCATTCAACTTTATGGGGGGAATGGCACGACGCTTCCTTCTGATACCAATCACATTACACTGGATGTGCTGAACGTACCGGGATTGCCTGAGAATGTTGTTCCGTAAGG
>Ga0209577_10002372_pt1 | contig 18159 bp, 12 predicted proteins | sample GraSoiAngelo_109_FD_185874 | JGI IMG/M metagenome (GOLD analysis project Ga0209577, IMG submission 185874) | Grasslands soil microbial communities from the Angelo Coastal Reserve, California, USA - 14_0903_12_20cm (SPAdes) (version 2) | ecosystem: Environmental > Terrestrial > Soil > Grasslands...
TGCTCGCGTAGCGCAGGTCGTCGGCGCGGCCGAGTCCGCGGCGCGAGCTGTCGCGGCGGGGATTCGCCAGCGCATGGCCCTGGAACGGCTGGCCGGTGAGGTGGAAGCGCCAGTCGCTCGAGCGCATCTGCGTGATGTCCTTCTCCCAGTAGCCGCTCCGCCCGCTCCCGTCGAGGCCCTCGACCCGCAGGGTCCGGTGGACGACCGCCTTGCCCACCTTGTTGATCGAGATCGCGCTCGTGATGCGGCCCGGGATCTTCGGCTGGTGGACCCACCCGAACGGAGGCAGCTGGAGCGGCGCCGAGTCACCCTTGCCGCGCTGGTCCTCGTACGAGTACTTGAGGAAGAAGCGGTCGTGCCCCGAGAGGTCGAAGTCGTAGATGCGCGTGAACATGTCGCCGTTTCCGCCGATCACGAGGAGCGTCGAGCCGCTCGCCGACAGATTCACCGCCTTGAAGCGGCCGCGGTACGGGCCGCAGATGCCGTAGCTCTCGTCGAGCGGAAGCCACGGGTCCCAGAAGCTCAGGTGCTGCCCGCCGGCCCGCAGCGCCCAGATGTGCGAGACCTTGCCGCTCCCGATCGCCTGGTGGTTCCCCGCCGGATCGGTCCACGTGCCGTCCTCGACCGGCGAGACCACCGACCACGACCAGGCGACGATCCCGTCGGGAAGCTGGTAGCCGGGTCCCGTCCAGAACGGGGTGCCCCAGCGCGACGTCCAGTTGAACAGCGACGCATCCTTCAGCGCGTTGTCCATCGTGAAGATCCGCCGCGAGCGGTCGAGCGCGATCAGCTCGTCGTCGTCAACCGCGATCGACGCCACGCGACCGTCGAAGCAGAGGGGGAGCTGCAGCTGGTGCCAGCCCCGGTCGGAGCCGCCCGGTTCCTCGACGTAGATCTCGCCCCTTCGCGTGGCGAACGCGTAGCGGCGGTTGAACGTGTCGCGCTGCGTGCGCAGGTAGACCCGGCTCGGCAGAAGTCCCGCCGGCGCCGCCGGGAGGGCTCGGATCGCGCCGGTGTCCTGGTCCTGCGAGGTCTGGTCCTGCAGGCCGACGGTGCTCGCGGCGAGCGACTTGCAGCTCTGCTCCCGCGCGCCCTCCTCGATGGGGGTGGTGACGGGGTCGGCGGAGGTGGCGGCCGGCAGGAGAAAGGCAGCAATAAGGGAGAGCCCCACCGCGGCGATCCCCCGGCGCATGGGCGCGAGTGTGCCACAGCCCCGTGAGCCGGCGCGCAGGCTCTTTTCAACGCAAGCGTCCTGCCCTAGGGTCGCCACACGACCACAGGGCAGGACGCTTTCGCCCGTCAGCTCCCGGTGAACGCGGGGTCGCGCTTCTCCACGAAGGCGCCGGCGCCCTCCAGGAAGTCGTTGCTGCGCGCCAGCTCGTGCTGGATCTCTGCCTCGAGGTCGAGCTGCTCGTCGAGTTTCGGGTAGAGCATGTTGTTGAGCGCGCGCTTCGAGCCCGCGTAGGAGCGCGTCGGCCCGGCCGCCAGTCGCGCGGTGAGCGACTCCGCCTCCTCCACCAAGCGGTCGTCGGGGTGGACCCAGTTCACCAGCCCCCAGTCGAGCGCCGTCTCGGCCGGGACGCGCTCGCCGAGCAGCGCCATCTGGAACGCGCGCGACTTCCCGACGGCGGCCGGCACGAACAGCGTCGAGCCGCCGTCCGGCATCAGCCCGATGTTCACGAACGCCAGCCCGAAGAAGGCCGACTCGGCCGCCAGCACGAGGTCGCAGGCGAGCGCCAGCGAGCAGCCGATTCCCACCGCCGGGCCGTTGACGGCCGCCACCACCGGCTTCGGCAGCCGGCGGATCCCCGCAATCGCCGGGTGGTAGACGTTGTGGAGCTCCTTCCTCACGTCCGGACGGCCGTCGTCCGGGTGCGGGTCGAAGCCGGCCTTCAGGTCCGCGCCCGACGAGAACCCGCGCCCGGCGCCGGTGATCAGCACGGCGCGCACGGAGTCGTCGGCGGCGGGCCCGGTCACGATGTCCCGCAGGGCGGCGCCGAACTCGGCGATCCAGGCGTTGAGGGTCTGCGGTCGGTTCAGCGTGATCCGGCCGACTCCGTCGGACTGCTCCCAAAGCACCGTGCTCTCGTTCATTGGCTCCTCGATTCGGATTCGGGCGGTGGTTACATTGACCGATGCTCCTCGACGCGGTCGAGTGGCTCGGCCACTCGGGCTTCCGGATTCGCGCGGGGGCCGCGGTCGTGTACATCGACCCATATCGAGTGGGCGACGGCCCGGCGGCGGATCTGATCCTGATCACCCACGGCCACTACGACCACTTCTCCCCGCAGGACGTGGGGCGGCTCACCGGCAAGCGGACGCTCGTCGTGGCACCGGCCGCCGTGGCCGAGCGGCTGTCCGGACGCGTCCAGTCGATCGCGCCCGGCGAGGCGATCGAACCGGACGGCGTGCGCGGCGTGGAGGTGCGCGCGATCGCCGCGTACAACACGTCCAAGCGAGACGCGTCCGGGAAGGTCTTCCACCCTCGCGACGCTGGCGGCGTCGGGTACGAGGTGCGTGTCGGCGGCGAGCGCCTCTACCACTCGGGCGACACCGACGTGATCCCGGAGATGGACGAGGTCGCCGGGGTGGAGGTGGCGCTGCTGGCGGTCAGCGGCGTGTACGTGATGACGCCGGGGGAGGCGGCCGAGGCGGCGCGTCGAATCCAGCCGCACGTGGCTGTGCCGATGCACTGGGGCGAGCTCATCGGGACTCGCGAGGACGCCGAGGCGTTTGCGCGCCGAGCGCCCGTCGAGGTTAGGATCCTGGAGAAGGTGCCGGGCTGATGGACAGGACGCGAACAGCCCTCCGGGAGATGGCCCGGGACGACCCGGAGCTGGCGGCGCGACTCGTGCTCCAGTCATTGCCGGCTGCCGCCGCTCGCATCTCTCCGCCGCTCGCGTACGACCTGATGGTCGACGAGCTGGGAACGTGGCGCGTGGCCGTGACCGACGGCGGCGCCACCGTGGAGCGCCGCGACCCCTCCTCCGAAAACGGGGCGCCGGCGGACGTGGACTTCCGCCTCGAGACCGACCCCGCCGGCCTGGCGGCCATGGCGTCCGGCACCAGCCCGCTACGCCTGATGCTCGGAGGTCGCGTTCGGATCCGCGGCAAGCGGCGCCGCGCGCTGAAGCTCCGCGCGATGGCAAGCGACGGCGACGTGTCCCTGGCCGACGCGCTGGCCGCCGGCGCGGAGCTCGACGCCGACGCGGTCTACCGCTCGCTCGAGTACCTGATCGACCCCGAGTGGACCCGCGGGCACCGGTTCGCGCTCGCCTACGAGGTGAGCGGGGAGGGCGGCGGCACCTGGTACGTACACGTCAACGACGGCGACCGCGTACGGGTGACGACCGAGCCGCCGGAAGACGGCGTCGTGGCCGGGACGACCCGTCTCGACATCGACACCTACCGGGGTCTCATCTCGGGGCGGCTCACCCCCGCCCAGACCATGCGCGAGCAGCTCGCCGACGTGGACGGCGAGATCTACCCCGGAACGCTGCTCGGGCGCTGGATCGAGCGAGCGCAGGGCCGCGACGACGCCGAGCTCGAGCGCGAGCGGCGCCAGCGCGAGGTGCAGGCGCGCCGTTTCGGCACATGGGGCGGCGTGCACGCGAACGGCGACGGCGCGGCGCCGACCACCGGGGGCACTCCGGTCGACGAGAGCGATGCCGCGATCGACCCCGTGCTGGCTCCACCGGGGGGGCACCGGAGGCCCGGCGAACTGATGACCTACAGCGAGCTCTACGCGCTGTGGGAGCGGAAGAACTGGCGCGCGCACGAGCTCGACTTCTCGGTCGACCGCGAGCAGTGGGTGACCACGCCGCAGGAGGCCCAGGAGAACACCGCCTGGAGCATCGGCTCGTTCTACATCGGCGAGGAGCGCGTGACGGCCGACCTCGCGCCGTTCCTAACAGCAGCGCCGACGGGCGAGATCGAGATCTTCCTCGCCACCCAGCTCGTCGACGAGGCGCGCCACGCGGCCTTCTTCGACCGCTTCGGCGCGGAGGTCATGGCGCTCGACTCGGAAGACCTCCGCGGGCGGATGCGCGAGCTCGAGGCGATGATGATGCCGTCCTGGTTCGAGACATTCGACGACGGCCTGCGCGACGTGTCCCGGCGCATCCAGGCGAGCCCGGACGACTTCGACCTGTTCGTCGAGGGGATCACCACCTACCACCTGATCATCGAGGGCGTCCTGGCGACGACCGGCCAGCGGATGATCCTCAAGTACACCGAGGACCACGGCCTCTACCCGGGCTTCCAGAAGGGCTTCTCGCTCGTGGAGCAGGACGAGCACCGCCACATCGCGTTCGGCGTGCGCTTCCTGCGCGACGCGATCGCCGACGATCCGCGCCGCGGGGACACCGTCCAGCGAACGGTCGCCGAGCTCGTGCCAAAGGCGGCGCACGTCTTCTGCCCGCCCTACGCCGACGACCCGCGCGAGTTCGTCTCCTACGGCTACCACTCGTCCCACATCTACGGCTACGCGTACCGCAAGCTCAAGCGGCGGATGAAGGTCCTGGGGCTCGAGGCCCCGCCGCCCGAGGAGCTCATGCCTGGCCCGATCGCCTCCCCGGAGGAGGCGCGGGCGGCCGGCATGCCGGTCTAAGCGCCGTCGGGCGCACCGATATGCTCCGCCGGCCTTGCTGAGGTCGAGCGTCGTTCGTCGCCTTGCGTTCGGGGCGGCGCTGATCGGCTTCGTCGCCCCGGTCGCGCGCCACAGGCTCAGGCTGCCGCGCCCCGTCACCTCCGTGCTTGCCTGGCAGACGCCGCTGTCGGTGGCGCTCGTCCTCCCGCGCGGGCGCTTCCGCGACGCCGCCGTGTACGGCGCGCAGATGTGGGCCTACATCGCGCACTACGAGCTGCCGAACGACGACCACGAGGCGCTGCTTCGCCGCGTGCGGGTCGACTACCCGATCCGGATCGACCGCGCCATCGGGCTCGGCGAGGTCCCCACGCTGCGCCTCCAGCGGGCCCTCGGCCGGCCAGACGAGGTGCTCGGCCACGACACGGTCCTGTCGATCGTCCACTGGTCGTGGTTCGCGGCGCCGCACGCGGCCGTCCTCTACATCCTGTTCCGCCACCCCCAGCACTTCGGCGGCGCCGCCGCGCGTGTGGCGGCGGTCTTCGACATCGGCGTGGTCGCGTACTTCGTGCTTCCCACGGCGCCGCCCTGGTGGGCGGGCAACACCGGCGCGCTGCCGCACGTCCGCCGGATCATGACCGAGGCGGGCGAGCGCTTCTGGGGCCGCCACTGGAAGCGGCTCTACGATTCGCTTTCCGGCAACCAACTGGCTGCGATGCCCTCGCTCCACTTCGCGACATCGGTGATGGCGGCTCACGTCCTCTCCGACGTGGGACGTGGGCCCGGCGCCGTGGGCTGGGCCTACGCCGCCGCGCTCGGCTTTGCGCTCGTCTACCTCGGCGAGCACTACGTGGCCGACCTGCTCGCCGGTCTCGCGCTGGCGGAGGGCGTCCGGATCGCCGCGCCCGCGGCCGCCCCGCTGGCGCGAGCCATCGCCCGATTCGTGAGGTCGCGGGAGCCCGCGTACTGATGCCGCGGGGGAGGGGAGAGGAGCGGGGGCGGGCGGCCGACGCGCGCACGCATCGGCATCGCGACCCCGACACCTTCGACGAGTCGCTCGAGGAGGTCCAGGAGCTGATGGCCTCGGCCGACCTCGAGGAGGAGGCCGAGGAGATCGAGCAGAGGAGCGCGGCGCTGCTCGGCGACCGGCGCCGCATCTTGACGCTGCTCCTCGCCGTCGTCCTGCTCGTGGTCGCCATCTACGTGGTCTTCCCGAAGGTCGTCGGCGTGGGCGGCGGGATCTCGAAGCTGGGCGACGCCACCTGGTACTGGATCGCCATCGCCATGGCCTTCAACGTCGTCCGGTTCGTCTCCTATTCGAGGCTGTTCAGCGGCGTTCTCGGAGGTCGCGACGACAACGACGAGGTCCGGCAGCGGCTCGACCTGCGCGCCTCGTACCAGATCACGATGGCCGGCTTCGCGGCGACGATCGTCTTCTCGGCTGGCGGCGCCGGCGGTGTGGCCCTCACCTACTGGGCTCTGCGCAAGGCGGGGATGGAGCGCAGGCGGGCCGCCTGCCGGATGGTCGCGTTCATGGTCCTGCTGTACGCGGTCTATCTCTCGGCGCTCGTGCTGTTCGGCGTGCTCCTGCGCACGGGCGTCCTCCACGGGAAACACCCCGTCGCCGGGACGATCGTGCCCGCCGGCATCGCCGCCGGAGTGCTCGCGATCCTTCTGCTCGTCGCGCTCATCCCGCAGGACTTCGAGCGCCGGCTCGCGGGACTCGGCCGCCGCCGCCGCCGGCTCCAGACGCTGGCCACCGGTCCGGCGACCCTGGCGACGGGCGTCCGCACGGCGATCGCCTATATCCGCCACCCGGGGCGGAGCGCGAACGCCCTCGTGGGCGCCCTCGGTTGGTGGGCGGGCAACATCGGAATCCTCTGGGCGAGCTTCCACGCGTTCGGCGTGGAGGTGCCTTTCGGGGTGGTCGTGCAGGGCTACTTCGTGGGCATGGTCGCCAACCTCGCCCCGTCCCCGGCCGCGGGCGTCGGTACGGTAGACGCCGGCATGATCGGCGCCTTCGTGCTATTCGGGATACCGGCGGGCACCGTCTTCCCGGCGATCCTGGTCTTCCGCCTGATCGCGTTCTGGCTGCCGATTCCGGCGGGCGTCTGGGCTTATCTACAGCTCCGGCGCACCGTCCAGCAGTGGTCGGAGGCAGACGCCGGCGCTACTATACAAAGTGAAGTAACGGCTCCAGCCAGGTAGAAACAGGACCTCATGAACGACATCGAGAATGTCATCATCGTCGGAAGCGGGCCAGCCGGATACACGGCTGCCCTCTACGCGTCGCGCGCCGATCTGAGCCCGCTCGTCATCGAGGGCTTCCTCTGGGGCGGCCTGCTCCAGACCACGACGGACGTCGAGAACTACCCGGGCTTCCCCGAGGGGATCATGGGCCCGGAGATGATGCAGAAGTTCCGCGACCAGTCGGAGCGCTTTGGCGCCCGCTTCATCACCGAGGACGCGACGCGCGTTGAGCTCGCCTCGAACGGCGAGAGCCCGCACCGCGTCTTCGTCGGCGACGACGAGTATCTCGCGCGCACGGTGATTCTCGCCATGGGCGCACAGCACAAGAAGCTGGGCGTGCCCGGCGAGGAGGAGCTCGCCAACCGCGGGATCTCGTACTGCGCCACCTGCGACGCCGCCTTCTTCCGCGAGAAGAAGATCATGGTCGTCGGCGGCGGCGACAGCGCCATGGAGGAGGCCATCTTCCTGTCGAAGTTCGGCACCACCGTGGCAGTCGTCCACCGCCGCGACGAGTTCCGCGCCTCGCAGATCATGGAGCAGCGGGCGCGCGAGATCGAGAACATCGAGTTCGTCACGCCCTACGTCGTCGAGCGCTTCGAGCCGGGCGACGAGGGCTCGCTGACGCACGCCATCCTGAAGCACGCCGACACCGGCGAGGAGAAGGTCGTGGAGGTCGACGGCGCGTTCATCGCCATCGGCCACCAGCCGACTTCGGAGATCGTCCGCGACCAGGTGGAGACCGACGACGAGGGCTACGTCCTCACCGAGGGCAAGTCGACCCGCACCAACCGCCCGGGTGTATTCGCCGCCGGCGACCTCGTGGACCACACCTACCGACAGGCGGTCACGGCAGCCGGCTCTGGCACCCAGGCCGCGCTCGACGCCGAGTGGTATCTGCGCGACCAGCCGACCGGAGCCGAGGCCCACTGGATGCGCCCCGACGAGATCGAGGCGATGGCCGAGAAGACGTTGGCCGACGCCGCCGCCAAGCAGGCGGCCGCCAAGTAGCCAGCGCTACGCGAGGTCCGCGTTCGGCTCGTCGGTCAGCTCGGCGAGGATGGCCTCGATCCCGTGCGGGTCGAGGCGCGTGCCGGCTCGCTGACGAAGGCCGTCGGCCAGGCGGCGCTCCACGTCCGCCACGAGCTCGACGCGGTCGAGCGCGGCGCCGACCTGCCAGGCGATCGTGTCCGCGAGCAGCAGGTCGTCCGAGTCGAACGCGTTGGCGACCTCGGACTCGAGGTTGAGGACGCCCCACACCCGCTTGCTCGTCCGGATCGGAAGGGCGAGCTCGGAGCGCGAGATGTCCGGGCCGATGAAGTCGGGGTCCAGGCTCGTATCGGGCACCAGCGCCGCATCGCCGGTTCGGGCCACCCGGCCGCTCACGCCCTCGTCCACGCCGTGCTCCCAGGCGCCGGGGTCGTCGAGTGACGCCAACAGCTCACCAGCGCCGGCGACCATCCGCAGCACGCCGTCGCCGTCCAGCCGATGGATCGCCGCCAGGAAGCGGAACTCGTCGTGGAGCTCGGCCACGGTGCGGCGGGCGATCTCGACGGGGTCGCGCAACGGCGCGAGCCGGGTGGAGAGCCGGTGGGCCACCGCCAGGCGGCGGCGCTGCTCGCCGGCGGCCCGATCGACGGCGTCGTCGCGTCCGCTGGGTCCGGCGACGGGCGGAACCGACCCGTCGACTTGCCGCGCGGCGCCGACTCCCTTCATGGCGTAGAGCTTGCGGTCTCCCGCCGCCAGCAGCTCGTCCTTGGTCTGTCCGTCCGCCGGCCAGGCGGCGATCCCGTAGGACGCGCCGACGCGCCTGTCCACGGAGCCAACCGCGCCGAGCGCGCGTGTGGCGGCGAGCGTGGCCTTCTCGGCCGGCGTCTCGGGGAGGACGAGCGCGAACTCGTCGCCGCCGATCCGGAAGGCCCGGTCCGAGGAGCGGCAGGTCCACTCGATGACCTGCGCGATCTCCTGGAGCACCCGATCTCCCTCCGCGTGCCCGTAGCTGTCGTTGATGCGCTTGAATCCGTCGAGGTCGAACAGGACCACGCTGAAGGAGCCGCCGTGACGGCGGCAGCGCTCGATCTCGTGCCCGACCGCCTCGTGGAACTCGCGGTGGTTGAGAAGGTCCGTCAGCGCGTCGCGAGTGGCCATCCGCGACTCCGCCTCGAACAGCCGGGCGTTGGCCAGCGCGACGGCGGCCTGGTCCGCGTATGCCTGCAGGCGCTCGAGGTCGCCGGGCATGAAGGTGCGGGCGCTGCCGGCGAGCGCGATCAGCGTGCCAAAGGCCTCGCCGCGGAACAACAGCGGGGCGGCGCACAGGGAGCGGAGTGGAACCGCCCCGTCGCCCGCGACCGGCTGGAGCTCGGGGACACGGCGGACGTCGTCGATCAGGAAGGGCTCGCGGAGCCCGGTGCCGTTACGAGCGGCCCAGCGCTCGAGCGCTGTCGCCGCCATCGGCGGTAGCCGCCACGAGCCGCGGCACTCGTAGCCGCCGTCGTCGTCCGAGATGAGGAGCGCGAACTCGCTGCCCCCGACCGCGGACTGGGCGTTGCGGGTGATCTTCGAGAGGACCTCGTCGTGGCGAAGGTCGCTGACGAGATCCTGGAGCGAGGCCGACAGCTGCTTCTCCGTTTGAGCGCGGCCCGCCAGCTCCTCGCTCATCCGCTTCCAGCGAAGACGAGCGCGGCCGGCCGCACGAATAAGGCCGGCGCCCGCCGCCGTGACGCTCGCGCCGCTGCTGAAGGGGAGCAGGGCGGGATCGACGACCAGCGGCGGTACCAGCGCCAGAAGCCCGAGGCCGAGGGCCGCGGTGGCGAAGCGCAGGGGCGAGCCGCCGCCGCTCCAGCTGAGGTCGTAGACGCAGTCGTCGGCGCCGTGGCAGGCGCAGATCGGATGGGCGATGCGCGCCGGCGGGTGCCCGAAGAGCGCCGGCACGCAGGAGAGGAGTCCCTGGTTGTAGAGGCAGTCGAGCGGGTGGACCCCAACCCCGGTGATGTCGACGAAGCGCACCCGCGCCCGCTCGCGCCCGAGGTCGAGCAGGTCCATGCGGTGCATCGCGTTGAACTTCGCGTTCGCCCGCACCACGTTCTGGTAGACGAGTCGCGGGCTGCCCAGGGCGCGCAGCACGACCTTCAGCTTGTCGGCGACGGCCAGGTCGAGCGCAGCCTCGCCCATGTGGCGCGTCACCGCCGGGTCGTCGAGCACGACCGACGCCGCCTCGAACAGGCGGATCTTCGAGTCGTACGAGAACCAGTTGTCCTCGTCGCGGAGCTCCTTCGCCCGTCCGGCCATCCCGGCGCGCTCCAGCACGGCGTCGACCGCGCCGACTCCGCCCTGGCGCTCCACGTACTGGAGCAGCAGGTGCGTGGTCATCCCGCTGGTCTCGCGGGGCTCCTGCGGCGGCTCCGGGAGCGGACGCAGGGGGACCACCGACGCGCCCTCGTCCGGGCGAGCGTCGTTCGGGGCGGCAGGGAGGCCCACGAGGTCGCCGGGATGCGTCACGATGAGGTTCTCATCGGTCGCCCACGGCCCTGGCGTATACCTCAAACCGGCTAGTGGCCGAAAATCAGCTCGATTCGCCCGGATTCCGCATGAAAAGGGGGTTCGAGAGGACCCACGCCTGGTCGATTCCGTGCACCTGCAGGCTGGCCTCGACGCGGTAAGAGCCGGGCGCGTCGGGCGCCTGGTCGAGCTCGGCGGCGTGGTCCTCGTGAACGACCACGCCGTCGCGGTAGAGCCGCAGCCGCGCCGATCGCGGCAGGCGCGCGCGCAGGCGGCCCTCCTCGGCCCAGAAAGCGAACCCGCGGGCGGGCGCGAGCGAGTCGAGCGCCATGTAGCTCCGGCCCTCGCGCAGCGCGGCGTACACCTGCTCGCGGTCGTGCTCCAGGTCGCCCGTGGGGAGCTCGTCGACCAGCACGTGCGTGCGCAGCTGCTGGAAGCTCCGCGCGTAGCCCATCAGGCGCACGACGAACCGGTCGGCAATGCGCTTCCCTATCTGGTGAGCGTCCAGCCCGCCGATTCCGACCACGCGGCGCCCGCTCGCGTTCAGCCGGTCCCACTCGCGGCGGTTCTCCTCCGGCGGTCCGGTCGCGAAGCGCTCGGGGTGGGCGAGGAACCGCAGCGCGTCGCGGATCGACCCGATCGTCTCGCCCTCGTCGGTCACGAAGCTCCACACCTCGATGCCGGCGAGTCCCTCGCAGTCGAGGTCGCTCCACGGCATCGGCTTGGTCCGGAAGCGCTCGGATCCGCGCGAGAAGGGGTGCGCGGCGAAGCCGAACCCGCCTGCGTCGGCGACCGCGCGGACGATCTCCGCCGGTCCCATCCCGCGGTGGTCGATCGGCTCCTCGAGCCCGAACGCGAGGTAGTGGTTGCCGCCCCTGGGCGAGACCTCCTCGCCCACGAGCAGCAGCACGTCCTCGTGCCAGCCCTCGTAGCCGCGATCGCGCGCCTCGAGCGTGTCGTGGTCGGTCAGGAGGACGACGTCCACGCCCGCCCGCCGAGCCGCGCGCACGATCTCCGGAACCGTCCCGGTGCCGTCCGAGAACGTGGAATGGAGGTGGAGGACGCAGGCGAGGTCGTGCAGCGTCGGGGGTCCGGAGGCCACCACGCGAGCCTAATAGGCTTCATAGAGCCCCGCAGAGGATTCGAGAAGGAGCCCGCATGGCAGTCATCGAGAGCCCGGAGACGCTCGGAATCAGGCCGTTCCACGAGTTCGACGAGGCCCAGGACACCTGGCCCCGGGGCGATCGTCCGCAGGCTCTTCGCGACGCCGCCGAGACCTTCCGCGCCCGCTTCAAGGAGCAGGGCCAGATCCGCGCGATCCGCACGATCGACCTCGTGGCCGCCGCCTACCCGACGCTGTTCGCCTTCGGCGGCGCCGCCCGCGGGCTGAACCCGTACGTGAGCATCGTGAACCGCCTGGTGGTCGCGCAGTTCGAGGACTTCGAGGGGAACCTCAAGACGCTCGCCTGGGAGCCGACGGTGCCCGAGGGATCGCAGGAGGCGCCGTTCTACGAGCAGATGCTCGAGCGCTACGGCCAGCTCGGCGAGAAGCTGTTCGCCAACTACTACAACACCGTCGAGCAGGCGCTTGGCCTGTGCGGCCTGCGGCCCGAGCAGGTCGACTACGTCGCCTTCGACCACCTGCACGTGCAGGACGTCCGGATCATCATGGGCACCGACGAGCGGCCGGCGTTCTTCCCGAACGCCAAGCACCTGGCGCAGCGGCGCGAGGTCGACACGTTCAAGTCCACCCACCCGATGCAGTGGGCCTGGTACGTGCCCGGCGGGATGGACGGCATCCCCGAGGAGAACCTCGTTCTGCTCGACGGCGACGTGGAGCTCGGCCTGGGCCTCGCGTTCCTGTGGACCCCCGGCCACACCGACGGGAACATGTCGCTCTGCGTGAACACGCCGGACGGCGTGTGGGTCTCGTCCGAGAACGGGGTGGCGGCCGACAACTGGCACCCGCACCTCTCGCGGATCCCGGGCGTGCGCAAGTGGGCGGAGTTCTTCGGCCGCGAGGTGATCCTCAACTCGAACACCCTCGAGGACTCGATCGATCAGTACGACTCGATGCTGAAGGAGCGCGCTGTCGCCGACGAGAACCGCTTCGACTCGCGCTTCCGCAACGTCTTCCCGTCGTCTGAGCTGGCCACCTTCAAGCGCCAGTGGCCGGTCGTGCCGATCTTCGTCTACGGCGGCGTCAACTACGGGCGGATCGAGACGCCGTCCGCGTGAGCGCGCAGGACAGCTTCGGGGCCCGCGACACCCTCGAGGTCGGCGGCGAGCGCTACGAGGTCTTCCGGCTCGACGCGCTCCAGGCGCAGTACGACGTCGCGCGGCTGCCCTACTCGCTGAAGGTCCTGCTCGAGAACCTGCTGCGGCAGGAGGACGGCGAGGCGGTCACGGCCGCGGACGTCGAGGCCGTGGCCCGCTGGTCGGCCACCGACGAGCCGAGCGCCGAGATCGCCTACACGCCGGCGCGCGTCCTGATGCAGGACTTCACCGGTGTCCCTGCCGTGGTCGACCTGGCCGCGATGCGCGACGCCATGGCCGATATGGGGGGCGACGCCGCGCGCATCAACCCGCTGGTGCCCGCGGAGCTGGTGATCGACCACTCCATCCAGGTCGACGAGTTCGCCACCCGCCTCGCGTTCAGGCGCAACGCCGAGCTCGAGTTCGAGCGCAACCGCGAGCGCTACGCGTTCCTGCGCTGGGGCCAGCAGGCGTTCGATGACTTTTCGGTGGTCCCGCCGAACACCGGGATCTGCCACCAGGTGAACCTCGAGTACCTGGCGCGCGTCGTGTACGTGCGCGACGGGCAGGCCTTCCCCGACACGCTGGTCGGCACCGACTCGCACACCACGATGGTCAACGGGCTGGGCGTGCTCGGCTGGGGGGTGGGGGGCATCGAGGCCGAGGCCGCGATGCTCGGGCAGCCGATCTCGATGCTGCTCCCGCAGGTCGTGGGCTTCCGCCTGACCGGCGAGCTGCCCGAGGGGTCGACCGCTACGGACCTGGTGCTGACCGTCACCCAGATGCTCCGCGCGCGCGGCGTGGTGGGGAAGTTCGTGGAGTTCTTCGGCGACGGGTTGGCGAAGCTGCCGCTGGCCGACCGCGCCACGATCGGGAACATGACGCCCGAGTACGGCGCCACCTGCGGGATCTTCCCGGTCGACCGCGAGACCCTCCGCTACCTCGAGTTCACCGGCCGCGCGCCGGAGCTCGTCGCGCTGGTCGAGGCGTACGCGCGCGAGCAGGGCATGTTCCACGACGAGGACTCCGTAGACGCGACGTACTCGGACACGCTCGAGCTCGACCTGTCGACGGTGGAGCCGTCGCTGGCCGGCCCAAAGCGCCCCCAGGATCGGGTGCCGCTGCGCGACGCGCGGGAGTCGTTCGAGGTGGCGCTCCGCGAGCAGGACGTGGAGTACCGCGGGCGCGACGAGGCGTCGGCCGAGTCGTTCCCCGCGAGCGACCCGCCGACCGGCTTCAACGGGTCGGAGGCGCCGCATGTGGGGGCGGGCGGCGTGGCGGTGGCCGAGCGCGAGCATCGCGAGGGACTCGACCACGGCGCGGTCGTGATCGCCGCCATCACGAGCTGCACCAACACCTCCAACCCGAGCGTGATGCTCGGCGCCGGGCTGCTCGCCAAGAAGGCGGTCGAGGCCGGGCTCGAGCGCAAGCCATGGGTGAAGACCTCGCTCGCGCCCGGCTCCAAGGTGGTGACCGAGTACCTCGATCGCGCGGGACTGACGCAGTACCTCGAGCAGCTCGGCTTCGACCTCGTGGGCTACGGCTGCACCACCTGCATCGGGAACTCCGGCCCGCTGCCGGAGGAGATCTCGCGCGAGATCGCCGAGCGCGACCTGTCGGTGTGCTCGGTGCTGTCGGGCAACCGCAACTTCGAGGGCCGCATCCACCCCGAGGTGAAGATGAACTACCTGGCGTCACCGCCGCTGGTGGTCGCCTACGCGCTGGCCGGCCGGATGGACGTGGACCTCGCCGAGGCGATCCCGCTCAGCGAGATCTGGCCGAGCCAGGCGGAGATCGCCGACGCCATGTCGGCGGTCCGATCCGAGATGTTCAAGAAGAGCTACGGCGAGGTGTTCGAGGGCGACGACGAGTGGAACGCGCTCGACGTGCCCGCCGGCGACCGCTACGCCTGGGAGCCGGAGTCGACCTACGTGCGCCGCCCGCCCTACTTCGAGGACATGCCGCCAGACGCGCCCGAGGGCTTCGACGAGGTCCGGGGCGCGCGCGTGCTGTGCCTGCTGGGCGACAGCGTCACGACCGACCACATCTCGCCCGCCGGCGCCATCAAGGAGGACTCGCCCGCCGGCCGCTACCTGATCGAGCACGGCTTCACGAAGCGCGACTTCAATTCCTACGGCTCGCGCCGCGGCAACCACGAGGTGATGATGCGCGGGACGTTCGCGAACGTCCGCCTGCGCAACCTGCTGGCGCCGGGCACCGAGGGCGGCGTGACCCTTCACCTCCCGGACGGCGAGGAGATGCCGATCTTCGACGCCGCAATGCGCTACGCCGACGAGCGCGTGCCGCTCTGCGTGCTGGCGGGCAAGGAGTACGGCGCGGGCTCCTCGCGCGACTGGGCGGCCAAGGGCCCGCGGCTGCTCGGCGTGCGCTTCGTGCTGGCCGAGAGCTACGAGCGGATCCACCGCTCGAACCTGGTGGGGATGGGGGTCCTGCCCCTGCAGTTCCCCGCGGGCGAGTCGGTGAAGTCACTCGGCCTGACCGGTCAGGAGACCTTCGACCTGGCCCCGCTCGAGGCGGGCGCCCGGACGCTCGGCGTCAAGGCGGACGTCGTCGAGTTCGAGGCCACCGTACGGATCGACACCCCGAACGAGTGGCTCTACTACCGCCACGGTGGGATCCTGCAGTTCGTCCTCCGTCAGCTCCTGGCGCGCGCGGCTTGAGCGTCCGCCACCACGACCTCTGCTTCGGCTGCGGCCAGGCCAACCTGTTCGGGCTGCAGCTCGAGCTCGAGCCGGTGGAGGACGGCGGCGTGGCGGGGCGCTTCTTCATGAAGCAGGACCACCAGGGGCCGCCGGGCGTCGGGCACGGCGGCATCGTGGCCACGGCGCTCGACGAGGCGATGGCGCTCGCCGTCCACCACGAGGGAATCCCGGCGCTCACCCGCCGGCTGGAGGTGGAGCTCCGCGCGCCCGCCCGAGTGGGGGAGTTCGTGCTGGTGGAGGCCCGGATCGAGGAGCGCGACGGCAGGCGGCTCGTCGCGCGCGCCACGGCACGCTCGGACGGCGAGGTCCTCGCCGAGGCGAGCGGTGAGTTCACGACGGTCGCGCCCCGCCCGGCGTGAGTTAGCCTCAGCGCCGATGGAGCTCACCATCACCTCGGGGCCCGAGGCCGGGCGGACCGTGCAGGTGACCAGCGAGCGCCTCACGGTCGGGCGCCAGGCCGGGAACGACCTGATGCTGCTCGACCCGAAGACCTCGCGCCAGCACGCCTACTTCCAGGCGCTGCCCGACGGCCGGCTGGCGCTGTACGACCTCGGCTCGAGCAACGGGACCTTCGTGAACGGGCACCAGGTGCAGTCGGCCACGCTGAGCGGGGGCGAGGAGGTCCGTTTCGGGGACACCACGCTTCGGGTCGACGCCGCGCCGCTCGCGCCGAGCCCACCACCGCCGCAGCCGGTGGTCCCGACTTCGCCGCCGCAGCCGGATCCCGCCCAGGTCTTCCCCACGCAGCAGGTCGTCCCACCGCGACCGCCGAGCCCCTCGACCATCCAGCGCCTCGTGATCCAGCGCTCCCTGAGGCGGGTGACGATCATCGGGATCGTCGCCATCGTCCTGCTGGCGGTGGTGGCGATCCTCCTCGTTACCGGCGTCTTCGAGAACGCTGGGTCGAAGGGGTTGACCACCGCCCAGGTGGTCGACCGCACGCGCCCGTCGACCGTGATCGTGGTGAGCGACATGGGCGGCGGCTCGGGCTGGGTGTGGGACGCCAGCCGGGGGCTGCTCGTCACCAACGCGCACGTGGTGGCAAACGGCGTGCGCTACACGGTGAGCAGGGGCGACAAGATCAACCTGCAGGTTGCATCCGATGGGAGCGTGACGGCGGGTGCGGCCGCACGCGACGCGCAGGTCGTGGACGCCGCCCCGTGTGAGGACATGGCAGTGCTCAAGGTGCGCGACACGAGCGGGCTCAGCACGATCCCGCGCCTTCCGCGCCAGTCCGACCTGAAGGTTGGCGACGGAGTCGTGGCGGTCGGCTACCCGGCCACCGAGAACCTCTCGCCGGGCGGCGGCTTCGCGGAGGCGGACCTGACCGGCAACACGGGGGTCGTCTCCACCGTCCAGACCACCTTCCGGTCGATCACCGACCCGGCCATCGGCACGTTCGGGCCGTACCGAAACGTGATCCTCACGGACACCGTCATCAACCAGGGCAACTCGGGCGGTCCGCTGGTGGACGGGGACGGGCGCCTGGTTGGCATGAACTCGACCACGCGGTCGGACGTCCAGGGCCAGAACTACGCGATCGGGATCGACCGGATCAACGAGATCGTGCCGAAGCTGATCGCCAATCAGACTCTCTGCTGATGGCCGAGAACCTGACCCGGCAGATCCTCCAGGAGCACCTGGTCGACGGCAAGCTGAAACCCGGCACGCCGATCGGCCTGCGCGTGGACCAGACGCTGCTGCAGGACGCCACCGGGACGATGGCCTGCATGCAGTTCGAGCAGCTCGACACAGAGCGCGTGCGGGTGGACCGCGCGGTGCAGTACATCGACCACAACATCATCCAGCTCGACTTCAAGAACCCCGACGACCACCGCATGCTCCAGGCGATGGCGCGCAAGTTCGGGATCGACTACTCGCGCCCGGGCAACGGCATCTGCCACTACGTGCACATCGAGCGCTACGCCAAGCCGGGCGGGATCCTGGTGGGCGCGGACTCGCACACCACCACGAGCGGGGCGCTCGGGATGATCGCCATCGGCGCCGGCGGGCTCGACGTGGCTGTGGCGATGGCCGGTTACCCGTACGAGATCGGCTGCCCCGAGGTGGTCGAGGTGCGGCTGGAGGGGACGCTCGACCGTCCCTGGGCGCAGGCCAAGGACATCATCCTCGAGCTGCTCCGCCAGCGCGGGGTGAGCGGCGGCACGAACAAGGTCTTCGAGTTCACCGGGCCGGGCACCGCGGACCTGAGCGTGCCCGAGCGCGGCACGATCGCGAACATGATCGCCGAGCTCGGCGCAACCTCGGCGGTCTTCCCACCCGACGACGCGACGCGCGACTGGCTCCGCCGCCAGGAGCGCGAGGACGACTTCGCCGACATCGGCCCCGAGGAGGGCTGCGAGTACGACGACCGGATCGAGATCGACCTGGGCGAGCTCGGCCCGCTGGTGGCGAAGCCGCAGAGCCCCGGCAACGTGGTGCCGGTCGAGGAGGTGGCGGGCACCGATCTGGCGCAGGTGTGCATCGGCTCGTCGGTCAACTCGGGCTACGCGGACCTGGCGCTGCCGGGCGCCGTGCTGGCAGACCGCGACGGCCAGATCGTGCACCCCACGATCACCGCCACCGCCACGCCCGGATCGCGGCAGATCCTCACGGCCATCGCCGAGTCCGGCGTCTACCGGCAGCTCGTGGAGGGCGGCACGCGGATGCTCGAGCCGGTGTGCGGCCCGTGCGTGGGGATGGGCCAGGCGCCGCCCACCGACGGCAACTCGCTGCGCACCATGAATCGCAACTTCCCGGGCCGAAGCGGCACGCCGGATGACTCCGTTTTTCTCTGCTCGCCCGCTGTCGCCGCCGTGTCGATGGTCGAGGGCAAGATCGCCGACCCGC
>Ga0209577_10002374_pt1 | contig 18148 bp, 17 predicted proteins | sample GraSoiAngelo_109_FD_185874 | JGI IMG/M metagenome (GOLD analysis project Ga0209577, IMG submission 185874) | Grasslands soil microbial communities from the Angelo Coastal Reserve, California, USA - 14_0903_12_20cm (SPAdes) (version 2) | ecosystem: Environmental > Terrestrial > Soil > Grasslands...
GCTTCGCCACGTTCAAAATCTTCTAAGAACCCGGGAAACGTCGTCTCGACTTCGCCGACGAAAACGTGATCCGCTTCAATCGCATCGTTGAGGCCCATTGAAGCATAGGGGCCTCCCATGACGACTGTTTTCCCCTGAGCTTTACATAGACGGATGACTTCTTTGAGCGACTCTTTCTGCACATACATCGCGCTGGCAAATACGACGTCCGCCCACTTTAGATCGGCGGTCGCGAGCGGACGAACGTTCATATCAACCAGCCGCCGGTTCCAGGATTTCGGCAGCATCGAGGAGATCGTTAGCAGTCCGAGGGGCGGGAAGGCAGATTTCTTGCCGATAAACTTGAGGGCGTGACGAAAGCTCCAGAAGGTGTCAGGAAATTCCGGGTAGATGAGTAGTGCGTTCATAAGCGTCTAGCTACGATCCTTCGCCGAGAAGAGCGTTCGCTGAATTGCCGTCCGCTTTGCGGTCGTGGTCACCGGGCGCGGTGATTATGAACAACGCGGAAGGTAAGAACAAGTTGACGAGTGCGCTATTCGCGCTCCGGGCCAAGAACTGGTTAAGTCGTACCGCGGCGTTCCTATCGAAAAACGAAAACGTCAATTGGCTCGAAGACGGCTTCACCATTGCTGTGCGCTGCGTGAGCCCGCAACGCCCTCATCCCAGCATCAAAGTCGCGGGGACTCAAACTAGCCAGGACTGAGTCTGCTCCCGCCGACAGTTTCTCGGCGTAAGCCGCGTAACTCGGTGCAATCTCCTGAGTAACGAGCTCAAGAGTTACCATGCGAAATCCAGCCGCCTCAAAAACCTCGCCCACGAACGTGGTTGTGGGCAGACGCTCTTCAAGAATGGGCCGGCTTTCCGGGAAGAAATCAACGTAAGGGTATGACGAAATGCGTTCACGAGTACCGGTGCGCACGAGGGCTGTGGCCCCGTCACGAAGCACTCGGTGACATTCGCGCGCTGCGAGCATGGGATTATCGAAGTGATGGAAAATCATTGACATGAAAATCAGGTCCACCGCATTGTCGGGGAGGGGAATTGATTCGCCACGGCCTGACTCGTATCGAATCCGCGCGGCGGACGGTTTGCTTCGCGCCTGTTCCAACATCTTTTGCGAAGGGTCAATGCCGACGACTTCCGCATCAAAACGCGTCCTCAGAGCTTCGGAAAAACGTCCCGTGCCGCAACCCAGGTCCAGGATCCTCTTTGTGCGGTGATCTTTCACAAGTGACGAGACCACGTTCATCCAAAGATCGAGAAACTCAGGCCCATGATCGCGACCACGGTCGTAGGTAACGGCGATGTCAGTTGCGTCGTAGTCCATGTCTCTAAACAGCAGCGCGAACGACCCGCTTGTCGCGCGAAATAACCTGCTGGGCGTGACGGTTGGGGTGAGGTGGCCCGCTCGACCGACCGACTAACGTCGGAATTAACCGGTACTGAAGACATCATCCGGCGCGTTCACTACTCACGCCGGTTTGCTGAAAGCTAATTAACACTAGAGGGCTATTGTTGCGCTTTCTTCACATCCTTAACATCCTTCTTCGGCAGGCCATCCAGGAACGTTCTCTCGGGACCGCGTGACGCGCAGCTTGTAGTTGACTCGAAAGTTTAAGACGTTCTTGATTACTGGTGCTATGCCGCCACTGATTCGGCTACGGGAACGCCGATTTCATAGAGAAAATCCGGGGACATGTCGGCGCCATTCTTCCAGGCAATCGTATCCAAATCAGACTTGACGTGAACGCTTTTGAAGTTGCTCATGTCCTTCAGCGGCTCGAACACTTCTCCGTCGAGGTGCGGCGCTAAATCAACCTGTCGTAGCTTCCATCCTCAAAAGTCAGGAGTAGCTTGTATTCAGACAAATATTTTACGTCCTTTACAAAATGCATCATTGCCTCTTACCTGAGAACGGTGCGGATTGGCTTTGCACAATGAATAAATCAGTTAGTCCGCGCAGCGGACGAATGACAATAGCCCAGCAGTTTACTGCTGGGACGAGAGCGAAATTAAAACGCAGTCCGTGTAGCGGACGGCTGAATGGCACCGCACCGCATAGCAACTCTTTTCAGTCGTCCGTTTCACGGACTTGGTTGCGAATCCCATCGCTTTCCCAGCGATGAATCGCTGGGCTATTGTCAGCCGTCCGCTAAACGCGGACTGGTCGAATTCCTTCTTGTTCGGCCGATTCTTCGGCGCGTTGGTGGTGGTCGTCGGATTCGACAGACAAAGCGATAGCATAAGCCGTATCCAGGAAGAACTCATTGCTCATCCAATGTCGCCCCGGCCGTAAAGATAATCATCAAGGCGAGAAGACCAATCCGCGGGACCCCTGCAGTCGCAACGCCCGCGCCACCTGAAGAAACGATTTAGGCTTTTGTTCGGGTGTAGGTTTTACCTCCGCCAGATCCTCGACGAACTTCAGCACCTCCGCCTGCTGATCCTCGGGCAGCACACGTAGCTTCTCGATCACCTTCTCTTAAATATTTGCTGCCATTAGTCGATCTCCATGCCCGTTATCATACCGTTGCCGGTTGAGTTGTCAGTATCCGCTCGCCGTGCCGCGGCTTTGCGGGTTCTACTAGAAAGTTTCAGACGTTCTTTATTACAGTTGCTATGCCGTCCTTAAGTCTTTCAGCGGCTCGAAGACTTCATTTAATAATCTTCTTTACGATCACTCCAGATTTTTTGTTAGGGGATGGCGAGCAAAACAGCATCTGCCTTTCCTCGGTCATCAATCATAAGTGCGAATCTCGATCAGATGATTGTTTGGATCATTCATATATAGAGTCGGCGCTGGACCTCTGGCACCAGACTCAACGCCAGGCCCCGCGTTGTTACCGACTGAGTGGAACGAGTCGCCGTACGGGATGCCCTTTTCTTTCACGCACGCGAATGCTTTATCAAAGGCCTCGCGAGACAGGGCGAACGCGAGATGTTCATTTCCGCGCGTGCCCCCTGGCGCCAACTGCAAAGTGAAGCCTTCATTGACTCTGATGACCGTGAACGGTCCGTCCTCGCCTGCCAATTCAAAGCCCAGGACGTTAACGTAGAAATCTACGCTTGCTGGAACCTCATTGACGTTGAGTATCAAGTGATCAATTGCCGCCATGGGTCACGTCCTCTCGGTTGCTAGAACGATCAGGAGACTGCCGAAGAAGTTGGGTTATGGACCAACCACCATGACATTGAATTGTGCTCCGGTCGCAATATCACCACCTGCCACAATCCAGCGTCCAGCGGGGCAAGTTCCGAAACTCGCACTGCCGGTATAGGTCAAATTCATACTTGAATTGGGGTTGGTATTTGTTCGTCCGGCATTAATTCCGACTATGGCCGTCACAAATACCAACGCGTTCGCGTTTCCGTTTATCGCGGGGTTGTCCATAACGCTGAAATTATTGAATGGACCACACGTGTTAGCAACGGTGCGCGTGTGCCTGAAAGTTATTACGTTTGCCCCACCGCATGCCGGGCACGTTCCCGGAGCGCCCGCCGGTCCTTGGGGTCCGGCCGGCCCCCGCGGTCCCGCTGGTCCCGCTATGTTCCAGCTAATCGGGGTTTCGTTGTGCCGGCATTGGCTTGCCGAGGTGACCCGTCGAAGGTTCCCGTTCGCGTTGTCATAGCAAGCCTGAATCGTACCTGGGGCTGGGGCCGCGTACACCGTTAAGGCTATCAGTGCCGCCGCACAAAGGCACACACACAAGCAAATCATTGTGAGCGGATTATTCTTGAGCGTCTTCATTCCGAGAACTCCTCTCAGGTCGTCGGTCGTTGATGGAAGGTGATGTGATTGAACTCACATCGCAAAGCTAAACTGGATGCGTGAAATTCTAGCACCAATAACCGCAAAAACAATCCTGTCTTGGGCTCATAGTTGCGCAGCGATTAGCAACGACATCGCTGAAAACTATTCCCATAGCGTGGGCAACTCTGCCACTGATGAAAGTAAATACGTGTGCGGTTCTCGCTCTAGCTGCTCCCTTGTGTGCGCGCCGGAAAGAACTCCGAGGTTAAAACGCACGCCGGCGTTTTGACCGGCTTGCAGATCAAGGACCGTATCGCCGATGTTGGCCACGTGATGGACGCTGACTACTTCGGATCGTTCCATCGCCTTAAATATCAAATCCGGAGCCGGTCGTCCTTGCGTGACATCATCGCCACACGCAACGGCGTTGATTAGGTCTCCGTTCCAGTGCATCGAATTCAAAAGCAGATTGGTGATTGTTCGATCAAATCCGGTATTGAGAGCAACGCGAACCCCGCGCATCTGAAGCCAGTCAAAAAGTTCAGTTGCTCCCGCGATCTCCCGCACCCCATTTTTCTCGTACAGGCTTGCGAGAATGCTGCGAAATGAATTGTAAATCTCGTCTGTACGAGCATTGACGTCCGCATTCTTAATCCCCGGCTGGCGTTCAACGAAGCGTTGGATCGCTTCCCGCTTGGACGCACCCCGCACTTTACGAATTGAGTCGTTCGTTACTTCAATCCCATGATGTCCGAGCGCGGCCCTAAAAGCCTCGGGCACCTGCCCGGCGTCTTCTATCACCGTGCCGGCTATATCAAAGATGACGAGTTTGATTCCCTGCATAAGGCGAGATGGCGGGCGCGGCGTTTACATGCAACCTTCGATTCAATCAATCAAGCTTACGGATCCAGCGGGTCATTCGCATCAAAAAATAATGAAGCAACCGATGGCTTGAACTCCGCTGCGACCGGGGATATTCGGTTGATAAACTCCATCGGGAAATATCCCAATTCCTTCAAACAACGACTGCGAAAACTCTCCTTCGTCGTGGATGCAATATGGTCTTCGCTTGAGGTGACCACAGCCTTTAGATCCGCCGGTATTCCATACCGAAAAGCGAGACGCGCGGCGTTGCGAAAATTAGTAGTTGTATGACGTGCGTATGGGTCGATCAAAATACTCTGCTCCGGTATCTTGAATTTTCCCCTCACGTATTTTTTCATCTCGATCGCCTCGCTAAAAGGTGTCTGCATCGGGTGAACGTGGCCACCAGACAAGATAATTAATGGGGCTTTGTGCTCGAGGAATAGTTGTGCAGCCTGATCCGCCCTTTTGGCTCCTATCTGGCTTATCCTGGCCGAGTCCGCCGGGCCCGCGCCCAGGACTAAAATGAATGAATAGGGATAGTCGCTCCACCTGATCCTTTTCATATGGTGAAGGCACGTTTTGTTTTCGCCTTCTTCAAGTGGTTCGTAACGACCCGCCTCATCACGTCGATTAGCTTCTAACAGTTTTAGAGCAAAATTGAGCGTAGGTTCAAAAAATAGGGCGTCTTTGGAGAGTTTGATCTCCGTAAGCTTCACCTTAAGGAGTTTGCGGTATGCTTCGCTCGAAACATCAAAGCTGACCTTATCAATCTCCTTATAAACTGGGTCTTTGCCCAGACAGTAAACACTCAGCAGCCGGTTCATTCCGTTCGCCGCGTCTTTCCACGCCGCAATCAACATCTCTGTATCGGATTGATGGCTGTATTTGATAAATGCACCTGACCGGCGCATATCTCTCTCTCGCATTTTCAATTCAGGACGCTTAGCCAAGCCTTCGAGTTCGGTTGACACCATGTCGATGGTTGGACCACTGAGACGAAGCAACTGGTCGAAGCACCCGACGTCGTGGCAATTCGCGGCCATGCTTAAAGCCTGAAGCTTATCGTTGGCCAGCTGTTTCAGTATTTTGTTTTCGCTTAAGAGCTTTCGAACTTCTGGATTCTGCTGAAACAAACTCAACAGATAAAAGTTCTTGTCAGAAACCGCATTACGAAGTTTTAGCTTGTAAGTGCGATCAAAGCCTGACGAGTTGATTCCGGCGGTCTGAGCAAATGAAGTATTTAGCTTATAAGTGCGGTCAACTCCTGTCGGGTTGAGCCCTGCGGTCTGAGCAAATGAAGTATTCGTTAATAGAACAAGAGAAAGAATAAGGTGTCGAGGCATCATGATTTCTCAGTAGGACATAAGCTCAATCTTAATATCCACGGTCAATGAGCTCGGAGCGGCGGCAGACGGGAATAACCGTGTCAGAACCCCGAGCGGTAGCGACGGGATCATCCATTCAACTTGCGTTTTGATCGGGTCGCTACCGCTCGCCGTTCTGACACAGCGATGCGCGCTCCGGTCCAACGACATGTATAGGCAGTTTTCTCATTATTGGTCGGCGCTTCTCGGAGCAAATTCGTCAGTTTCCGGATAGATCGTTATTACAATACTGGCGCCGATTTTGGCGACTCGTTGAATTGTTGAAGCTCTGATTTCTGACCGAAAGTTTGGCGGCGATGAGCCACTTTCGTAGCCTATATCGAACACCCGCGAGCAACATCCGTCCCAGGCCTCACGGACGTCTCCTGCTAATCCATCTATAAGCGTGCAAAAAGAATTGATGGTCGCGTCGGCATGCGTACTACCTCCGGGAATCTCAAAAGACGCATGTTGATAGCCTCTTATTTCTCCATGATGAAGAACGAGAACATCTTCGCCGAATTCCTCCACGATTTTGGAAAGATCACTCGTCGATTCAATTTCTAGATCGGTATTTAGGTATTTGACTTCCATCCGATTTACTGCCGGGCAGTTAGAGTTGAGCGGGCGCGGCGACCACAACATTCATCGCGGTTGATTTGCGGGAACCATATGATAGTGACTCACGAATCCTTGTCTGCCCACCACCCAACCGTGGTTGCTGTCTGGAAAGCTTAGGGCCGAGATCGTTTCTGAACGAAAGTTGCCGATCACTTTCCAGGAATCGCCGCCATTGCTGGTACTCAATACCGCTTCGGTCGTACTAATGAAAACCTGGCGCTCGCTAAGCACCGAGATATCAACCGGTGGCCGGTAGTCTGGAAGTCCGGTCGGCTCTGCCTTCCAGGTCTTTCCCCCATCGCTCGACGCGAGCACAAAGCTTCCGTTCTTCCCGAATGCCCAACCGGTCGTCGGGCCGGCAAAGCGAACCTTGTTTGTGGTCTCACTTACTTCCTGAGTTACCCCGGTCCACGTCGTGCCGCCGTCGGTCGTGTAGGCGATCGATTTCTTCAGGTAACGACCCACCACCCAACCGTGTTTAGCGTCGAGAAAGAAAAGGTCCTGATAAGAGTTCTCCGGAACTTCGCCGGCCTTCTGCCAGATCTTGCCCCCGTCGTCAGTCCGATACAAGCCGACTCCGGTATGCTCGACCTGAAGCTGAAACCAGCTCGAGCCTGCCGCTGAGCCGGCGCCGTAACCATAGTCCATTTGAAGTGGAAGCTTCGCCGCGGCTTGCCAGCTATCTCCACCGTCTGTCGTATGAAGCAGCGCCTTGGGTTCTCTAAGCCAGCCTTCCTTCTCGTTGATGAAGACTAGCTGATCGTACTCAGCGCCGCTCGGTCGCTGCTCGAGGAGCCGCTTCCAGGTCTTGCCGCCGTCGGTTGTTCTGATAATCGTGTTGTTTTTGCCGGCAGCAAATCCGAGGTTGTCATTGACGAACTGGACGGCCGTCAAATCATCGGTCACGCCGGTCGGTTGAACGTCCCAACGGGCAATCATTCGCGGTTCAGTCTTGCGCTGTGCGGCCACGTTTCCAAGACTGAGGACGACGACGGTTGCCGTTGTCAGGAAAAGGCGGATGATCAGACTCGTTCCTGGTTTCATGGGTTTTCTCGGGTGCGTCAGCGATTCTGCCGCGGCTGATAGAGTTCGACCTTGTGACTGAGATCAAGACCTATGCGATTCGTTTCGTGCTTGCTGACTGTAGTGTGGCCGCCTAACAGCGGCAGAGCGATGGTGATTCCCTCGGGCAGGATCGATCCGATGGTCGTACCCAGATCACCCGCGCTGTCCAATATGTTGCCTTCGCCACAGTCCTCATGGTAGCCAATCGGAACCGGTTCTGCCGGCTGGATATTCAGCATAGTCAGTTGTTCTCCCTTCTGAATTCCGTGGGCAACGATCTTGAAGACTCTGGATGCAGGTACGCGCTTGACCTCACACCATCCTCCGTTAACTTTCTTCTCGCGTCCCGGGAGGAACGTAACTCTGGCCGTGCCACAATACCGCTGCGACAAATTGCCGCATTCGACAGCGTGGGTATACTTATTAAATGTGAAACTGAAGGCTGCGTAAATGACGAATGTGCTTTCCCAATTGGGATTTGCCATGCGCCCCTCAACCGTCCATACGCCCCCGGTACGCCCCGCCGGTAAACAGGTCAGATCCAGCGTCGCGAAGCCGACGTTCTTAGCCCAGTCTTCAGCGCCGGCAGTCAGGCTGAGTAGCCCAGGCTGTGCATCGTGTGGCACCACGTAACGAAAGTGGTGCTCGCTGGTCCATTGCTTTTCACCACAGAGTTTGGAAGGCGTTTCCGGCGAGTTCTGTGTGTTTAGCGCCGGATCGACCAGCGTCAGCCGACGCAGCCCCATTTGCCACGTCGTGGCAGATTTGCTCTCTTCGCCACTGACCACGATATCGACAGCCTCGCCGGGAGATACCAGGGTGCCGTTCTGCGGGGAAACAATATGTACCGAGGGCTTGGTCGTGTCGGCGCCCATCTTGAAATTCCAGGTTCCCACATCAATCCGGGCGCCTGCCGAATCATGAGCCTCATACACCATCATGATGTCATTCGGGTATTTGTCCGCTCCCCAGTTGCACGGCACCCACGTCAGAGTCTTTGCGGTGGCGGGTAGTCTAAAGGCGGGATTAACGAGCTCCGCAGCGCCGCCGGGAGCCGCGGTGTACAGCATCACGTAGCTAACCCGTGGATCAAATGCAAAATCCGTCTTTACTGTACCGGCGACCGGATCAGAAGGCTGAAGCACGAAGTCGGCGGGCGAGACCACTCTAACCAGGCTGGCTTGACCGCTCGCCGGGCTTCTGGCGGATCCGATCAGTGAAGCGGCCACGCTCAAGATTGCCAGGCACATTGAGATTCTAAGATTGACACGCCGATTGTTGCTTTTCATAGTCAACCACCCTGAGCCGTAATTTTCGGTCGTTTGCTTAAACCACGCAAGCCTCGATGCGCGGAGAGTGGTCGCGATTGAATCAGGGTTGGCCCCATTCGATTCGTGTTTTCCTGTGGCGCGCGGTTTAGTCGGGAGCGGAATTTAGGACTTGGCTCGACGCCGCGTTACACGTCCGGCCATGAACATGCCGATTCCGAAGAATACAAGCCCGCAGATTACAAGGGTACGAGGTCGAGCTCATAGTGCTTGAGTTTGTCCGGACCTGTCAAAACATCAGGTACCTCATAGACAATCCGCTGCCCCTGTACCGCGACGCTCCCTCTCCACTGACTCAGACCGTAAAGCACCGGCATCACGGGGAACTTCTGCACGAAAAGGCCGACTCCGAGGCCGACTAAGATACCACCCACCCTTCTTGAGCAATTCCCAGGCGTGTAAGAATTCTGAAAGAGCCATGTCATTATGCCTCTGACGAGATGCGATTGGATGCCACCATAGATCGGTGTAGAGCGCCCAACGTATAGGGTTTTATAACGTATTAGACGACACCGTGTGGTCTAAGTCTGCTCAGCGGCGGTTTATACCTCGCCGGACTACTTTTGATCCGACTTCTTCTCATCCTTCGTTTCTTTCTTCGGCACTTCCGGAGTCGTGAAATCCGGCAGCGGATCGCCCCAGATGTAATGATTGAACCAGGCCAGGTTGTGCTGCATCACGGCGCGCATTGATTTTGGTTTGGTGATGCCGTGGCCGAAGCCTTTGTAGACAACCATCTCGACTTTCACTCCGCGATCTTCCAAACCTTGCCGCAGCTCGTAAGCGTTGGCTATGGGCACGCGGCGATCGAGTTCGCCATGCTGAATCAGCGTCGGCGTCTTTGCAGTCTTGATGTATGACATCGGCGAAGTCTTTTCGTAGATCGCCGGATCTTCCGCGGGATTATTGCCGAGATAATTGATCGTGAAAGGCGTGATGTCGGTGTTGTAGTAATAGGTGGACCAGTTCGAGATTCCGGCGCCGACGGAAATCGCGACGAAGCGATCTGTCGAAGTCGTCAAAAATGCCGAGATATAACCGCCCTGGCTCCAGCCCATGCACGCGACCTTGCTTTTATCGACCCAACCTTTGCTAATGAGATAATCGACACCAGATAAAACATCCCACGCATCACCCACGCCAAGGTTGCGCATGTTGAGTTTGCGAAACTTCTCGCCGTAACCGGCGCTGCCGCGATAATTCACTTTCAGAATTAGCGCGCCGCGCGCCGCCCAGATGTCGGATGGATAGTAGCGTGCGTCCGGAGTCAAGAGCAGTGGGCGATCGACTCCAGTTGGGCCACCATGAATGATACAGAGCAGCGGGTATTTCTTTGCCGGATCGAAATTGGCCGGCTTGATGAGAATCCCCTCAATGACGGCGCCATCCTGACTTTTCCACGAAATGACTTCGCGTGTGCCGAGCGTAAGCCCTCGCGCTTGCTCGGTCATGTCAGTTAGTTTGCGCGGCGAGAAAACCTTTACTTCGGACACGAACACTTCGTTCATGCTCGTTGATGAGCCCGCCACGAACGCCATGCGATCGCCAGCGCGTGTCAACGAGAACGATCCGGCCATCAAATCTTCGGGTTGAGAGAGACGAACGACACGGCCGCCTGCCGGGTCAGCGCGGAAAATGTGTGAAGCTGTCTTTTGTAGTCCTGTGAAATAGATTCCGTCCGCTTTCCATTCCACGAGGCCGGGATTCTCGTCGAAGCTGTCGGTGATCGAACGCGGTGTGCCGCCGTCTACGCTCACTATCGTAAGCTTCGAGTTGCTCGCGAAATAGAGCGCATTTCCCATCGCCGACGAGAAGACGATCTGCCTGCCGTCCGGCGAGAACCGCGGGTTGTTATCAGGTCCAGGTGTAGCGACAATTTTCTTGACCGAGTCGTCGCCAAGCTTCAGCAGATAAATATCCGAGGTCGCGCCTTGAATCAAATCAGGATTGACCGTGGCGCTAAAGGCGATCGTGGAACCGTCCGGCGACCATGAAAATGAATCGACACTGAAATCTTTTTTCTTCGTGCGTTGCTTTCCAACTACAGGCGTCTTCGTCGCCTCAGCCACGTCGAACGTCCAGAGATGAACGTAGCTGTACCCTTCGCGCACCACATCGTAATCGCCGAAGTATTCTTTGCGATCCTTGAGTGGTTGCGGCGGCGGTTCGGTGGCCGTGTAAGCGATCATCTTCCCGTCTTCAGACCAGGCGAAGTTATTGATAGCAGTTTCAGATTTAGTTAGTTGTTGCGCTTCGCCGCCCAGCGGATTGATCAGAAAAACCTGGTTCTTGTCTTCAACGCGATTGCTCAAGAAGGCCAGCCATTGTCCATCAGGCGACCATTTCGGATTCGTCGACGACTTCTCACCGCGGGTCAATTGAAAGCTCTTGCCGCTATCGCTTGCGACCAACCAAATCTGGGTAATGAAAGCGTCCTGCTTGAAATCACCATAGTTCACCGCATACGCAATCCATTTTCCATCCGGCGAGATCTGCGTACCGCCGACGGACTTGATGGTGAGAAGATCATCGACCGTCGGAACGTGCCGAGGTTCGTTACCTTGAAACGCAATAGCGAGAGAAGCGAAAGCAAGGAGCATTAGCGAAGCAGCTAATCGTCTAATCATTGATCGATTCCTTTCAGAGTGTTTCTTTAACCGCAGAGGAAACGGAGGTTTTCGCAGAGTTTGCGGAGGTAGCTCTCAGTGCCCTCTGCGCGAACCTCTGCTCCCTCTGCGGTTATGTTTTGGCTTTTGGTCTACGCTTCTTCGGATAAATTGCTTTCACCATCGATACCACACCCTCAGGTTTCTTCGGCGCAGGTTCGCCCAGTTTTCGCGCGTCATCCAGCGCTTTCTTTCGCGCCCGACGAATATACGCGCGCAGCTCTGGCCGCTCCAAGTCTTGAGGCGTCTTGATCGTTATGTGTCTGATTCGACTGCCGGCGCCTTGCAGAATTCCTTTCGGATCGTCGAGCGCAGCCCCATCATTAAATCCCAGGTTTACATGGTTCGAATAGACGGCTATATGAAAGACGCCATCGCGCAAACGATTGCTGGTGCCGTAACCGATCGCCACGGCGCTATAAGCGTCATAGATATTTTCGTAGCACGGCGCCATCTCTTCAAGCATAAGCGCGCGAAGCTTCAGAGCCAGAGTCTGAATCTCCCGATCGTATGGCTTAAGAAACTTGATGAGCGCTGTTGGCGGTGGATATTTCAAGCGATACGGCCGTCACTTCGATCCAAGTTGCTGAAACAAGAACGCATGGATGTCGGCGTTCTGTTCGTTGCGCTGCTTCTTCGTCGATCCGAAACCGTGGCCGGCGTCATAGTCAACGCGCAGCAGGATAGGCTTGCCACTGGCGCTCGCCGCTTGGAGACGCGCGGCCATCTTTGCTGACATCCATGGTTCGACTCGCGGATCGTTAATGCCGGTAGTCAGCAACACAGCCGGATATTTCACGCCGTTCTTAACTTTATGATAGGCGTCCATGGCCAGCAGTGCCTGGAACCCTTCTTCAGTTTTGACGGAGCCGAACTCCGGAATGTTCGGAACGCCGTTGGAAGTAGTTTCAAATCGCAACGCGTTGTTATCGCCGACTGCGTCAACCGCCGCGCCGAATAAATCAGGCCGTTCGGTGATTGAATTGCCGATTAGAATACCGCCGGCGCTGCCGCCCATCCCGGAGAGATGTGCTGCGCTCGTGTATTTTTCGTTGATCAGATATTCAGCGCAGGCGATGAAGTCTTTCCAGGTATTCGGCTTGGTTTTTTCTTTTCCCGCGAGGTGCCATTCTTCGCCGTACTCACCGCCTCCCCGCACGCCGGCCATCGCGATCACGCCGCCTCGCTCCAGCCAGGGCAGAAATCCCGTGGCGAAGAATGGCTCGGTGTTGGTTATGCCGTAGGCGCCATAGCCATCGAGCAAAGTTGGATTTGTACCATCGCGCTTCAAACCTCGCTGGTAGAGAATTACCAAGGGCACCATAACGCCATCATGGCTTTTTACCTTGACTGAAGCGGTTTCAATACTCGACATGTCAATCGGAATCGGCGGCACCAGGGTCGTATCGGTCGCCGTCTGAGTCCTGGGATCGAAAGCGAAAAACGTTTCTGATTTCGTCCACGAAATAAGACCGAACAACAACCCGTCTGTTTGAGAATCGGTCCAGCCGATAAAGCCCGCTCCGTCATACGGCAATTTGATCGGACGCGGCGCTCCGCTTTTGTAATCAACGCGCCAGAGTTTGCCCATTCCGCCATCGAGCGTCTGCACATAAAGTGCATCTTTGGCGGCGCCGATATTCGTGACCACGGCTTCGCTTGCCGGAAACACGGTGCCGGCTCTGGCCAGGTCAGGTTGGGCCAGGTTGACGCGAATTACTTTGAAGCGAGGCGTGTTCTTGTAAGTCGTGAAATACACATCGTCGCCGTGGAGATCGAAGCCGGCGACCTCATCTTCGAGCGCGGCAACTCTGCGCCACGGTATCGGTGTTTCCCTAAGTTTATCCAGCGGCGCGAAATAATATTCCGAGTTCGGTGAAACGCCGGAGTTAACGAGCGCAAAGGCGTATTTCGATCCCAGCGGAACTCCCACAAACGGCAGCGGCGCCGGCTCCATCTTGATATTCGGGTTCACTTCATAGCCGAAGATGGCCCGGTCGTTGTCTGGATTCGAGCCAAGTATGTGCAAATAGACGCGGCTCTTTTGATAGAGTTCAGTTGGCGGCGCCCCTTCTGCGAGCTTCTGTAGCCGGTTGTAGAGAAACGAACGATTATCAGGAAGCCACGCGCCCGCGCCGAATCGACAGCGATCGATGCGCTCGCCGAGGTCACGCCCCGTCGCGGTTTCAATGACGCGCATCTCGCCGTTTTCCGAACCGCCAATCGAGACTGTATAGCTTACGTACTTTCCATCAAACGAAGGATTGTAAGAATCGATCGAGTAGCGCTTGCCGGGCGACGAAAGTTTCTCCGGATCGACGAGCAGACGCTCGGCGCCTTTGAAACCTTCGCGTACATATAGCCGGCGATCGTTTTCACCCGGAGCCACTCGATAATAAAAATAGAAATTGCCGGCGCGCTGCACGCCCGACACGCGCACGCCCGTCTCACTCAACTCTTCAAAACGTTTCAGCAGCTGCGCGCGCATGGGCAGCCGATCTAAATAGGCGCGCGTGTAATCCGCCTGCCCTCTCATCCACGCCGCGGTCTCGGGACTTTTGGCATCTTCCATCCAACGATAAGGATCGACAATCTTGATTCCGAAGTATGTGTCGGTAACTTCGTGGATGGCAGCTTTTGGAGGGCTATCCTGGGCGCAAATCGAAGTACCAAAAAGTAAGAGCGACGCCGAAGTTAGTAAGACAAATCTAAATGCTTTCATCGATGAATCTCCTCGCAAGTATTGGTAATTGGTTCCAGGTGAGTCGGGTTTTACGACAACCGGCAGCGGAAGTCAACGAGGGAAGATGTAACGCTTCTTAATTCCGGCGTTGACTCATTGGGTCGGCAAATGCGCCGCTGCTTCGCTAAGTCAGCGATGCTTACGCTAGTATCTCGTCAACAATTCGTTCTACGTGAATGCGAGTCGTATCAAGCAGAGGTATTGCGCAAGTTTTGTCAGCCCGCATTAGCAAAGGCAGCTCCGTCCCGCCCAGAATCAGTCCGTCGATGCTCTCCGACTCCTTCATTCGATTCGCGATTGCCAACAAGCGTTCGCGGGTTTCAGGCAGAAAGACGTTATTCAGCAACTCGCCCATATACTTTTCATGGATGAATGTCTGCTCTGACTCGTTCGGCAAAATGATTCGCAGTCCTGCCCGCTTGAATACTTCCGGATAGAATCGGCCCTGCATGGTAAAGCGCGTGCCGAACAAGCCCGGCCGTTTCAGTCCCAGAGCGCATGCGTAGTCGCACGTCGCTTCGACGATACTGATCAACGGAAGCGGCGAACGCTCACGAATCTGATCAAAAACGATGTGCGGAGTATTTGAAGCCAACGCTGCGAAATCCACGCCGGCGCGAGCGAGCTTTTCTATTTCCACACTGAGGTAGTCAGCAGCAGCGTCAAGTTCCCCGGCGTTCATCCAACCGATAAGCTTATTCAGATCGACGCTGTTGATTATGATCGGTGGGTAACTGCCATCGCCTTTTCTCTCGCGATAGCCGGCGATGATGAAACGATAGTATTCAATGGTTGACTCTGGCCCAATGCCGCCGATGATGCCGACTGTTTTCATAGTGCAATCTCTCATGGAGCCCTCACGGTCGGGCTAGTGCCGCAGTTCGCGTCAAAAGCGCCGAAGGCGCGAAATGGAAGAGCCTGGGCCAACGGCCCAGGTTAAGCTTGCTGGACGTTGGCTGTTAATGTACGCCAGTCTTTCCCGGCGAGAGTCAGTAAAAAGAGAAAACCGCCGAGCAGAAACAGGTAGCCGAGCTTTTTCATAATCGTCTCCCAAGCTGAATTAATCGTGGAAAGACGATTCTATCGCAGAGTTCCGCGAAAGAAACCTTGACAGAGTTACCGGGCCTTCGTATATTAGCCTTCGTCTGAAGATGGTGCTGGAAATGAACGGCAGTCAAACGAATTATTTCGCCTTTACTTACCGCTTCTCATTTGGGAGGCGGACTGGCGAAATGCGCGTGCGTGCAGGAGTGAAAACCTAAGAGACAACGCAGCGAACGATATCAGCCAGCCGCAACCTCTGAATGAGATTGCGGCTGGCTTTGTTTTTGATGAATAAATTCAACTGGACGCATTGAAGTTGAGAGTAAGAGCAGTGGCTATTCAATAAGAGCTAGCCCCGTAGGGGCCGAATGTTTATAGCCGCAAGCGAATTCCTTTCAATGATAGCCCCGTTAGGGGCGCGATATTTCGCTCCTGACGGAGCTCGACTTCTGAAGCATAGCTGGATCTATAAACATCTGGCTCCTAGCGGAGCTAAGAATGAACGACGCTAAGGAGTTTCTTGATGAGCATTGAAGATTGGCGAACTCAAATAAACGCTCTCGATACTGAACTACTTCAGTTGCTGAACAAGCGCGCCCGACTGGCCCTCAAAGTCGGCGAGTCAAAGGCGGCTTCGGGCCTTTCCCTTTGCGACCACACTCGCGAGCGCGAGGTCATCGAAAGAATGTGCGAAGCCAACGAGGGCCCGCTGGACGATCGCGCAATTGTCGAACTCTTTCGCGCCGTCATTCATGAATCACGACGCATTCAAACTCGGGCCCTCGATCAATCACTCAAGGAACAAGGAGCTCACAAACCCAGTTTGGATCGTGGCCACGTGCGCATAGCGTTTCAGGGTGCACCTGGCGCCTTCAGCGAAGAAGCAGCGGTCAAGCTTCTCGGTGAAGAGATTACGCTGGTGCCCCGTCCGACTTTCGAATCACTCTTTTCGGCCATCGAAGACGAAAGCGCGGATCATATTCTGGCGCCCATCGAGAACAGTATCGCCGGCTTCGTACATCCATCTTTCGACCAACTCCTGGATAGCCAGCTATACATAATTGGTGAAGTCATCATTCCCATCAGCCACTGTCTCATCGGTTGTCCGGGCGCATCTTTCGAGACCATCACCGCGGTCGAATCGCATCCGGTCGCGCTGGATCAATGCCGGCGTTTTCTGGCTGCGAATCCACAAATCCATAGGGTCGCAGCGGAAGACACCGCAGGCAGTGTCGCTCGCGTTCTGGCTCAAGGCGATCTAACCCGCGCCGCCATCGCCGGAAAACGCGCCGCCGAAAAATATGGCGGCATGATCCTGCGCGAGCATCTGGAGGATAGCAGCGAAAACTACACCCGCTTTCTGCTGCTCTCGCCTGATGAGAATTTCGCTGAGGATGTGGACCAGCTCTCGCTTGTCATCGAGCTTCCGCATCAACCGGGCGCCTTGCACGACGCGCTCGAGCCTTTCGCGCGACGCGGCATTGATTTGTTGAAGATTGAAGGCCAGCCAGTGAAAGGCCGGCCCTGGGAATACTGTTTTTATTTGGATGTGCGTGGTTCAGTCAATCAAGGCGAAGTCATCGAAACGCTGGACGAGTTGAATCATAGCCGCGTGGAAACGCGAATTCTGGGTGCGTATCGATCGGCGTCAGTTCCGACTCGTTAGTAGCACGGACTTTAGTCTGTGAATCTTTGTAGCAGTCAAACATGAAATTAACGAAAGGATTTTCTTAAACGCAAAGGACGCTAAGGATTCCGCAAAGGAACGCAAAGGAGTTTTCCTCTGCGTCCCTCTGCGAAAACCTCAGCGCCCTCTGCGTTAAAAAATTCCGTTAACTATTATGATCCTAATCCTAACACCAAACATCGAACCCGAAAGCAACACCTACCAGCAATTGATGGCCCATCTATCGCGTTTGCAGGACATTAAGCTGCGCGTTCATCGCGAAGCGGGAACTGAACAAACGCTGACTGAGATTTACCTCGTCGGCAATACGTCATCGATCCCGACCGAAGACATGAAAGACTTGCCCGGCGTCGATCGGGTCGTGCGCGTGTCAGAAGAGTATCGCGTGTTAGGTCGCCACCGAGACGACCACCGATCATCGCACTTTAATTATCAGGGACTACGATTCGGCCAGGACACGCTGCATGTCTTCGCTGGATTGTGTGCGGTCGATACCGCGCAGCACGTCGAGTTGATGATGAAGGCGCTACGCGATCACGGTCAGGTCTGTACGCGAATGGGCGCTTACAAACCGCGCACCAGTCCGTATTCATTTCAAGGTCACGGCAAAGAATGTCTGCCATACGTTTTCGATCTTGCCGGCAAATATGGAATCAAAGTCATCGCCATGGAAGTCACGCACGAATCACAGATTGATGAGATTCACGAAGCGTTGCACGCAACCGGCGAGACGACCGGAGTGATGCTGCAAATCGGCACGCGCAATACTCAGAATTTTGAGCTCTTGAAAATCGTCGGCAGGCAGAAAGATTTTCCGGTGCTGCTGAAGCGTGGATTCGGAATTACTCTGAGCGAATCTCTCAACGCCGCGGAATATCTCGCCAGCGAAGGCAATCGCAAAGTCATCTTCGGCCTGCGTGGCGTCAAGACAAAATTGGGTGACCCACACCGCAACTCACTCGATTTCGCGCAGGTGCCGGTGGTCAAGCGCCTGACCCGAATGCCGGTTTGC
>Ga0209577_10002375_pt1 | contig 18138 bp, 22 predicted proteins | sample GraSoiAngelo_109_FD_185874 | JGI IMG/M metagenome (GOLD analysis project Ga0209577, IMG submission 185874) | Grasslands soil microbial communities from the Angelo Coastal Reserve, California, USA - 14_0903_12_20cm (SPAdes) (version 2) | ecosystem: Environmental > Terrestrial > Soil > Grasslands...
GCCGGGCAGGCGCAGCGGCGCATGGGTTTTTCGAGGTACACGGATGCCCGTGGCGACGGTCTTCGAGAATCTCGAAGCGGGCGCCAGCATCGAGGAAATCGTTGAGCAGTTCCATGTGACGCCGGAACAGATCCGGACTGTGCTCGAATTTGCAGCTCGCAGCCTGGATCCGCCATCGGTTGAGGTCCCTACGTCCACGTCCAACGATGCTCGTTCTCTTTGACCACGGCACGCCGAGCGGCATCGCGCCAGCGCTTGTGGGGCACACTGTTGTTGAGGCGCGAGAGCGCGGCTGGGACAAGCTCTCTAACGGTGATTTGCTGAATGCCGCGGAGGCGGCCGGCTTCAAGTACTGCTCACGACAGACAAGAATATCCAGTATCAGCAAAACCTGGCTGGCCGCAGGATCTCCGTTTTGGTGCTTGCGAACTCGCAGTGGCCGGTAGTGCGTTTGCATCTCAGCAGCATTGCTACCGCGGTGAACGCGGCAAAGCCAGGCGGCTACACCGAAGTGGAGATTCCCAAGCGATAAGTCCAGCCGCCTGTGGGTTACGGGGCGCCCTTCAACCCTGACGCCAGGTTAGCTCAGCGTAGGTCACCGGCTTCAGGAACTCGTTTTTTTTCCTTAGAGTTGGAGCCGAGGGCGAGAGTTGAACTCGCGACCTGCCGATTACGAATCGGCTGCTCTACCACTGAGCTACCTCGGCCCTTGATAATAAAGGACTTATTTCCTTGCTCGAGAGACTTTCATCAAACTTTCATCGTTCTCTCTCGGTTTCGGCGGCGCGTTGCCCAACTTTCACACGGAAATGCCCGACCTGTTCAGAGCGATGCTGTGCTGTACCGGACGGCGATCGCAACACTTCCGTCTCCGACACACTCCCTCTTTTCCTCGAGTGCACAACGGAATCAGATCGCGCACCAGATGCAAGAAAGATAGCAAAATGATTTTAGCTTTGTCTGATTCCTTTCGCAAGCTCTTGAGTTTACAGGTCTTGGCTTCGAGCATGGCGCTTAACTGCCCTGTAGCCCAAACAAAACCGCCATAGCAAAGGGAGGCGATCCCAACGATTCCTGATTTGTCAAAGCAATACTTGAACATTTATGACAATAGCAAACGGAACGCCCACTTCACTCTCATAAGGGCGACGCAGCCTGTTGTGCCTGGAAACTTCTCCACCTGAGCCCTGCCGACCCAAACTCGGGTGCTCCCGCAGTCGCCTGCACCTTGAAGCAGGTCTGAGAAGAGCTCATCACAGCTTCGATCACCAAACCGCAAAATCACGGTCTTAATTGGGGATGATTTTTCTTTATCCACGCTTCGAAGTCCAAGCTTTTCGGCCAGCGACCGCATCTTCGACCTCGGACGCGGAGATGGTATCGGCTCGTTCATAGTCCGATATGTTGCGTTTTTTTCGAAAGATGTCGAACTTCTTAATGCTTCCCGCATCTGTGCCCAGCGTTAGGCTCAATGAGTCGATCACACGGTAGTGGTGGTTTGCGCGCTCTGCCTGATAGCCGCTGGCCGCAAGCGCGGCTGTCGCAATCTGCAGCGCTGCGTTGTAGGCAATGTTGAAGCCCCAATCATTGTGAAGGCCCGGAGTCTTCGACGCTCCCAAATCACGATCGGCGACGGCCAGCAGTTCTGCGATCTCGTTTCGGTTCGTCTTGTGCGCCTTGAGCCATCCGAACTTCTGCCAGTCTTCCAAGCTCATCCTCGTCCCCAATCAGGAAGAGTTTACGTCCTCTGAGTACGTTCGCCAAGAAGTGGTGACCCTCAGCAACTCTGCTACGGAATTCATCCCTCTTATACAACGAGGGGTTCACCTCGCGCCCTAGTTGGTGTTCCGCAGATCGAATTCCAGGAATCAGTTCCGAAAGCGACACGCTGCTGCCGATCACCATCAGATCGACATCGCTTGAAGAATTTTCCGTGCCGTTCGCCACGGAGCCGAAAACGAAAGCAAGATCGATCCGGTCCGCAATGGGCAGCAATGCCTCTTGTAATACGTAAGTCAGCCCGAATGTCTTTCGCACCAATCCTCGGAGTTCTTCAAAGATCGGACTGCGAGGATTTGCCTGAAAATAGGTTTGTCGCCCTTCAACAGTTCGGACGAGTAGCTCGGCTCTCGAAAGCCGCTCTAACTCACGTTGCACGGCCCCGGATCCCAATCCGATGCGCTGAATGACCTCCTTTTGCAGGAATCGGCGATCCGGCTGCCCAAAGAACAAGCGCAGCACCGCCTGTCGGGTACGTCCATATAGCGCTTCACCGATCGCATTTGGAGCGTGTATAATACCCATTCTGGGGTCTATGATACCCATAATGGGTATCATAGTCAACGCCGGAACAATGCGGACATAAAACTGAGCGATCACTCGTCGATCATGGCCGCCATTCACGCGGGCGATGATCATGTTGCTAGAGGTGTTTGAACACGTGAGCGATTTTCTTCCCTGCTTCTTCGGTGAAGTACACGGTCACGTGCTCGCCTTTCTTGGCGCCTCGTGCAGAGTAGAGCGCTACATCCTTACCTGTGTCAACCGTGGCATGACCAGCAACGACAAAGGTTTCCTTCGTGCCATCGGCAGTCTTTACGGCAACCGTCTTGGAGCCCTTACCCACATCCTCCACGGTACCTTCAGTCGTATGGACTGTCTTGTCGCCGACCCATTCGACCGAATGAGCCGTCTTGTCGGCACCCTCTCCTACAGTGTGAACGATCACATGGCTGCCTTCTTTGCCGGCGAGATCAGCTCCCTTTGCTGCATCTTTGAGGCCGTGAACAGTCGTCTGCTCAGTGAACTTCACCGTTTCGACGGTGTCGTCGGCAGTCTTCACTGCAATTGTCTTCGCGCCGGAATCGACTTTTTCAATAGTGCCGGTAATGACGTTTGTTGAAACCTGTGCGGCCTGAGCAGCTGCGACACAGCACATGGCAACGAGAGCTAGGACTACTCGAAAACCCACCCTCTTAAAGAGACTGAGTGACATGGTTCCTCCTTGAGATCTCAACTAAGCGAATAGACAATTTAGCATAATTTCCAAAGACAGTCCGCCTGCTGACTTGCACAACGAAGAGGCGCAGTGGATCAGCGCCCCGTGATACGAATCAGCATTTCCTGACCGTTGTTCAGAGTGATCTTCTGACGTCCGTGGAAAGCCGTGGTTCCTAGCCCACCGGCGCCGCCGATCACTGAACCGATCCCTGCGCCTTTGCCGCCGCCAAAGATTCCGCCCAGTAACGCTCCGGCTCCCGCGCCGATCACTGTGTGTTCGATGGTCTTGCGGCCTCGCCCGCCCGATTCGATAGCGCCTTCCACATCTACCTTCTCGCCTGGCTGATTGAGCCGCTCTGGATTCATGGCGGCGTCGGAACCATTGGTGGTTTACCGAAGAGCTGTAAGAGCTGGCTCGGCTTGGATTTGGCTGTGTCGGTGGCCAGCGGCACGCCCTGTCTGGACACCTTTCCCGTGCGGGACGCCGGGGGCGTGTTGCTCTACATGGCCGAAGATGCGGCGCCGTTGATGAAAGCTCGACTCCTCGGCCTCTGTCGCCATCGTGGTCTGGCTCTCGCCGCGCTGCCCATCGACGTCATCACCGCACCCACGGTGCGCTTGGATCTCCTGGCTGATCAGCAACGCTTAGCCGAGACCGTGCGCCGCCTGGCGCCGCGTCTGCTCGTTCTCGACCCCTTTGTCCGCCTGCATCTCCCAAGCCGACGAAAACAAAAAAAGACGCTATGACGAAGCTGACAGCGAGGTTCGTGGGCTTGAAGTTCTGACTCGAGACGGTCAGCGCGTAGAGGAAGAAGACGCCTCCGCCCACGAAAGGCAGGGCGAAAACGATCAGAAGGATGGTGCCGACTTTGGATGCCTGGGCCATGAGCCCATTGTAAAGGCGATGCGCGCTGGGCTTGCGTGTTTGCCGGAGAAGGGAAACTGAAATCACGCGTGCCCATATTGACAGGGTGCGCAGAGACTTTTCTTTTTCCATCCTTCATGGCTATAATAGCCATAAGAGTGGGAACCCCAATGCGCAGCGTGAATGTGGCCAAATTGAAGAATCAGCTCAGCAAGTATCTTTCCTTTGCCAAAGCAGGCGAAGAAATCGTGGTTCGCGACCGGAATCTTCCGGTTGCCAAAATCGTTCCTTTTTCTGCTGAGAGTGCCGACGATCAGGAGCTCTTATTGGTGGCCCAGGGGAAGATGCGGCTCCCCAAGCGGCGGCTTGATTTGAAGAAGTTTTGGAAGATGCCGATGCCACGAGTCCCTGGTAACAAAGCGATAGAAGCGCTTCTGGCCGACAGGGAAGAAGGATGGTGAGCCAAGAGGTCGGGTTCTGGGATGCCAGTGCCCTGGTCCCTCTGTGCATCCATGAAACGAGGACGCCTCAAGCTCGCTCGTACCAACGGAGGTTTCGGCAGGTGGTGTGGTGGGGAAGTTTCCTTGAAGTTTACAGCGCTATCAGCCGCCTTCATCACGCCAGTGAGATTTCGGACCTTGACAAAGCTAATGCCGTGCGACGCCTGCAGCAGATGAGCGGCACATGGTGCGAGATTCTTCCAGAAGATCGAGTTCGTGCCTTGGCGATGCTATCGCTGGACAAGTATTCCCTGCGGGCGGCAGATAGCTTGCAGCTTTCAGCGTCCCTGGTGTGGTGCGCCGAACGCCCCTCAAAGCGGACGTTCATTTGCGCGGATCAACGGCTCGCAAAGGCGGCAAGCGCTGCGGGATTCTCCGTCATCGAACTCCTGACGAGCACTCCTTGACTGCAACCTTGTAACCTTTCCCGGCAAACCTTTTTGCGGAGCAGTGAATAGACAGACAGGGGATCAGTGTACGTTCCTGTTTGGTTTCTTCTTTTTTTGGAAATTCTTATTGCGCGAGTGAACTTTTCAGCCCAGCGTAACGAATAACGTAATGGGAGCACACGTGGCGGGCGACCACGAGCTATGGGAACGGATTCGGGGCCGTGATGCGAGCGCCTTCGAGACGCTCTATCGCGACAATGCGGCGCGGCTTTGCGGCTTCCTGAGGCAGATCGTAGGGAGCCCGCAAGCCGCCGAGGACGTGATGCAGGAGACGTTCACGCAGGTTTGGAAATCGCCCAACGGCTTCCGGCCGGAGCTAGGGTCGCTTCGCGCGTACGTTTTCGGAATTGGGCGGAAGCGCGCGGCGGACTGGTGGCGAAAGAGGCAGCGCGTTGACGAAGAGCAACGCGATGAGCGTAGAGAAGAAGCCGCGGAAGCCGCGGCGAGCTTTTCGGCGATTGGGGATGCTTTCGCGCGGTTGGATGAAGAGCAGCGGTCGCTTTTGTGGCTGCGCGAGGTCGAAGGGCAGTCGTATGCGGAGCTTGCGGCGATTCTGCAGATTCCCGTAGGCACGGTGAAGTCGAGATTATTTGCTGCGAGAGAGGAGCTGCGAAGGATTTGGCGCTCCCGCGGCAGCGAAGCAAGGAGCAAGAAATGAATTGTGCTGAAGCCGCGGAATGCCTTTCCGCGCGGTTTGATGGAGAGCCCATTTCGCGGGAGGCGGCGGCGCACCTCTCGGATTGCGAAGAGTGCCGTGTCCGCCTGAACGAGTACGCGGAGATAGGCGCAGAGCTGCGCGGCATGGCGAGCGCTGCTTCGGCACAAGCAATACCCGAAGGGCGATGGAGACTGGCGAAACCAGCCGCTGCCACAAATTGGCTGAGGAAATGGAGGGGAACCATGCGCATACCAAGGTTTGCGTTCGCGCTCATGCTGATCGCGATTTTTGCGCTTTCGGGAGGGCTCGCGCTGGTGAAGGCGCGTCCAGGTGGAAACGGCCCGGTGTTGTTGCTGTCGTTTAAGATTCCCCAAGGGGACAAGGCCTGGGATTGCGCTCTCAGAACGGATCGCGGGACCGACTCATGTGCCTTTTTTGGTGCTAACTTGCCAGGTGAGCTCGCCGTTTCCGCGCGGTTCATTCGTAAGGAGAGTGAACGCGTCCAACTGGGGATTAAAACGAATTTCACATCTGCAGCCGTCATGCAACGCCAGTATATACATAAGTTTGAATTCCGGATGTTCGATGGGATTCCAGAGCAGGAGTACTGGTTGGAGCCCGACAAGAAGCTGAAAGTCGCGGTCGCGGAGTTCGGAACCGTGGAAGTGTCCGGAGAATTACTGGACCACATGCCAGTCATGGCATCGAACCCTCGGGAAGCTCTCGACCCCGGCGAGGCCGAATTTCGTATTCTGTCTCCGGTGCTCATTCGCGGCAATCAGATGCTGGCCAACATGGCGGGTGCGATGGCCATACCAGACGAAGGGGATGACGGCGCGATACTGCACATACCTAGGGAAGGGCTGTTCATTTTTTCCCCTGTTCCATTTGAGGAAGGAGCCGAGGTCGCTGTTCGGCATGGATCTAATCAGGTTGAATTCACCGCCGAGGGCAAATCGTATCTGCTTGTAACAGGGGCGCCGATAACACGAGGAGAACATGTTTGGGTTCGGCATCTGCCGGATTGGCGTCCCTTAAACAATCAGGGGTGGTTCCTCGGCAGCGTCAACGTTCAAAGACTTCGCGAGTTCTTAGAGAAGGCTCCTTGAGGAATTGATGGCGCTTTTCCAGCGTTCTACTGCGCGAAGGGCTTGATATTGTACCGGATCGAGGGCGACTCGCCTTGATAAGTGTTAAGTTACAGGCTACACTCGGCTTTGCGTGAAAATACGGACCATCGTCCATAAGGGCCTGAAACGGCTCTACGCGGAGGACAACGCTAAAGGCGTACCGCCCGACACTGTGGACAAACTCCGCAAGATGTTGGCGTTTCTCGACGACATGCAAGAGCCGGAAGAGCTTCGTGCTCTCGCGTCTTGGAAAGTACACACGCTGACGGGCGGCCGCAAAGGGACTTGGAGCCTCAGCGTTACACGCAACCGGCGCTTAACGCAGAGCAGGAAATCTGCAATTTGAATTTGGAAGACTACCACTGAGACGAAAGGAGAGAACCATGCCGATGAAGAACCCGCCCCATCCTGGCGATTTCATTCGCACCGAGATCATCGAGCCCGCCGGCCTTTCAGTAACCGCGGCCGCAGTCGCACTTCATGTGTCTCGCCCGGCCCTATCGAGTCTGCTCAACGGCAAAGCCGATCTTTCGGGAGATATGGCGCTCCGCATCGAAAAAGCTTTTGGCGTGAAGATGGACACGCTCATGCGGATGCAGGCTTCTTACGATATCGCCCAGGCTCGCAAACGCGAAAAGCAGATTCACGTCAAGCGCGTCAATCAACTTGTCCACGCTTGAGGGAGCTGTTTCGATCTGTGCCGTTGCCAGGACAAACGGCGCGGCCTGTGGTATTTTAGTTTGTGTATGAGCGCACGGTTTTTTATTAATATTATATTAGCGGTTTATTGGCGTCCCACCTCAATCGACTGCCAGAAAACGTTGCTAAATGATGGGCACTGACGAGTACTTAAGTGCCTCTGTTTCCAATATAGGTCCTTTGTTTGCGTGGTTGTAGGAGCGATTGCGAATCGGCTGCTCTACCACTGAGCTACCTCGGCGAGGCAATCGTTTCCAGGCAGGGTACGTCCCATTCGTAACGACAAAGGCAGCATCCCCTGCTTTAACGACAATAGCACCCGCTGAAAAACACTGTTAATTCCTGCGCGAAACCAGGGTCCCTCTCCACGCGAGAGTTTCGACTGACGCGCGAGTCGTTGCTCAACGCAAGAAGTTCGACACGAAAGAACAAAATGCTCAACCTGTGCCCCCGCAGTGCTGCCACGACAACCAGGGCCGAAAGGTAGAACCTGTTCTCGGCGCGCGACGCTCAGTGAGAAAAAGGATACATCGCCCAGCCGATTCCCACGGCCACCAACAAAAAAAGAAACAGCGTCCACAAAATGTATTTCAGGCGGTCCACGGGCCGGCGCCGCCCCAGGAATCCAAAGGCAATCGAAATCACTACAGCGAAGATCGTGAGGGCCTGCAAGTGAGTGAGCTTCAAAGCCAGCAGCGCGATCGCTGTAATCGTGGCCATCAATGTTTTCGCTATGGTTGTCAGGACCATCATGCTTTGCGTCCCCGCGCCGCTTCAAAAGCATGTAGCGCTGCCAATAAATTGAAGACGCCGGCCGTGGCCAGGAATCTTGTTCCGTAGTCGCCGTCGGCGTGCGAAACGTCGGGCCCGTTCGTCTCCAGCGACCTGGCCACCAAATAAAAACCGCCGGTGCCCAAATCGGCGAAGTAGCCCAGCGAATCGAAGGCGTCATTCCCTCGCGAATTGAAAAGATTTCCGCGCATCCCTGCTCCGACCCATACCAGCACACCGACGGTCAGAAAACAGACGACGGCGCGGCCCCACATTTTTTGTAGCGCATGACCCAGCCCGGGCACCAACCAACCCGCCACCGCAATCAGGAGAGCAATGCGCTCGCGGCTCAAACCGCGCAACGGAGTTACGACAGAAGTTTCTTCTACTGGAGCCGGTGGTTGGGCTGTTTCCTCGGCCATGCTACTTCCTTCCTCGTGCAAGATTGTCCGCTCAACTACGCCAGCAGAGGCAGAATTTCGTTTTGCACCGCGCCGGTGACGCCCGCTTCCTTTTCATCGATGTAGACATTCACTTCGCTGCGCACGCCAAATTCCGGCAAATAAATTCCTGGTTCGACGGAATTGCAAGTATGCGGAATCAGGTGCCGTACGTCGTGGGTTTCCAGTCCGTCCATATTCACGCCGTTTCCGTGAACCTTTTCTCCGATGCTGTGGCCAGTGCGATGAAAGAAATATTTCCCGTACCCGGCCTTTTCGATCACCGCACGCGCCGTTTTGTCCACTTGCCAGCCTTGTAGCGGTTTCTCTTTTGCGACATGCGTGCGAATCAAGTCTAAAGCCGCGTCGCGTGCTTTGCGCACCACGGCAAAAATCTTCGCATATTTTTCGGGCACTTTGGCGCCCAGGTAGCCCATCCAGGTCACGTCATAATAAACGCTTCCGGGAGTTTTCTTCTTTCCCCATACGTCCAGGAGCAGCAAGTCGCCTTCGCGGACGGGCGCCGAGGATTCGGCGGTGGGACCATAGTGTGGATCGCTCGCATGGGCATTTACGGCGATGTCCGGGCCTTCTTCCGCCCAGATTCCGGCGGCTTCAAACTCCTTCAAAATCCACTGCTTGAGATCGTATTCCGTCAGCTGCTTTTTCTCGCGAACGCAATTCGCCGCGTACTCAAACGCTCCACGCACTATGCGGTCGATAATGACGCCTGCGGAAAAATGCGACTCCTTTTGCTCCGCGGTCCAACAAGCCTCGTATTTCTGCACCAGATCGGCAGAGCTCACCACTTTTGCCCCGGCGCCGCGCACCAGCTCCACGGTTCCCGCATCCACCATCGCCACGTAAGGAATCTCGTTCTTTGGCGAATACTGCATCGCCACTTTCTTCGCGCGGCCCAACATTTTCTTGAGATTTTTGTGCAGTTCGTCCTGCCCAGCGTAGTACAGTGTGCCGCCCGGCAATGCGGCGAGCGATTGCGATTCGATCTTATGAACTAATTTTTTGGGTTCGCCTTTGGCAGGCACGAAGTAATACCAGCGGCGCGTGCGCATGCCGTTGGGCAGTTTCAAAATGTTCTGCGCAATGGGATCGCGCCCGCGAAAATCGTAAAACAGCCAGCCATCAAGTTTGGCGGCGCGCAAGTCATTTTGAATGCCTGGTATGTTTGCAGACATCGGCTAGGCTTCCTTGGACAACAGCGCTTGAATCTGTTGCTGAGTCACTCCGCGAATCTCGATGCGTTTCGTGCGGCTGCGATCGCCGCTGAGAATTCTAACAGCCGATTTGGGGGTTTTCAAAAGTTGCGCCAGGAACTCGATGAGCGCGTCATTGGCGCGGTTCTCGACGGGCGGAGCCTGCAGCCGCACCTTCAGGGCGCCGGCCATTTCCCCGGCAACTTCATCGGTGCTTGCGCGTGTCTGGACGCGGACAGAAAGAATCACAGCATCGCTCCGCTCTTGAATGTCTAACATTGCACCTCTGAAGGCGATTTGTGGTCTGTGAGAGAAGGAAATAAGGAACGGGCAGGGCCGGACACGGTGGACATTGCGCCGACCAGCCCAAACTCATTTTGCCATAAAAGCAAATTCCATCAAGGTGAATCTAAGTGCCGAGGATTCTGGGGCTTGGGAGTTGGATGTTGGGGACTGGAAGAAGGCGCACAGCCTCAATGCTGGTGCGCCTCGGGCGCGGTGAGGGCCGGGTCGGCGGTGATTGTGGTTCGAGGAGCAAGTTCCCTGCCCGGCTAGGAGCCGTTTGAACGGTTTGGACTTGAGCATTCGCAGGCGCATAGGCAAGAGCCACGCAAATTGGAACACAAAAACGCCAAGCGCGGTCTGCTACATTTATTTATATGGTGTTTCAAGCGCGGGCGAACTACCAGGCGCGCTCGTATTGGACGGGCGGCTTGATTTTTTCGCCCAGCATCTGCGCGGCGCGGCGTGGCCAATAGGGATCGCGCAAGAGTTCGCGCGCGAGAATCACCAAGTCTGCTTTTCCCTCCTTCAGAATCGAGTCCGCCTGCCGCGGTTCGGTGATCATGCCGACCGCACCGGTGGCCACCCCCGCCTGCTTGCGAATCTGCTCCGCGAATCCGACTTGATAACCGGGCCCGACGGGAATCTGCACTCCCGGCACCAGGCCGCCGCTGGACGCATCGATCAGGTCCACGCCAAGCGGCTTCAAGCGCTTGCTCAGATCGATGGTTTGCGCGAGATCCCAACCGCCTTCCTTCCAATCGGTGGCAGACACTCGAACGAACAGAGGCCATCTAGCCGGCCAAACCTGGCGCACCGCCTCCGCTACCTGGAGAACAACGCGGATGCGATTCTCGAAGCTGCCGCCAAATTCGTCCTGCCGGAAGTTGCTCAGCGGAGAAAGAAATTCGTGCAGCAGGTAACCATGGGCGGAATGAATTTCCAACACTTCAAACCCGGCCGCGAACGCGCGTTCGGCCGCTCTTCGAAATGCGTCGACGATCTCGCGGATGTCAATCGCCTTGAGCGCGCGCGGCATGGGATAGTCCTGCTGAAAAGGTTCTGCGCTCGGCGCAACGGGCTCCCATCCTCCCTCCTCGGGCGGAACCTTTTTGCCACCGAGCCACGGCGGCGCGGTACTTCCCTTGCGGCCTGAATGGGCCAGTTGCATGCCGGGAACGGCTCCTTGTTTGCGCATGAATTCGACGATGGGCCGCCACGATTCCACATGGGAATCGAGATACATGCCGGTATCGGCGGGCGAAATCCTGCCGCGAGCCTCCACAGCAGTAGCCTCCGTGAAAACGAGCGCCGCACCTCCCACGGCACGGCTCCCCAAGTGCACGAAGTGCCAGGGCTGCGGATGACCGTCCACCGCCGAGTATTCGCACATGGGCGAAACGACGATTCTGTTTTTCAGTTCGATTTCCCGCAATCGAAGCGGGGTGAATAACGTGGCCATTGCAAAAACCTCTCCATTAATGTTTCGCGGGAAGCGCCGCGCGGGTTCCGAACAGCGCCGTGCCCACGCGCACTTCCGTCGCGCCCTCTTCGATGGCCACTTCGAAGTCGTGAGACATCCCCATAGACAAAACGAGCATCGGCAGCCCGAGCTTGGTCTTCAAATCATCACGCAGTTCGCGCAAACGGCGGAAATAAGGACGCACCTGTTCCGCCTCCAGCAAATACGGCGGAATGCACATCAAACCGGCGAGATCCAACTGCGGCAGCACGGAGATTTTTTCCGCCAGCTCCGGAACCGCCGCGATTTCGACACCACTTTTCGTTTCTTCCTGCGCGACACGCATTTCGATGAGCACACGCAGTTTGCCCTGGGCACCGGTTTCCCTTCTAGCTCGATCCAACTTCTGTGCAACCGCAACGTCGTCCAGGGAATCTACGGTGTGAAACAACTTGGCCGCTTTCGCCGCTTTATTGCTTTGCAAATGACCGATGAGGTGCCACGTGGCGGCCAAATTGTTAGTGCCGACGCGCTTCACTTCCCACTCTTGCACGCGGTTCTCGCCGAAGTGCCGCACACCTGCCTGATACGCTTCCTGAATGGCGATGGCAGGATGGGTTTTCGAGACGCCAATGAGGGTGATGTCCTCGGGGCGGCGGCCAGAGCGGGCAGCGGCAGCAGCAATTCTTTCCTGGATTCGAGTCAAGTTTGCGCGAATGGAGGTTTCCGTCATGTTCCCATTCGAATCGTAACACGCGTCGCATTGCGGCGCGGCCTCTCTCCAGTTAGACTGGCCTCGACCGCTTCAAGATACGCGGTTACACCACTATGCCGACTCGCGGAAAACTCATCGCCATCGAGGGAATCGATGGCAGCGGCAAGCGCACGCAAGTCGAACTGCTGACTCACTCCCTGCGCGCGCAAGGCCACTCCGTTTATGCGACCGGCTTTCCGCAATACGATTCCGGGTTCGGCAAGATGGTCGGCCAGTTTCTGAACGGTGAACTTGGCGCGTTGGAAAGCGTCGATCCGCATTTCAGCGCGCTGCTTTATGCGGGCGACCGCTTCGAATCCAAGCCTAAGCTCGAAGAAGCTCTGAGCAACGGCCAAATTGTTCTCGCCGATCGCTACATCGCCTCGAATCTGGCGCATCAAACCGCGCGCGTCGCTCCCGAAAAGCGCTCGGTCTTCGTGGAATGGATCGAGCATCTCGAATACGGCATTTACGGGCTTCCGCGGGAAGATTTGGTCCTCTATCTTCGCGTGCCGCCAGGGGAAGCGCAGAAGCTGGTCGCGCTGAAATCGGCGCGCAGCTATACTTCCGCGCAAAAGGATTTGCAGGAGGCGAGCCTGCGGCATCTGGAAGACGCGGCGCAAATGTATGATGCGCTTTCGAAGCGGCCGAACTGGAATACGATCGAATGCTTTGATTCGAAGCGCAATCAGATGCGCGCCGCGGAAGACATCGCCAAAGAGGCTCTGGGAACCGTACTGATGACATCGCAAGTTTTTCGCGCAGGCGGGCGCTGATGGGCTTCTCCGAGTTTCTCGGCAACGAACGCATCGTCGCGGCGCTGCGCGGCGCGCTCAGCAGCGGGCGCGTGCCGCACGCCTTGCTTTTCACCGGCCCGCGTGGGGTGGGGAAATTCACACTGGCGCGGATGTTTGCGCAGGCGGCCAATTGCGAGCGCCTGACCGACGACTTCTGCGGCGAGTGCGCGACTTGCCAGCGCATTTCCCTGCTCGCGGAGCCGCAGAAACTGATCGAGCAGGGACTAGTAGAACGGGGCGAGAGCGCCGATGCCGCTACGGTCGAGCGCGTACCGCTGATCCTCCCGTCGCATCCGGACGTTTGGGCGCTCGTCCCCGATCCGGTTCGGCTGAAAAACCCGGTTGTCCGGCCGATGCTGCGGATTGGCCAACTGCGGGCCGTGCAGCGCGCCGCGTATTTCCAGCCGATGGGCCGACACCGCGTATTTATCCTTGACGGCGCCGAAACGATGCGCTGGGACGTAGCCAATGTTTTTCTGAAAATTCTCGAGGAGCCGCCCGGTTCAGCCACGCTCATCCTCACGGCGCCTTCGCCTTACGCGCTTCTGCCAACCATCGTCTCGCGGTGCCTGCAGTTCCATTTTGCGCCGCTGCCGCAAGCGGTGGTGGAGAAAATCCTGAAAGAAAAGACCGATCATGAGGCCACGGACATCAAGCTGGCGGCGCAACTCGCCGAAGGAAGCCCGGGGCTGGCCATCGAGATGGACGTGGCCGCCGCCGCACAAAGCCGCAAGAACGCCCTGCGCATCCTGGAGCGAGCGGCCCGGGGCCAAGGCTTCGCGCAACTGTTCGCGGACACGGCGGCTCTCGCAAAGAACCGCGAGTCTTCTTTTGAAGAGCAGATTGGGGTGTTTTACGGACTGCTCACCGACCTTCTGGAGCTGACGTCCAAAGTGAAGGAGCCCGTTCTCCGCAACGCCAATCTCGCGAAAGAGCTGGAAGCGCTCAGTAAATCCATTGATTCGACATGGGTAGTTCGCGCCATCGCCGGTTTTGACGAGCTTTATGCCGGGGCGCGCCGCAATTTGAACCGCCAGCTTGGCCTCGATGCCCTTGCGGCCTCCCTCGCGCAGGCGCCAACGAGCAGCTCCGAACGCCGCCCTTGATTTTTCTCGGATAATCGATAGTATCTGCGCAGAGAAATCGCGTGCACTGAAACCTAACGCGTTGCGCGCGCATCTTAAGAACAGTCATTCCACCCCTGAGGTGTTCTAAAGGAGCAGTCATGGTGAATCGTCGTATGTTTCGTCCGGGGTTTCCCGACGTGAAAGAGCCAAGCGCGCCGCGCCCTCCCCACAATGGCCCGGTGCCAAGCAAAAAGCCGGCTCCACCAGAAGTCACGCATGCTGAAAACTTCTACTGGGTCAAGCAAATGCAGTCGCACACGCCGATGGCCGTCGTTCTTGAAGACGGCGAGGTGCTTCGCGGGACGGTCGAGTGGTATGACCGCGATTGCATCAAGCTCACCCGGCAAGGTAGCCCGAACCTGCTCATTTTCAAGCGCGTCATCAAATACGTATATAAGGATGGAGAGGAATCCGCGCAGGGCGGCGACGAGTAATTCTGCTATTGCGGCGGTTCCTGCTTTTGCTGGATCGCGTGTCCGGCGGCTGCTCCAAACGTGAGCAGCGCCTTTGCTGCCAGTGATTTATCCTCATTCCAGATCTCGCATTCGGACACCACAAAATTTCTTCCGGCGCGCAGGACGCGCGCGTCCGCTCTAATGCGTCCACCAGGTACGGGTTCCAAGTAATTGATCTTCAGTTCGACCGTGGCTATTTCGGTTCCCCGTGGAACGACGGTGTAAGCGGCGATTGCGGCGGTTGTGTCGGCCAGCGCCGCGAGAATTCCTCCATGCACCACACCGTGAATCTGTTTGTGGTGCGCGCGAACGTCCAAGAAAAAAACGGCGCGGCCTTTTTCTACTTTTTCCACGTCGAAGCCGAGATGCGTGATTACCTGGCTTTCTTTCATGCGCTCGCGCACCAGCTCCGTGGCCCAGCGCTCTTCCGCGGATTTTTGTTTTGGCTTCGCCTTCATGGCTGAGAACCGAGGCTTCAAAAAGCGGTCAGGCCTCCATCCAGGGGAATCGCCGCGCCGGTCAGCCAAGACGATTCCTCCGACGCCAGGAACACGGCCAACTCCGCCACGTCGGCGGGCTTGCCAAAACGGCCCAAAGGAATCGTTCCCATGCGCGACTCCCTTAACCTTCGGCCTTGTTCGCTGTCGTTGAACAATCCTTTCACCAAGTCCGTTTCGACGATGGAGGGGCAAATACAATTCACGCGCACATTTTCGTGTGCATGGTCGAGAGCCATCGCCTTCGTCAGCATCGTTACGCCGCCCTTGGAGGCGCAATAGGCGGCGCGATCCTTCATCGCCACCAGCCCCAACACGGAGCCGATGTTCACGATGGCGCCGCCGCCAGCCTTGCGAAACTCCTTCAGCGCCGCGCGCGACATCAGAAACGGCCCTTTCACGTTCACCGTCATCACGCGGTCCCAGTCTTCTTCGCTGACGGTGTCCACGGTCGAAACGCTGAGCGTGCCAGCGTTGTTCACTAGCACGTTGAGCTTGCCAAATTTTCTCGCGGTCTCGCTTACAGCGCGGTCGGCATCTTTCGCGCGGACCACGTCGCACACGACCGGCAACGTCGCGCCGCCCTGCTTCTCAACCTCGCCGGCAACCTCTTTCAGCTTCTCCAGTCTGCGGCCCGCCAGCGTCACGTTCGCGCCTTCGCGGGCAAAGGCCAGCGCGATGGCTCGGCCAATGCCGGTTCCGCCACCGGTGATCAAGGCCACTTTGCCTGCAAGCCGTGTCACGATTCTCCTCTGCCAAACGTCTAATAGGAGTCTAAATCGAATGCCGCGCCACCGGAACTTGTCCCGCCTGGTTCCCGTGACTCTAGCATTCAGTTGCTGCAACTCGCAAACCTGCAGCCGCGGGCTTCGCAAGGCAGTTTAGGACGAACGTGGCAAGGTGAACGCCGACTGTTTCCGTTAAAGAGACTTTTCTCTGACTTAGAACTGAAACTGGGGCTGGAACGGGCCACATAGCGAAAGCTAGAACAATCAGCAACGTTTTTGGGTTTGTTTTGTTTAGCACTTAGAACTTACAACGGACTTATAACGCATCGCATGCGCATCGGCATCACTTGCTACCCCACTTACGGCGGCTCCGGCGTCGTGGCCACCGAGCTTGGCATCGAGCTGGCCGCTCGCGGGCACGAGGTCCACTTCATCAGCTACGCCCCGCCCATTCGCCTGAACCCGAATGCCGACCGCATTCATTTTCACGAAGTAGAGGTCGTGACTTACCCGCTTTTCGATCACCCCCCGTACACGCTGGCGCTGGCCACGAAAATGCTTGAAGTTTTCGAATCGGAATCTCTTGATCTTCTCCACGTCCATTACGCCATTCCGCATTCCGTCAGCGCGCTGCTCGCGCGCTCGATGGCGGCACCGCGCCGCCTGCCGTTCATCACCACCCTTCACGGCACGGACATCACGCTGGTCGGCAGCAACCGCAGCTATCTCCCCATCACCAAATTTTCCATCGAGCAAAGCGACGGCGTCACTTCGATTTCGCGCTATCTGCTGGGTCAAACTCTGAAAGAGTTCGACATCAAGCGCCCCATCGAAGTCATTCCGAATTTCGTCAACTGCGATCTCTACAGCCGCGCGGCGGACAAGGGCCTCGCCCGGCAATGGGCGCCGAACGGCGAGCCCATTCTCATGCATCTCTCAAACTTTCGCCCCGTGAAGCGTCTCGCGGACGCCGTCGAAATCTTCGCTTTAGTGCGCGCCAAAATGGCCGCCAAGCTGGTGTTGATCGGCGATGGTCCCGACCGCGGCGCCGCGGAATATCTAGTTCGCAAGAACAAGTTGCAAAAGGACGTGTTTTTTCTCGGCAAGCAGGATGCCGTCTACGAAAAGCTAGCCGCCGCCGACCTTTTCCTGCTTCCTTCGCAGCTCGAGTCCTTCGGTCTCGCCGCGCTGGAAGCCATGGCCTGCGAAGTTCCTGTCATCGGCACAAACGCCGGCGGCATGCCCGAAGTCGTCGAGCACGGTGTGGATGGTTATTTGGTGGAGCCGGGCGACGTGCAAGCGGCGGTGCGCTACGCCATCGAAATCCTGTGCCGCCCCGACCGTGGCCGCGAAATGGGCAAAATCGCTCGCATTAACGCAAAGAAAAAATTCTGCTCCAACGACGTCATCCCCGTGTACGAGGCCTACTACAAGCGCATCCTCTCCGAGTCCTGATCCGCTAAGCCGTGTTCTTCTATCCTGCTTCGCCTTCAAGGTGGCTCGCGGAATTCTCCGCGAATCTTTGAGCCCTCTGCGCCTCTGCGTTATCTTTTCTTCTTTGTCGCTCGTCGCGCGCCACTTCTTTGCGCTGCCCTTGGGGAAACGGCTGTGTGCTCAACCGAAAACGCGTGGTCGGAGCTTCCAAAATCCTTCAGCTCGGTCGTCGCCTTTTTTCCCGTCAATTAGGTTTCTGTCGCCTTTTTTTGAGCTCTGTCCTTAGGTACGGCGATTCTGGTTAACCGGCAACCCGTTTAGAATCAATACCCATGTCACAATCAGGGAGGGCATCAGGGCGCGTAGTGGCGCGCCACTTCCGATGCGTACCGCTTGCCGATTTGCTCGCGGTTCGCCGCCAGCCACTGGCTCAGGCGCATTTCTCCGGCGGACGCTCCTTCGGGTGCAAGCAAGCCCGCCGTCAGGCCCTTGTATTCTTCCCATGTGAGGACGACATCGCCGACAAACCAGCCGGCGATGCGCGTTGCCAAGTAGGCAGCGGGCATTGGCACGTGAACCAGGCGAACGCGGCGTTGTAGTTGCTCCGCAATTAGCCTCACAAGCGCCTCGAAGGCGTACGTCTCGGGCCCAACGGCGTCAAGCACGCAATTCCCTTCCCACTCCACGGCATCCGCGATCAGCCGCGCCATGTCTTCTACAAAAATCGGCCGGATCCGGTAGCGGCCGTCGCCCGGAATCGCGAACAAAGGAAAATGGCGCACGAACCACGCGATGTTGTTGATGAGAATGTCTTCGATCCCGAAGATGACCGTTGGCCGCACAATCGTGTAAGCCAGACCCGACTCGCTCACCGCC
>Ga0209577_10002376_pt1 | contig 18137 bp, 9 predicted proteins | sample GraSoiAngelo_109_FD_185874 | JGI IMG/M metagenome (GOLD analysis project Ga0209577, IMG submission 185874) | Grasslands soil microbial communities from the Angelo Coastal Reserve, California, USA - 14_0903_12_20cm (SPAdes) (version 2) | ecosystem: Environmental > Terrestrial > Soil > Grasslands ...
GGCCGGAGCCTCATCAGGCCTCGCAGGAGCCCGCGGCGGACGGTCTGCTGGTTGACCATCCGCGCGTACTCCCTGTAGGTCTCGCGCGGATCGCTCCCGTTCTGCACTCCCACCGCGTGCTGGAGCTTTGCGACCGTGTCCGGGTTCCACACGTGCAGCTCCCCGTCGCGGCGCCACTGCAGCACGCCTCCGACCGGCAACAGCTCGCGATCGGTGCGCGGGTAGGCGCGGAAGTGACGCTCCATCGCCTCCGTGGAGAGCTCCTCCAGCCCCACCCCGCCGATTCTCGAGGCCGTACCGGTGAAGCACCGGTCGATCACGTCCCGGTCGAGTCCCACCGCCTCGAAGATCTGCGCGCCGCAGTAGGACTGGATCGTGGAGATGCCCATCTTCGAGATCGTCTTCATGAGGCCCTTGCCGATCGCCTTGACGATGTTCGCCTCGGCCTCGTCCCGGGTCAGCTCGACCGGGAGCAGCGAGCGGTCGGCGAGCTCGTCCAGCGACTCGAACATCACATACGGGTTGATCGCGGCCGCGCCGTAGCCGATCAGCGTCGCCATGTGGTGGATGTCGCGCGGCTCGCCGGACTCGATCACGAGTCCGGTCCGCAGCCGGGTGCCACGGCGCACGAGGTGGTGGTGGACCGCGGCGACCGCGAGTAGCGAGGGCATCGCCACGCGCTCCGGCCCCAGGTTGCGGTCCGAGAGGATCAGGATGTTGGCGCCGTTGTCGACGTACCTGGCGGCCTCTTCGCACAGATCGGACAGACGCACCTCCATCCCGTCGGGCCCGTGCTCGATCGGCCAGGTGATGTCGAGCGTGGCCGCGTCGAACACCTCGTGGGAGACCTGACGGAGCTTCTCGAGCTCCTGGTTGCGGAGGATCGGTTGGGACATCACCAGCTGGTGCGCCTGCTCGGGCACCTCGACCAGCAGGTTGACCTCCGCGCCGACGCCCGCCTGGAGGCTCATCACCACGTTCTCGCGGATCGGGTCGATCGGCGGGTTGGTGACCTGGGCGAACAGCTGCTTGAAGTAGGAGAACAGCGGAGGTTGACGGTCCGACATCACCGCGAGCGCGGCGTCGTTGCCCATGCTCGCCACCGGCTCCTCCGCCTTGGCGGCCATCGGGGCGATGATCAGCCGCAGGTCCTCCTGCGAGTAGCCGAACGCGAGCTGCTTGGAGCGCAGCGGCTCGATCCGGGGAGCCCGCGGCTCGCGGTCAGGCAGGTCGTCGATGTGGACCACCGAGCGGTCGTACCACTCCGTGTACGGCTTGCGGCGGGCGATCTTCCGCTTCAGCTCGTCGTCATCGACGACCCGCCCTTCCTTCAGGTCGACGAGGAACAGCTTCCCGGGAGCGAGGCGGCCCTTTCGCTGGATGTGCTCGGGCGCGGCCGTCATCACCCCCGCCTCGGAGGCGAGCACCACATAGCCCTCGGTGTCCTGCACCCAGCGGCCGGGCCGCAGGCCGTTGCGGTCGAGCACGGCGCCCGCGACGCGCCCGTCGGTGAACACGACCGCCGCGGGGCCGTCCCACGGCTCCATCAGGCAGGAATGGAAGTCGTAGAAGCCCTTGACATCCGGATCGAGGTCCTTGCGGGTCCGGTACGCCTCGGGGACCATCATCATCACCGCGTGCGGGATCGACCGCCCGCCGAGCACCAGCAGCTCGAGCACGTTGTCGAAGATCGCCGAGTCCGAGCCGCCCTCGCGGACGACCGGAACCACCTTCTCGAGGTCCTCGCCGAACAGCTCGGAGGCGAGCTGCGACTCGCGCGCCCGCATCCAGTTGATGTTCCCGCGCAGCGTGTTGACCTCGCCGTTGTGGGCGATCATCCGGTAGGGGTGGGCGAGCTCCCAGCTGGGGAAGGTGTTGGTCGAGAACCGCGAGTGGACGAGCGCCAGCCGCGAGGCGAGCCTGGGATCGCGCAGGTCCGAGAAGTACCGCGGTAGCTGCGGCGCGGTCAGCATCCCCTTGTAGACCATGGTCCGGCTCGAGAAGCTCGGCAGCGCCAGGTCCGGGCCCGCCGCCCGCTCGATCAACCGCCGGATCACGTACAGCTTGCGCTCGAAGGAGTCCTGGTCCCCGATGTCCTCGCCAGCCGCGATCAGCACCTGCCGGATCACGGGGGCGGAGAGCCGCGCGGTCGCTCCCACGTGCTGGTCGTCGACGGGGACCTCGCGCCACCAGATCGCGCGCTGCCCCTCGGCGGCGATGGTGTCCTCGATCAGCTGCTCGAGCACCAGCCGCCGCTCGGCATCGCTCGGCAGGTAGCAGACGCCCACGCCGTAGCGGCCGGGCGGCGGCAGCTCGACGCCCGCCGCCGCGCCTCTCAGGAACGCGTCCGGGATCTGAAGCAGGATCCCCGCGCCGTCGCCCGTGTTGGGGTCCGCGCCCTCCGCTCCGCGATGCTCGAGATTGCCCAGTGCGTCGAGTGCCTTCTCGACGACCGCATGGGAAGCCTCGCCCCACAGCTTCGCCACCAGCGCGATGCCGCAGGAGTCGTGCTCGTTCGCAGGGTGGTAGAGGCCGGTGGCCCCCAGAGGAGCGATTCTCGGATTCATATATGAAGTCCCGGAAGCTAGGACTGCGGCGCGGCGGCGAGCGGAAAGGGTACCAGCCGGCCCTACCGTCGAGCCCGGGCTGGACGCTTGCGAGCGCCGTCTGAATCCTTGGCCGCCGGGGCGCGCTTGCGGCGCGCCGGGGCCGCCTTCTGCTCCTCCTCGCCGACCGCCGCGAGGCTCGCCTCGAGCGCGGCCATCAGATCCGGCGCCGCCGCCGGCTCCTCGGCCTGCGGCTGGACCGCGATCTCCTCGCCCGCGGCCTTGCGCTCGATCAGATCGAGCACGCGCTCGCGGTACTCGTCACGGAACTGCGTGGGGTCCCACTCGGCCGACAGAGACTCGATCAGCTGCTCGGCCATCTTCAGCTCGCGGTCCGACGCTCCCGCCTCCTCAACCGACTCGATCTCGTCGAGGCGGTCCGGCGAGAGCACCTCGTCTCCCCACAGCATCGTGGTGAGGGTCAGGACCTCACCCGTCGGCCGCAGCGCGGCCAGCTGCTGCTTGGTGCGGAGCACCACCTTGCCGATCCCGACCTTGCCCGACTCGCGCATCGCGTCGAGCAGCAGGCGGTACGCCTTCGAACCGCCCGCCGAGGGCGCCAGGTAATAGGAGTGGTCGTAGTAGATCGGGTCGATTTCCGAGAGGTCGACGAACTCCTCGATGTCGATCGTCTTCGTCGCCTTGGGGTCGAGCGCGTCGAGCTCGTCGTTGTCGATCAGCACGTAGCGGTCAGGGGTGACCTCGTACCCCTTGACTATGTCCTCGTAGGGGACCTCCTCGTCGGTCGAGGGATCGACCCGCTTCTGGCGGATGCGAACACCCGTCTTGCTCGAGAGCTGGTGGAACCGCACCGATTTCGGCGAGGTCGCCGAGTACAGCTTGACGGGGACGTTGACCAGCCCAAAGCTGATCGCACCGGACCAGATCGCGCGAGGCATAGCGCCTTGTATACCCGACGAAGCTAAAACGGCAAGTGCTGAGCGCGGTCTTGCCACCGCAGCACAATCTCACGTGGTGCCCGCCCGCAGCGTTAAATCGACAGTGAACCTCCCGCCCTTTCAGCAGCTGCTGGACGCGCACGCCCGCGACGTGCACCGCTTCCTGGTCGCGCTCGTGGGCCGCACCGACGCCGACGACTGCTACCAGGACACGTGGCTCGCCGCGCTCCGTGCATACCCGCGGCTGCGGGACGCCTCCAACCTCCGGGGCTGGCTGCTGACGATCGCCCACCGCAAGGGCATCGACCAGATCCGGACGCGTCGGCGGGAGGCGGTCCCCGTCCAGGACGTCCCCGAGCGGGCGGTGACGGACCCCGATCACGGCGACGACGGCGTGTGGCACAAGGTCCGCGAGCTTCCGCCCAAGCAGCGCACCGCGCTCGCGCTGCGCTACGTGGCCGACGCCCCCTACGCCGAGATCTCAGCGGTGATGGACACAACTGAGGAGGCCGCCCGCCGCAACGTGCACGAGGGCCTCAAGCGACTTCGACTGGAGTACCACCAATGACACCCCTGCCCAAGCCCATTCCTTCCCCACTGCCGGACATCGAGGCCGCAGCGGCTGCCGCGGGACTGCTCGACGTGGCCTACGCCACGCTCGACTCGCCCGTGGGCAAGCTGCTGCTCGCCGCGACCCCGCGCGGCCTGGTCCGGGTGGCTTACCTCGACGCGGGCGACGAGGAGGACGCCGTGCTCGAGCAACTGTCGGCGAAGATCTCGCCGCGGGTCCTGGCCGCTCCTCGCAGGCTCGACGAGCCTCGCCGCGAGCTCGACCAGTACTTCGCGTCCGCCCGCCGCGAGTTTGAAGTCCCGCTCGACTGGCAGCTCACGCACGGTTTCGGGCGCCGCGTGCTCGAGGCCACCGCCCGGATTCCGTTCGGGTCGGTGTCGACTTACAAGCGAGTCGCGGCCGACGCCGGAAGCCCGCGCGGCTTCCGCGCCGCCGGCAACGCGCTCGGCTCGAACCCGCTGCCGATCATCGTCCCCTGCCACCGGGTGCTCCACTCGACGGGTGGCCTCGGCGGCTACACGGGCGGGCTTGAGCGCAAGGAGCTGCTCCTGGACCTGGAGGGCGGGCAGGGCACGCTGATCTGAGTGATGCATCTCACACCGACCCCCGCGGGAGTGTGAGCATGTACTCGTCGACGATCGAGGCGAGGAGGCTGGATGAGCAGGCTTGATGCGGGCGCCCTACCACCGGGGCCGCGCTTGCCCGGCGCGCTTCAGCTGCTCGCGACATGGAAGCGTCCCGCCGGCTCGATGGAGCGGCTCCGGGCGCGCTACGGCAAGCGATTCACCGTCAAGCTGCCGTTCCAGCCCCCGTTCGTGATCCTGTCCGAGCCCGACGAGATCCGGGAGCTGTTCATGGCCTCGCCCGAGGCGATCCATCCCGGCGAGGGCGCGCGCGTGCTCGAGCCGACGGTGGGAAGCAACTCCGTGATCCTGCTCGACGAGAAGGCGCACATGGAGCAGCGCAAGCTGCTGCTGCCCGCGTTCCACGGCGAGCGGATGCAGCGGCTCACCGGCCTGATGGCCGAGCTGGCCGATCGGGAGGTCGAGTCCTGGCCGCGGCAGGAGCCGATCAAGCTCCACCCGCGGCTTCAGCGGCTGACGCTCGAGATCATCCTCCGGGCCGTGATCGGGGTCGAGCAGGGGCGGCAGCTGGAGGAGCTGCGCGATGCCCTGACCGGGATCCTGGCGTTCGCCGAGAACCCCCTGTCGATCCTGCCCGCGCTGACCAGATACCTCGGGCCCGTGCTGCCCTCGCTGAGGCGCTTCACCGAGCTCTCAGAGCGAGCGGACCGCCTGATCTTCGAGCTCGTCGACGAACGGCGGGCAGCGGCCGCCTCGGGCGGGCACGGCGACGACGTGCTCGCAATGCTGCTCGCGGCGCGGCACGAGGATCAGTCTCCGATGTCCGACCAGGAGATCCGCGACGAGCTGATGACCGCCTTGGTGGCCGGCCACGAGACGACCGCGTCCCAGCTGGCATGGGCGTTCGAGCGGCTGGCGCGAGAGCCGCGGGTGACCGCCCGGCTGGTCGACGAGCTCGACTCGGGCGAGGGCGATGAGTACCTGATGGCGACGATCCACGAGATCATGCGGCTGCGGCCCGTGCTCCCGAACGCCGAGCCGCGACTGACCAAGCAGCCCGTCGAGATCGGCGGCTTCCGCTACCCGGCGGGCGTGGCGCTGCTGGCATCGGTGTTCCTGGTCCACCGGGATCCCGACATCTATCCCGAACCCCACGCCTTCCGGCCGGAGCGCTTCCTGGACAAGGCGCCCGGAACCTATACCTGGATCCCGTTCGGCGGCGGGCGCCGCCGCTGCCTGGGCGCGAGCTTCGCGCTCCAGGAGATGAAGGTGGTGATCCGCGCGGTGCTCAGCCGGTGCGAGCTCTCGCCCGGCGCCGGGCGACCGGAGCACACCGGGCGCCGCAGCATCACCTTCAGCCCGTCGGGAGGAGCCACCGTCGTGCTGCGGGCCCGGGCCCCGGTCAGCCGGGCCGACCAGGCGCTTGTAACAGTCTGAACTACCACTCTTCGGGGTACTGTGTGGTCCGTGGATCTGCTAGCTCCGGTCCGCAGATTCGACCGCTACCAGCAGTCGCGCAAGTGGCTGGCGATTCCGATGGCCGTGGTGAAGAAGTTCGGGGACGACCAGGCCGGGAGCCTCGCGGCGCTGGTCGCGTACTACGGCTTCTTCTCGCTGTTTCCCCTGCTGCTGGTGATGACGACGATCCTGGGGTTCGTGCTCCACGGCGATCCCGGCGCGCAGCACGCCGTCGAGAAGTCCGTCCTGGGTCAGTTTCCCGTGATCGGCGACCAGATCAAGCTGCACTCGCTCAGCGGCCAAGTGACCTCGCTGGTGATCGGCCTGGTCATCTCGCTGCTCGGCGGCCTTGGGGTCACCAACGCGGCGCAGAACGCGTTCGACCAGGTGTGGGCGGTCCCCCGCAAGCACCGGCGGGACTTCCTGAAGTCGCGCCTCCGCGGGCTGGCCCTGATCACATTCCTCGGCCTCGTGTTCGTCGCGGCGACGATCATCACCGGGTTGGCGTCCGGAATCCACGGCCCGCTCGGCAAGATCGCCGCGATCCTGATCGGACTGGTGGTCAACCTGGCGCTGTTCTCGGCAGCGTTCAGGTTCCTGACCTCGGCCAAGGTGCCGACGCGCTGTCTCTGGGTCGGCGTCGCGCTGGCGGCCACCTTCTGGGAGATCCTCCAGGTCTTCGGCGGCATCTACATCAACCACGTCGTTCGCCACGCCAGCCCGGTCGGAGAGCAGTTCGCGCTCGTGATCGGGTTGCTCGTGTGGCTGCACCTGGGTGCGCAGGTGACGCTGTACGCGGCCGAGATCAACGTCGTGCTGGCCCGCAGGCTTTGGCCGCGGAGCCTGATTGGGCCGCCCAAGGCCAGCGCCGACGAACAGACATTGACCGCGCTGGCCAAGGTCGAGGAGCGCAGCGACGTCGAGCACGTGCAGGTCCAGTTCGAGCACGAGCGCACCCCGCCCGCCGGCTCTCGCGGCTAAAACAGCGTGTCCGGCGCCTGACGGCGGGTCATGTCGAGCGGCCACGAGCAAAGCCCGCCCTCGGCGGGGCAGCCCTGGCAGACGTCCCGGTAGGGCGTCTCGGTGACCGCGAACTCCCCCCGCAGCACGCCCGCGGCCAGCGCCCCGACCTCTCGCTCCAGCTCGGGCTTCTCCGCGCGCTCGTAGAGCACGGCGACAGGCCGCTCGGGCGCCTCGAGGAACACGTGCGCGACCTCCACGCAGACGGCCCCCGAGCTCAGCACGGCGAGCGCGTAGATCAGCCGTTGCGCGCGATATTCGTGTTCGACGATCGCCCCCGGTTCCTTCCCCTCGAGCCGGTCGGTCTTGTAGTCGACGACGAGCATTGCTCCCGGCTCGGAGGCGACGACGTCCAGCGCGCCAGTGATCAGCGTCTCCCCGAGTCCGAACGCGAACGGCTGCTCGCGCCGGACGCGTGTGGCGCGCCCCAGCCGCGCGCAGATCTCGCTGCTCCCGAAGCGCTCGACCAGCGCGGCGATCTCGGTCGCCTCGCGGCCCGTCGGCGGCCGGGGCGCGGCGGCCGCGATCGCCTCGGCCGACGGCCGCAGGGGACGCCGGAAGTCGAGGCGCTCGAGCAGCGCGTGCACCACGCTGCCGCGCTCGGCGGCGGTGAGGGTGCCGGCCTGCGGGGCCGCTCCCGCCCCGCGTGCGCCCAGCATCGCCGGGAGCCCCAGCACGCGCTCGGTGTAGAACCGGTACCCGCACCGCCGATACGTGGTCAGCGACGAGTAGCTCAGCGAGCGCACAGCGGGAGGTGCATCAGCTTCGCCCGCGGACAGCGGGTCAAAATGATCCACACTGGGCGTGGGCGCTCGGCGCTCCCCTTCCCGTGCCGATTCGACCCCTCGCTCCGCGCCCTGTTCGAGCACAAAGGTGAACCGCACCCCGTCGGCGACCCCGGATCCCTCGTCCATCCTCGACGCCAGATCGGGCACCAGCGCGGGCGCCAGCCATCCGATCGGCGCGCCCGATCCGTTCGCCCACGACTCGCTCGCGAGCTTCGCCGCCCCACTTAGGATCAGCCGCTCCTTCGCACGCGTCATCGCCACGTAGAACAGCCGGCGCTCCTCCGCGCCCGCCTCCGCCTTGCGCTGTTCCCCGATCTCGTCGTGGGCGAGCGTCGGCCATGCACGGTCGCTCCCCGGCCGGGACACGCGCAGCCCCAGCCGCCCGTCGCGCCCGACGCGGATCAGCTCTGGGGACCACCATGGCCCACGGCCGAGGTCGGCGACGCACACGATCTCGAACTCGAGTCCCTTGGCGCGGTGGATCGTCATGATCCGCACCGCATCGAGCGCCTCGCCCTCGACCGGCGCCTCGCTGTCGCGGGGATCTCGCCCACCCTCTCCGGCCCGCATCCGGACGAGCTCCAGGAAGCCGCGCAGATCCGGACCGTGCAGGGCTTCGTGCTCGCGTCCCAGTCGCATCAGCTTGCGCACGTTCGCGAGCCGCCGCTCGCCGCCGGGCATCGCGAGCACGGCGAGGTCGTAGCTCGTCGCGTCGAGCACCCGCTCGATCAGCTCCTCCGCCCCACGCCTCGCCACCTCCGGGCGCTCTGATCGCATCCAGCGGGCGAACCGCGTGAGTCGTGCGCGGTCCTCGTCCGCCAGCTCGTCCAGGAGATCTCCCGGCTCGTCGATCACCCACCACACGTTCCGGCCACTGGCGCGGGACGCCGCGCCGAGCAGCACCAGGGCATCGATCGACGCCCCGACAAGCGGCGAGGCCAGCACGCTGTACAGGGCCAGCTCGCCGCGGGGGTTCGAGAGCGTCCGCAGGTAGGCGACGATGTCGACGACCTGGGGGTGCGACCAGTAGCCCCGGCCGCCGATCACATACGTCGGGACCCCAAGCTCCTCGAGCGCCCGCTCGTACGTGCGCATGTCGCTGGTGGCGCGGAGCAGCACGACGATGTCGCGCGGGGCCGCGCCCCCGGCGATCAGCTCGTCGATCCGACCGGCAAGCGCGCGAGCCTCCGCGACGCGCCAGGCCGCGGCCACCCCCTCCTGGGCCCAGTCCGCTCCCTTGTCCACGACCACGAGCTCGACGAGCGGCTGCGCGAGCCCTGACGCCTCGCGGCCCGCGACGAGTGGCCCCACCGGCCCGCCGGCGAACGCCCGGTTGACCACCTCCAGGATCTCCGGGCGTGAGCGGAAGTTCGTCCGCAGCGTGGCGCGCACGCCCGCCGCCGCGGCCCGCTCGCCGCGGCGCTCGAACAGCTCCACGTCAGCGTGGCGGAACGCGTAGATCGACTGCCGGGCATCGCCGACGCAGAACAGGTTGCCGCTCGAGATCGCGTCGATCAGCTCGATCTGGACCGCGTTCGTGTCCTGCATCTCGTCGACCATCACCCGCGCGAACCGCTCCCCGTAGCGATCCCGCAGCTCGGCGTCTGCCCGGAGCAGGTCGCGCGCCATCAGCTCCAGGTCCTCGAAGTCGAGCGCCGATGCCCGGCGCTTGAGCTCGGCGTAGCGGCTCCCGTAGCGGTCGAGCAGATCGTCGAGCAGGTCGCGCGCCCGCGCCGCCCAGCGCGCCTCGCAAGCGCGGATGAAGCGGTCAAGCGCCTCGCGGTAGACCTCGCACACGGGCGTGGTCAAGGCCGCGCCGTTGCCTGCGGGAAGCCGAAGCTCCGCCAGGTCGCCCGGCCACGGATCTACCGCGGCGAGCCGTCTCCAATCGAAGCGCTCGAGTCGCGCCAGCGCCTGTACGACCTTGGCAGGGGGATCGGGAATCGCGCCGAGCTCAGCCGCAGCCGCGGCCTGGGCGGCGTCGAGCTCGCGCCGGGCCGCCTCGATGTCCACGTCCGGCGCCGGCAGTTCCGGGAGTCGCGGCCGGGTCTGGCCGCGCGAGCGCAGCTCGCCGTGGATCGCCTGGATCGCGGCCCGCAGCACGTCGTCGCGGTAGGCCGCGATCAGCTGGACCGCGGCCGGCACCTCCTCGGCCAGCGCCCGCAGCGCCCCGTCGAACGCCTCGTCGGCCAGCCGACCTGCTTCGAGCTCGTCGAGCACCGTGAACGCCGGGTCGATCCCTGCGGCCAGCGCATTGGCTCGCAGCAGGCGGGCGCAGAAGCCATGGATGGTCGAGATGAACGCGCCCTCGGTCGCCCGGGCCGGCTCGATCGCGCCCAGCTCGCGTAGCCGCGTCCTGATCCGGTCGCGCATCTCGGCTGCGGCCTTGTCGGTGAAGGTGATGGTCAGGATCGACGCGACGTCGATCCCGTCCTCGAGCACCGAGCAGACGAAGCGCTCCACCAGGACCGACGTCTTGCCGGACCCGGCGCCGGCATCGAGGAACATCTCACCGTCCCGGCTCCTGATCGCGTCGAGCTGCTCGGGGGTGAACGTTGTCTGGAGCGGGGCCACGGTCATGTCGAGCGGCAGATCCCCGGGTACATGCACCCGTTGCGCGAGCAGGTCTCCGGACACGGGGTGAGCTCCCCCGACCGGAGCCGCGCGGCCACCTCGATCGCTTGCCGCTTCGCGTCCTCGAGCTCGGCCGCCAGCGCCGGCCCGTCGCGCCGATCCCGGTCGAACGGCTCTCCGCCGACCGGAGCCCCCTCGAGGAACACCCCGCGCGGCCGGAGGTCGCCTCCGCTCAGAGGCTGGTACAGCCCTGCGACCGGCTCGAGTCCGAGCAGGTCCCGGACGGCGAGCATGTACAGCGCGACCTGGAGCGTGCTGTCGCTCCTCCATCGGTCTCCCGCCCATTCCGGGCGGCGGGCTCCCGTCTTGTAGTCGCGAACGATCGCGCGCCGGCCATCTGGGTCGACGTCGATCCGGTCGATCACCCCCCGCACCGACACGAGCTGGGACTCCTCCTCGAGCTCGAGCGCGGGCAGCGACTCCTCCTCGGTGAAGCCGAAGCGAAGCTCGAGATGACGCGGCTCCCAGTCGCTTGCGCGGGCCGCTTCGTGCGCGAGGTACCGGCGCAGGTCGGCCGCGATCGCCTCGGCTACCGCCCGGCGAAGCAGCTCGGGCCGCCCCGCCGCGACCTCGGCGGGCAGCTCCGAGACCAGTTCGTCCAGGATGCCCAGCGCCTGGGGCAGCGACTCCGGGGTCACGGTCGTCCCCAGCCTCGAGAGCAGCTGCTCCAGCACTTCGTGGACGTAGCTCCCGCGGGCGAGCGGATCCGAGGCAGGCTCGAGCTCCTCCGGTTGGAGCTCGCTCTCCACCAGCCACCTGAACGCACACGCCGAGTAGGACTCGAGGCCCCCCGCGGAGACGACCTCGGTGTGTCGCACGTGGCGAAGCGCCCCCGCACCAAGCCTGCGCGCCGCGATGGGACCCTGCAGCTGGGCGGCTGCGCCCGCCGCCGAGGAGGCGGCCTCCGCCCGCGCCCGCTCTCGCTCGGTCGGCGCCTGATCGCGGGACCACACCAGATCGCCGAGCAGCCGCTGGCGGCGACGGTCCCGCCATCCCTCGCCCATCAGCTCGGCGACGTCGGCGATGAACGGCGAGGCGAGCTCGAGGTTGCCCTCCTCGTCGGAGCTCCGGTAGCTCAACGCCACGCGCTGGGTGGCCCGGGACACGGCCGCGTAGAACAGGTAGCGCTCGCGGTCCAGCGCGTCCTCGACCAGCGGCAGGACCAGCCCGCTGCAGGCGGCCAGCTCGCGCTTGCGCTCGTCCGGGAGGAACGGGTCGGGAGCGGGGCTGCGCGGGAACTCCCCCTCCTGAAGGCCGCAGACGAACACCGCGCGGAACCGGCGCGCCCGGATGGCCAGCGGCTCGGCGAGGGTCACCGCGTCGGACGCGCCGTCGCCGGGCATCTCGACCTCGACTTCCTCGAGCAGCTCGATCAGCTCGCGCCCCGCCGGCCGCTCGCCGATCTCGGCCAGCTCCTCGAGAGCCCGCGCCACCGCCGCGAGCGCGTGCGCGTCGAGCGCGTGCGCCCGGTCGAGCACTGGCGCGGCGCCGCGGTGAGGCCGCGACAGCATCCGCGCAGCCCGGCGGAGGAGCTCACCCGGCGGATCGCTGCTCGCGCGCAGCGCATCGATCTCCCCCAGCTCGAACCCCAGCCGGTCCCGCGCCTGCGTCGCCGTGCGGAGTCGCCCCTGGACCACCTCCACCTCGAGCTTGTCCGCTTTCTCCGCGCGCTCGAGGACTCCCGGCGCGCGCAGGTACTCGAGCAGGTCCTGGGCGGTCGCCTCGTGCTCGGAGAGCAGCGCGCAGCGGGCGAGCGCGAGCAGGCCGCGGCCGAGCGCGGTGTGGCCGAACGGAATCCGCCGCTCGAAATGCACCGACACGCCGTACCGGTCCAGCACGTGGGCCACCAGCGGGGCGACGGCGGCGAGCGAGCGGTACACGATCGCGATCTCGCCGGGGGTCACGCCGGCGCGCATCAGCGAGAGGATCTCGGCGGCCACCAGCTCTGCCTCCGCGCGTTCGCCCGCAGCCTCCAGCAGGCCGATGGCAGCGCCGGGGTCCTGGCCCTCCGGCGCTCCCGGCTCAAACAGCCACCGCTCGAGGTGGTGAAGAGCCTCCCGGGAATCCGGCTCGTAGTACTCGTCCACCGCCGGCAGCTCGAGCACGCGCTCGGCCAGCGGCCGCAGCTCCTCGACCAGCCCGGCCCTCGCGCGCAGTGCCTCCCGGCCCGCCTCGTAGCTCAGCGACACCGTGACCTCCGACCCCACCACCCGCGACAGGGTCTCCACCCCGTCGCGCTCCAGTGCGGTCAGGTCGTCGAAGCCGTAGAAGAACACCGGCGTCGTTCCCCAGGCCGCCGGGCGCGCGCGCAGCGCGTCGAGCGCCCGCCACAAAAAGAGCTCGGGATCGACGCGCCGCAGCCGGTCGAGCTCGTCGGCGTAAGCGAGGTAGAGCGAGCCGATGTCGCGCGCGAGGGCGGCCCGGCGCTCATCCTCCTCGCCCCAGCGATGCATCGCCTGCGCGAACCGGGCGGGGCTCACCAGCGCGCGCTCGAGCTCCACCACCAGCTCGCCCACCGCCGCCGGGAACCCCTTCGTGCTCGCCGACTCCGCCAGCGCCTGCAGGCGCGCCGCTCCGACCGAGCGCTCCAGCGCCCGGGTGCGCTGGATCCTGGTCAACCGCCGCTCGAAGTACCCGGCCCGCCGTGCAATCTCATCGGCCAGGCCGGAGAACGTCAGCACCGCCGCCAGCACGCAGCCCTGCTCGGCCAGCTCGCGCGCGTAGTGGCGAGCATCGGCGGCGGTCGGGACGATCAGCAGTGCGCCGCGTTCCGCGGCCGCGCCGTAGGTGCCCAGGACCTCCCCCGCCTTGGCGGAGTTGGCAGGCCCGAGAACCAGCGTCAGCGGCATCGGCCGATGATGGCGCGCGGCCCCGACGTAGGCGGGGCCGCGCGCTTATGGCCTACGAGGCGTCGTGGATACCGGGGCTGATCACGTACGTCGCGTTGAACGTGGCGGCGCTGCCGGGGGGAGGGCATTGGGCCGTCGCGCTCTCCGCGATCGCCTGGCCCGTGATCGTGTACGTGCTCTTGTCGTCGTACGGCTTGCTGATCGGCGTCGTGCCGCTCGGCGAGAATGTGACCACGCACCCTGCCGGCGCGGCGGTCGAGGTCGCCGTGGCTCCCGCCTTCGGCATCACCAGCTTCAACTGGTCTGGCCCCTCGGTCGTCTCGTCGTTGGCCGCGTCGATAAACGTGGCCGTCCAGGTCCCGTTCGTCGTGATCGTGTCCGTACCGCCGAGGTTGTCGGTGCAGCCGGTGAAGGTGGGGTCGCTGATCCTGACCGGCCCCAGTGGGCTGGCGCTCGATGCGTCGACCGGCATGTTGAACGACGAGCCGGTGCAGGTGGCGGTGACCGTCCCGCCCCCGGTGAAGAGACCGCTGAACGTGGCCTTCGTCCCGGCCTTCAGAGCCACATGGACGGTTGTGCCGATCACGTCCTCACCCGCGGGTTCCGAGGACAGCTCCGCGGCCATCACCGGCGCTGCGATCGCCGCGACCACACCGACTGCCGCGGCAGCCAGCAGCGTCCGCTTGGTACGTCTGCTCATCTCGAGTGAACCCCCTTGTGTAGATGTGCCCTGTGCCCTCAGAGCCTTCTCCCCAGTCGCGCAATTTACCCCACGAGGGCGCCGGCGAGCAAGGCCGCGCCGCGCACCGGATGCCTCGGCCGCGGAGTCACGCGGCGGCCGGCTCGGTGCTCTCGGCCTCCTGCTCGGGGGGCTTCGCTCCCTCCTTGGCCCACGGCTCGTCGAACTCGACCCGCCATTTGCCGTCCTCTGCCTGCTGCAGCGCGAGCCGGGCGCGGAAGCTCCGTCCCGAGCGGCCCTTGAACCCGCTCACGGCCTTGTCCGTGCGACCCGTCTTGATCAGCTCGCGGGCCGCCGACACCGGCAGCGACTTACCGGCCTTCGACTTCCAGATCACGAACCCGCACCCCGGGTCATCCCGCGACCAGCACGAGTAGCCCTTGCGGTTCTCGATGATGTCCCGCCCGCATACGGGGCACGGGCCCAGGTTGGCGCGCTCGATCCGAACGCCCTTGAGCTTGGAGTCGAGCTCGCCGACGGTGCCCTCGGTGAACTTGACGATGTCCCCCATGAACGCCTCGCGAGAGTCGGCCCCGGTCTCGATCTTCGCCAGCCGCGACTCCCACTCACCGGTCAGTCCGGGGGACGTCAAAGCGTGCTCGCCCAGCAGGCGGACCACGTTCATTCCCTTCTCGGTGACGACCAGCGCGCGTCCGTCGCGCTCAACGTAGCCGACCTGGATCAGGCGCTCGATGATCGCCGCACGCGTGGCGGGGGTCCCGATGCCCGAGTCCTTCATCGCCTCGCGCGACTCCTCGTCGTCGACGAGCTTGCCGGCGGTCTCCATCACCGTCACCAGCGAGCCGTCCGTGTATCGGCGCGGCGGCTTGGTCTCCTTGGCCTCCGAGCCGACCTCCTTGACGGCCGCCTGCTCGCCCTGCTCGAGGCGCGGCAGCTGCTGCTCCGAGCCCTCGTCGTCGTCTGAGCGGTCGGTGTCCGGCAGCTCTCCGTAGACGCCACGCCACCCCGCCACGAGTATCCGCTTCCCGCGCGTGCGGAACACGTGATCCGCCACGGTCGTCTCCACGCGCGTGTTCTCGATCACGGCCTCGGGGTGGAACACGGCCAGGAATCGCCGGGCCACGAGGTCGTAGACCTTCTTGTCGTCGTCGGACATCCGGTCGACCGGATGACGGTCGGCGCGGGTGGGGATGATCGCATGGTGGTCGGTGACCCGGGAGTCGTTGACCACGCGCCCCAAAGGCAGGACATCGAGACCGAGCACGTACTGCGACCCCTGGGCGTACTCGCTTCGCTCCCCCACCACGCGGGCAATCGGCTTGATCTCGGCGATCATGTCGCTCGGCAGGGAGCGCGAATTGGTCCGCGGATAGGTGATCGCCGTGTGCTCCTCGTACAGGCGCTGGGCGGCGGCCAGCGTCCGTCGCAACGTGAAGCCGTAGCGCGAGCTGGCGTCGCGCTGGAGCGAGGTGAGGTCGTACAGGAACGGCGGGCGCTCCTTGCGCTCTGACTTCTCGAGCTTGGTTATTACCCCATCACTCTGGCCCTCGACGGCGGCCACGATCGCCGCGGCCTCCTCGCCCGTCTTCAGCCGAGGGTTCGCTCCCGCGTGGTAGCGGCCCTCGTAGTCGCGGCCGGCCGGCTCGGCCGTGGGGTCGAAGCTCGCGTCGACGACCCAGTAGGGCTCCGGCACGAAGTCGCGGATCTCCTGCTCGCGCTTTGCCAGGATCGCCAGCGTCGGCGTCTGGACGCGACCGAGCGATACGGCACCGTCGAACGCGGAGCGCAGCCGGATCGTGGCCGCGCGCGTCGCGTTCATGCCGACGATCCAGTCGGCCTCCGAGCGGGACCGGGCGGCCGCCTCGAGCGTGGCCAGCTCGCGCCCGTCGCGCAGGCGACCGAATGCCTCCTTGATCGCGCTCTGAGTCATCGAGTTGAGCCACAGGCGCTGGACCGGCTTCCGTGAGCCCGACTTCTCGTACAGATACGCGAAGATCAGCTCGCCCTCGCGTCCGGCGTCGCACGCGTTGACGACGTGGTCGACGTCGTCGCGCGCGAGCAGGCGCTTGATCACGTTCATCTGCTTCTTGGACCGCTCGTCGCGAACGACCAGCTTGAACCGATCGGGCACGATCGGCAGATCTGCCATCCGCCACTTCTTGAACCGGTCGTCGTACTCGTCAGGCTCGGCGAGCTGGACCAGGTGGCCGACTGCCCAGGTGACGACGTGCTCCGGACCCTCGAGATAGCCCTCGGACTTCGTGAATGCCCCGGGCAGGACCTTGGCCAGGTCGCGCCCGACGGACGGCTTCTCCGCGATGACCAGCGTCTTGGACATGAGTCCGCGGAGGGTAGCGCCCCGCTCCAGCGTCACCTCAGCCCGCTCGTCAGCGCGTCTTCACGAGCTCGGCGCGCCGAGCGAGAGCGGTCAGCCCGAGCCGGCCCGCCACCTCGCCGGCCTCCTCGATCATCCGGCGTCCCCGCGCGCCGCGGCCGAGCGCAAGCCCGTAGTCGAGCTGGGTGTGCGCGAGCCACAGCGGCGCCTCCAACCGCGCGTTGGCCTGGAGCGCATGCTCGAAGTGCTCCGCCGCGGCCCTTTCGTCGCCCAGCGTGATCGCCAGGCGCCCGAGATACCGGGCGGCGGATCCCAGGCACAGCGCGGCGAGCCCGATCACCACGTTGAGCCCCGCGAACGGCGCCAGCAGGTCGTAGAGGCGCGCGGCCGTGGGCGCGTCCCCGAGCCCGACCGAGACTTCGCTGAGCAGCGTGACGGTGGTGATCCAGTCCCCATCCTGGGGGATGTCCTCGAAGTCGCCGGCGGCGAGCATCGCGAGCTGCTCCGCGGCTTCGTCGCGACGGCCCGTCTCGAGCAGGACGTCGGCCAGCGCAGCCCGCCACGCGGGCCGGTCGGGGTTGCTCCCGACCATCTCCCGGGCCGCCGACTCGAGCTCGCCCATCCGGGCCTGCTCTCGCCGGATCGCCAGCAGCTGCACCGCGTAGTACATGGGCGCGGTGACGGACTCCCCCGGCGCTCCCGCCGCGACCGCCTCGGCCGCGAGCTCGTCGGCGTCGCCCAGGCGCCCGTCGAGCAGCGCGCTCATCGCCCGCCACACGGTCGCGTGCCAGATGTACAGCGGCTGGCGTAGCTGCTCGGCGCCGGCGCTGAACGCCGCGATCTGCGCGTCGACCGCGTCGCGCTCGCCGTGCTCGAGCAGGTCCACGACCAGCCACGCGTGCGCCTGGAGCTGGAGCTCGGGATCCCCGACCTCCTGCGCCCGCGTGAGCATCTCGGTCGAGGTCGCGAGTCGCTGGTCGATGTGCGGGGCATCCCACAGCGCCCGCCTGCGAGCCGCCAGCGCGTGGACCTTCGCCTCCGGGTCCTCGAGTCCGGTGGCGATATCCATCGCCTCCTCGCTCAGCTCCCCCATCCGGCCGCGCTCCGGGGAGAAGTAGATCGCCCCGCAGAGGCGATTCAGCAGCCTGACGCGGTCCACGGTGCGCTCGCCGTTCGTCTCCACCAGGGCGCGCTTGAGCAGCCCGATCACTTCGGCGTCGACGACGCCGGGCTCCTGGACGTAACGTCGTGAGGCGCCGATCGCCGCTCGTGCGAGACTCGCCGTGTCCCCAAGCCGTTCGGCAACCTCGCTGGCCTCGCGGAACGCCTCCCACGCCTGCGGCCGCTCTCCGGCCTTCACCCACGCCTCGCCCAGCAGCAGCAGCAGCTCGCAGCGGCGCCGCTGGTCCTCGGGCATGAAGCGGGTGGCCACCGCCACCGCCCTCGCGTAGTGCTGGGCCGCCTCCTCGTGGGCGAGGAGCTCATCGGCACGCTCGGCGGCGGCCCGCGCGTAGGCGATCGCCTTCTCGGCGTCCTCGGGGCTGGAGACGCGGGTGAAGTGATGCGCGAGTACACCTGGCGAGGTCTCGCCGGCGGCCTCGAGCGCTTCCCCAACCCGACGGTGGATTCGCGCCCGGCGGGGTGCGGACATGCCCTCGTACAGCGCCTCGCGGATCAGCGTATGGGAGAAGCT